>JABAOC010018777.1_pt1 | contig 24809 bp, 14 predicted proteins | sample 7062161 | NCBI WGS metagenome assembly JABAOC01 (sample SAMN14538625, study PRJNA623070) | marine sediment metagenome | biome: marine biome [ENVO:00000428]; feature: marine pelagic biome [ENVO:01000023]; material: deep marine sediment [ENVO:00002113] | place: India: Gulf of Khambhat ... | reverse complement strand
CCTCGATGCGGTGGTCGACATTGAAGACTGGCCCAGCGGCTCGAATCTGGATCATAACTACTTGTTCCTGTCGGATGTTACCTCCAACAAGATGCTTGGCTGCGACCAGGACAACTGGGTGGGGGAATTCGGTAGCCAGGGCACTGAAAACGGACGATTCCGGAGCGTTGGGGAAGCCGGGTCGATTAGGGATTCCACTACTTCTCGTGAGGCCCGCGGGCACTCCTTTTCGCGCATTAGATNNCTCGTGAGGCCCGCGGGCACTCCTTATCGTCCATCGGAGACGACAAGATAGTGGCACATGCTGACCTCGGTGGGTTACCGCTCAGGTAATCGCAGGGACAGACCACGGAGGAACACATTGTCCGACAGGGCGATGCTCGCCCGATTCAATAGGTGTTAGGCCCTACATGTTCATATTTTGCGCTTGACTATGAGGGGGGGGAGGATGTACTTGGGATAAAGGAAGAGGCTCTTTTGGCCAAAGAGATTGCAGAGTGACGATCTGAATTGACAAGCTGCATAAGTCTGAGCCGCTCAACTGACTGCGTCGAGAACTGGTTTTCAAAGTTGGAGGCAATATGAGGATGAGCATACTCCTATGCCCCGTGCTCTGCATTTGTGTGTTTGCACTCGGCTGTGGCGACCAGACGACTACTCCGGCGCAACTAAATCTGTCGTTTGACAAGAGTCATCCACCACCCTCGGCCTACGACTGCGAAGAGGAGGGCCGGTTCGAAGTGCGCCTGGTGCCGAACAATCACCCCCAAGTGGACGGGGATTACCTGAAGATGCTGTTCTGGTTGGAGCACGAGGATTATGTCTGCTATGAATCAAATGATATTGATTTCCCGCTCAGCACGGACAGCATTCAAACAGCCGCATACACCTTGGAATTCGGTGGTAACATTGAAGGGGAGTACGCCAGGGATGGTTATTTGCTGGTGGGTTGTCTGACTCTGGTAAGAGACGGCCAATTCGTACAAACGGTAGAAACCGAGCCAAGTTACATTGCAGTCTATCCAGCCAATACCTTCTCGAAAACCATGCACATCGAATATGACTGCCAGTTATCGTACAACATAGGGGCGGATACACTGGACACATTTGGCAAACTGGCGGCTGCCTTCCACGTTGCGGATACGGATACGGAGTTCTTATGGGATGAAACGAATATGAACAATCAGAACGTTGGTCCGTTTGATGCACAGTTATGGGATTATCATTATTCTCATTATGGGCATGGCGGACAGGGATACTCGATGCATCTTTTGGGAGTTCAAGGATTAGCTGACAATGCGGAGCATTTGGGTGGAAAATCATATCCCGGACCCCAAGGTTGGAGTTTCGTTTTCGTTAAGGACATAATCGATTACCACACACTGAAACCTGACTTTGCATTGTATAAAGTAACCATCCATGAACTTGGTCACCAGAGAGGTGACTTGACACATGCCAGTGGCGAGAATGCGCACCCAGAGAATCATGATTCTCCTTTTTGCGTAATGAATCAAGATTTATGCTACGTGGGAAATAATGACAATAACCCAAATAATGACCCACCAGGTCTGAAGCGTTGGTTCGACACGAACCCCCATTTTTGTAGTATGTGCGTTGATACCATAAGAAACGTGAGTTGGTAGCAGAGTTATGAACTGGAGGTAATCATGTTTTGCGAAAAGCCTCTTAGTATGACCGCCCTTCTAGTGATATCAGGTGTCTTTGCTTTTCTTGGTGAGGCCATAGCACCTCCCAGAGGTTATGTCATGAAGAACCCACCTGAACTGGAGGCAAAATTAACGCTTTTCAAAAAGAACTATTTGGTCAGAGAGCCTATTTGGGTTAGAGTTCAAGTTACAAATATCGGAACCGAAGAAGGGGATTTCTATTTTATGACATCCGACAGGCTTACAATTAGGGATTCAAAAGGGAAGTTGTATCCGTCCAATATCCACGTCGAATATATGGGACCCGTAACGATAGGCCCAAATGAAACGTTGGAGGACGAATTCGAGATTTTGGCTTCCTATGGTCTTCCACAGCACCACTTTGCAAATGGTTGGTGGTGGTTTTTTCCTCCCAATAGATATACAGTCTATTATGAGTTGAGTTATCTCTTGAAAGAGACGGTTGAGTCTCCGCTTGATTCTTTTGAAGTTCTGGAGCCTAAGGGCGACGAGATCACAGCGATGTATCTTTTGGTGGATTCCTTTAACCTATTGAAGGGAAAAAACACTAAAGAGGCGCTGGAGAGATTGGATGAGCTAATCGAGCAATATCCCCAGAGCGTTTACTCACCTTTCGCCTTGTCCAGAAAAATGAGCATCTATGCAATATACCTTGAAGATTCAAAGAGAGCTTTGNNGAATTGATTGAAGACTATCCCGATTCGCGAGAGGCTGTCGCAGCTGTCCAAGTCATGTCAGCAATTTATCAGGCCAAGGAAGACAAAAACGCTTTCACAAACGCAATGAACGATTTAATCAGAGAATACCCAGACACGGATATCTCAAGGGAGGCCCAGAAACAATTAGACCAAGTGAAGGACAAGGAGTTTGAATAACCTGCAAGTTTACCGGCTGGCGTTGTATCGGTCTGGCCAGAGGAAATCTAGCTTAACCGATGGCAACGCATGCTTTGGTTGATGAACAGGAAGGAAAAGCCAAATCTGGGTGATATCATCAAGCTAATGTTCTCTCTGTCTTGACTGGATGATTCGAGGCAATATAAGCAAAACCCTGGTACAACAAGGAGGCGACGGATATGAAGAGAACTGTACTGTTCTCGACGGCGATCCTTCTTGCTTTCAGCGTAGCTTCGTTCGCAGGCTATGTTGAAGATCTGTTGCGCGAGAAAGGGCTGCACGTTGCGGATTTGACCGATAACGACATGGTAAATCTCCAGATAAACAGATTTCAGCAGGCTGTTCAGCAGCAATGGATAGCCGACATCGAAAACATCCTCTCGGTCAACTACACGGAGAACGACTCGACTTTGACTTACCAGTCAGTGGGCGAACAACTGGAACTGATTTTCTCCGCTCTGTCTCAGCTTCGAGGTTTGCCCACCCAGACAAACCCCGAGACCGGATGGCGATTCACCTCCACGTATGATTTCTTTCTACGCAAGACGAACATAAGCACCCAGGGCAACCAGGCTGAGGCCCAATGCGAGATCGGTCTGTTGTTCGCCGGGAGCGACTTCTGGGGCATAAAGGACACGCTTCGGTTCGCCAGGGCACAAGACGTATGGCTTCTGGAGGGTGCGGGGAGGTTATTCCGTTTTCTCAAAGAGGCTTCCCTATCTTCGCGCCAGGTTCCTGCGACCACCGGAGTATCGGGGCGCGCAATGGCCACAGAAAAGGGTGACTTTGTGTCCGACAATCTCCTGGTGCCCACCACGTTATGTTCCTTCGGAAAAACCACGCTGGCCAGATGGACCCGAAGCGAGAGCATCAACCAGTTCGGCTTCAACTGCATGAACCTGCCTTATGGCATTGTGGCCGACGTTGAGATCTGCCAGGGCGGCCCCGACTTCAATCACGAATACCTTTTCGTAGGCGACCCCATCGCGCACAAATTCCTCGGTTCCGACCAGGACGACTGGGTAGGCGAGTTCGGCAGCAAAGGCACCGGAATCGGTCAGTTCAATGAACCACATGGCATCTGCACAATTGGAGGCTACATCTATTTTGTTGCCGACATGCTCAATGACAGAATCGTTGCCTACCGCTATACCAATCAACTGGAACAACCGGAGTTTTACGACTCCTTGGCCATAACGGGTTATTACTACGATCATCCCAGAGACGTGGAGGCGAAGGAAAGAATGCCCGATAGCGCGCAACAGACGTCTTACATTGCAGTAGCTGACGCAGGCAATCACCGGATAGTGATCTTTCACTGGGAACCATACTTTGGCTGGAACAGGAACTACGGCGAACGCGGCTCGGGCCAAGGACAGTTTATTTGGCCCTCCTCCGTGTGCTTCGGCAGGGAGCCGAACTGGGGTTGGCACACCAACGACCTCTTCATCTGCGATAGGCACAACTACCGGCTGGCGAGAGTGTACATAGCACCGGAGAACACCATCTGGAGGTCGTCCTACCAGTTTGCCAGTGACGTTGACCTGACTTCCGTGGACGTGGATAACAAGGGTTTGGTCTATGTCCTCGACAGACGCAATGGAAAGGTGTACAAATTTTCTCCGCTTGAAGACGTGCCCCACACCTTCAGGCTTCTCGGCATCTGGGGCCAGATTGGAACGCAGGACGGGCAGCTATACTATCCCAATGCCATTCAGGCGGCGCATGGAAGATACGTGCCTTATCCAGCCCCCTGGATTCCTCTCAATGGCCTGGGCGACGTCTTCATCAGCGAATCCTGGGGTGACCAGACCGGCGTCAGAAGATTCGTCATTGCCGCTGACGTCTTGAATCTGACTGCCGAGTGGGTTCCTTACAACGAGGATACTGGTGAAGGCAATTTCATCTGGTGGCAGTATCACCTGACCGACTGCGGCACGGTAACCGAACAGGTCTTGCGGGGCGGAGAGGTCTGCACCACCTACAACGAAGGCACCCTCAACTGGGGCGGCCAAGGTGGTTCATGGCCGGTGGGTGGTCATCCACATGGAACGTACTACACCGTCAAGATTACTGCCGGGTCCATTTACGATCCGAGCATAGTGGTCGAAAAAACCGTAGACGTTTACGTGGATACGCTTTCCACTCACAATCCCGTCATCACCCAGGGCATAAGATGTCACTGGGTCAACGAACCCTTTACACCGTGCGACAACTGCGGGCACTGCATCAAGGAAAACGAGGGATACATTATCGATGTTCAAGCTTTCCATCCCGATGGCTATCCATTGACCTACGAATGGATCTGCCTCCGGGGCTATTTCGTGGACAACGACCAGACCACATGCAACCCTTGCTTTACAGACTCAAACGAGATTTGCTATGTGTCTCCGGATGCCCCCGGGCGGAAAGGTGATGACTACGAAGTAATTGACGTGGTAGTGCACGACCCCTACGGAGGCGAAACCGGCGACCACGTGGTTCCACAAATCTTCGACTCCGAATACTCGTGCCTCTGCGGCGATGCCGACGGCAATTCGATCGTGGACCTGGGGGATGCGATCTACATCCAGAACTATCTGTTTCGTGGCTTCGACCCTCCCCCTGATCCCATTGAACGGGCCGATGCAAACAATGATTGCGTCATTGACATGGAAGATATCATCTACATGCTGAATTACCTCTTCAATAACGATCCGCCTCCAGAATGCTGCTGGCTACACGAGGAATGAAAGGCTCGGAGCCCTCCTGTTGTGCAATATCTGTTCTAAGCGGGGGGTTGCTGTGTATTGTCGGGAAAAGCAGAAACCAGGCCGATCTAGCTGAACTGCTGCAATGTAAGCTCTCCCTGGCACAGCTTGCCATAAGTGAAATGCCGAAAGAAATCCCCCGGGTTTAGGTACTTTCCTCCGCCCAAATCCCGGAGCACCGGCACGTGCGTGTGCGCTAAGATCACCGCGCCAAACCCTTGACTGATCTTTTCCGCGGCGAAGTCCTCGTAATCCCGCAGGTAGCCGGTATCGCGCTTTTGAACGTAGCTTCTGCTGCTTCGAGCAACCGCCTTTGCCAGAGGATAGCTTATGTCGGGTGGAATTTGCCTGTACAGAAAGATATTGACTCTGTTTCTCAGAATCTTCTTCAGAATCCTGTAACCCGAATCCTTCTTGGCGTACCCGTCTCCGTGAGCGATGAAAATCCTTTTGCCCTGATGCACCGCGTTCACAGCCTCCTTGAAGATGGGTATGCCTATTCTATTGGGAAGGAAATCTCCCAGCCAGAAATCGTGATTGCCCACCACGTATTTGACCTTGACTCCAGAGTCGACCAGCTCTTTCAGCTTGGCGAGGACTCGAAAGTGATCTTTAGGCATGGTGTTCTTGTATTCGAACCAGAATTCGAACATGTCCCCCACCAGATAAAGGACTTCCGCTTCCTCTCCAACCCGGTCAAGCAGAGCGAGGAGCCTCTCTTCTTTCAGCTTTTCCTTGTCCGGCGATTCTGCACCCAGATGGGCATCGGAGAGGAAGAAGACGCTTTTGGACATGCAAGGAAAATTGCGGATTTGGATACGAAAGTCAAGTTAAAAGCTTCTCGGTGTGTCGGCCTCTCCCCCCCATCGCAGGCTGAAGCCTGCGGCTACATACCCTCCGATGGGGAAGGTCTAATCGTCAGCTTCCCCTGTTCTCCTTCAGCCCCTTCGATCTGGATTTCTGTCTGTAAGAACTGCTTCACCACCCAGACGTTGGTCAAGAGGTGTTTGGTAATCCTCGACACGGTAAAGGTCGATTTGCCATCGGCCAGCGCCAGATATGGAACCAGCTGGTCTGCCAGATGTGGATCCACCGTGGCGCCGCTCTGCGTGAATTGGAGGAAATCGTCGCACGCCTCTTCTGCCACCTTCTCCGCCCTTTTTCCCCTTTCCCCTAGTGCGGCGAAACCGGCCATGGAGTTTTCAAACTCGGCTTTCAGAAAAAAGAAGGTCCCCTGACCGATGGAGGGACCCCGGACAATCGTAATCTCTGGTGAGAAGCCTTTCCCCTTCAGGACCTTCATGGCTTGACCTTTTTGCCTTTCCGCGATGTGATCAGGAAGGTTGGAAACCGCGGAAATCCCTGACAAACGAAGCAGTCTGCCCCTTTCGGTCAAATCCAACGGAGAGAACTTTCGGGCAGGCTGGATGGAGCAGTCAACCTCTCCCCCGCCCTTGGGATACCAGCCCCACTTTTCGATCTCAAGATCTATCTCGCATCCGATTTCCTTGACCATAGGAGCAAATATCTCCTTGAGGAAGTGGAAAGGAGGACTCCAGGGCACGTGGGTGCCGCCCAGGACCTTTATTTTCGATCCGTTCTCGCACTGCCCCAGGGGCAAAAACAGGGCCTGCAAGACCAGAGAGGTCGAACCTGCACTTCTTTTCTTTTCTGCAACGTCGAAAGTGAAATCCCCGCCTCTGGCCTCCTCCGGCCAGAACCTCAAGACCTCAGACTGCAAGCTGTCCCCCTCCACCCGGGCACGGCTGATCCTCCTGCAGGCATTGACAGACGTCAGGTGCTGGGGCTGCAGCCCGGGAATCTTCCTTCCCTTACGGATATTGACTATCTCCACCGGTCTCTTCAAGATGCAGGACAAAGAAAGCGTGGTTCTCAGAATCTGCCCTCCGCCTTCACCGTAGTTACCGTCTATCTGCAGATACATGTCGTCACCTCTAGGCTTGCCTGAATTATTTTCTTCCTTCCAACTGAGGAAGACTTGCAGTCGTCAACGAGCCTCAAAATAACTGCCACACCACAAATCGCAAGTCAATTTAGCCGGTACCGGCAAACAGGTACTGGAACAGGTGTGTTCTGATGCGAGATCTCAGCTTACGTTCATCTGCGGCCGCAGCGGCGTGACGCCCCGATTCCGCTCCGGGCTCCGGCCCGCTCAATTGGGTCAAGTTTGGTATAGCGCCCCCGACCGGAGGAACGTAATCAAAGGTGGGGAAGGGATTTTTGAATTCGGTCACGTCTGACCATAACCGCGTTTCTGACACACGGTTATATTTCCTCAAAGATCGTCCCAAAACTGACCGAATTTACTCAGAGATGCTAAAATCAGCGATTTTGCCTTTTTTGTCACACTCAGCGGGCGCAGAATGAAGGTCTTGGCAGAAGGCAGCGAACCAGTTACATAGGAGATTGACGCACCGGCCCTTTCCCGAGCGGAAACCGGGATTTCTCTTGACTTTTTTGTGCATCTTCGTATTTTATGAATTGAAGGAAGGAATTTAGCGGAAGGCCGTAAGTCTGAGAGCGGCAAGACACTTCTTTCCTGACCTTCTGGGGCCAAAGGCAATCTGACGGGGTTGTTTGGAAACCAAAAAACAAAAAAGGAGGAGATATGCTTGTCTCGCGTAACAGGATTATTGTTGCTGTTCTTGCACTGAGCTTGGTTCTGGCCTTCTGTGCCGATGTCTGGGGGGTGGCCCTTCATCCAGATGTGGTGGAGAAGCTGAGGAGGGAAGGAAGGCTGGAGAGATTCATAGAAATGACTCGCGATGCCAGAGCCAGAGGCATGGACGCGCCAAGCACCGAGCCTCCGTTGAGATTGGCTCCCCTGGGAAAGGCCCAAGAAGATACCCTGAAGCCCTTCGTTCTTCTGATTGACTTCGTCGACAATGTTGCAGTCAAAGACACCAGCGAATTTTCGTTTCTTCTGTTCAGCAAAGACTTCGCCTTATCCACCGGGAGTTTTCGGGACTACTACATCGAGAACAGCTACAACACGCTGGAACTTGCCGGTGGGGCGGTATACGGATGGGTGCGCGCCCCGCAGACTTACGCTTACTACGTCAACGGGCAGGGCGGAACCGGAATGTATCCTCAGAATTGTCAACGAATGGTTGAGGATGCTTTGAACATCGCCAATGCCTATATCGACTTCCAGGAATTCGACTATGACGACAACGGAAGCATTGACGGAATGCTGGTAGTTCACGCCGGACCTGGACGCGAAGAGACAGGGAGCGACGACGATGTCCATTCCCACAAGTGGCAGTTATCCAGCCCCAAGTACTATGACGGCGTCCGGGTATACGAATACGCGATCCAGCCGGAGATACATCCCGGTGGGTCCTTAATCGACATCGGGGTTTTCTGTCACGAATTTGGACACTTCCTGGGCGCGGTGGACCTGTATGACTATGGCTACGACTCAGAAGGTGCTGGAAAATGGAGCGTCATGGCCTCGGGTTCCTATCTCAACAATTCCCAGACACCTTGTCATTTCGACGCCTATCACAAGAAGATATTGGGCTTTGCGCCTCCCGTCTGGATTCAGTCAAACCAAACCAACGTGGAAATCCCGCAGGTGGAGACTGATCCTGTAATTTATCGTCTGGCCAAGAATGCTTCTCTCCTCTGGGAGTACTTTCTGGTTGAGAACAAGCAGAGAACCGGCTTCGATTCCTACTTGCCGGGAGCGGGGCTGTTGATCTGGCACGTGGATCAGAACGCCGGCAGCGGCGGACATCCGAATGATTACCAATGGTGTCCGGGCGATCCCCCCACTCCCCACTACAGGGCGGCCGTGGAGCAGGCGGACGGCAAGTGGGAATTGGAAGGATGCCCCGGCTATATGAATGAGGGGACGGCCGCCGATCTCTACCCCGGATCATACGACGTACGGGCGTTCGACGACACCACCACACCCAGCTCCCGGGGCTATCCGGACACCTCCACTCAGGTTGCAGTGTGGAATATCTCCGATTCGGACTCTCTTATGTACGCCAACCTTGACATCACCTGGTCCCGACCTTGCGCGGTCATGGACAACTTTACCATAGATGACTTCGTCGGGGGAGACGGCGACGGCAGGCCCGAGCCGGGAGAGACGGTGAGGATTTACTTCACGATCACCAATCTGTGGCTGCCCATGACCGGAATCAGCGTGACCGCATCTGCAGATACCGCGGGAATAATTTTCACGGATGACTACTCATACCTGGGCAACCTGGGCGAGGGCGAATCGGCCAATAACTACACCGATCCCATCGAGTTCGAGGTGGCGCCCAACTTCCCCGGCAGGCCGACCATCTTCACTCTGCACCTGGAAGGCAATGGCGGATCGTATGCTCGTGACTTCTACGAAGAAGTCTGGTGCGGGACCGCCGAGCTTCTTCTGGTGGACGATGCAGGAGACTATCAGAGCCAGTATACCGATCACCTAGACTCCATGCGAATACTTCACGACGTCTGGGTGGCTTACGGCAAAGTTGACCCGGACTTCTCCTTCAGACTGTACAAACATATAATCTGGTACACCGGGGACCATCAGACCGATCTGTTTACCCAGGCCCAGGTGGATAGCCTCCTCAGCTTCCTGGACGGCGGAGGGAGGCTGTTCTTGACCAGCCAGGATGCGGTGGAGGTTCTTGCCGGATCTGCCAACCCGAGCTACCAGCGGCTTCTCACCGACTATCTGCNNTATCTGCACGTGGGATACGACGGGAACAACTCCGATCTTCTGGTGGCAAACATGCCAGGAGATGAAATAGGCGACGACCTGTGGATCTACCCGGGAGGTCCCGACTCGCCGGAGAATCAAACCTCCAAGGACGATCTTGTTCCCGACGCCGAAGCCGACACGGTGCTGCGTTATGCCGGGATCTGGTGGGAGCCCACCGGCCGGATCGCCGCCACCAAGTTCCTGAACGACTATTACAAGGTGGTAGTCTTCGGATTCGGATTCGAAGGTATCAACACCAGCGGCTCGATCTATTACGGACAGCAGATAAACGAACCTTTCGACGTGCTGCAGACGGTCTTGAACTGGCTGAGAGCTCCCGGGCCCACCATAAATGTGATGTATCCCAACGGAGGAGAAGATTTGCTCGTCGACAGCACCTATTGTATCGAGTGGGAGTCCTTCTCCTTCGACGACAGCGTCAAGATCGAAATCTCCATCGATGCCGGAGCCACCTGGTCGACCCTCGCCGAGACCACCACCAACGATGGGCAGTTCTGCTGGACAGTCCCCGACACTCCCTCCGATAGCTGCCTGATCATAATATCAGACGTGGGCAACGGGGTCCCGGCTGACACCAGCGACGATTATTTCCACATACTCAACTACATCAGTGTGATGTCTCCGAACGGGGGAGAATCCTGGTTCGTCGGCGAGACCTATGACATCCTCTGGTATGCCGTCTCCACCAAGGACAGCGTTAAGATTGAGTACTCCATCGACAACGGAGACACCTGGTCCACCGTAGCCGAGACCACCACCAACGACGGTGCGTATTCTTGGACCGTACCCGATACCCCGTCGGACAGCTGCCTGGTGCAGATATCAGACGTGGCCGATGGCATTCCCGTCGACAACAGCGACGACCTGTTTAGCATAATCAACTACGTTCCGGGCGACGCCAACGGTGACCTGATAGTGGATGTGGCAGATGCAATCCATTTGCTAAACTATCTTTTCAAGAGTGGAGACCCTCCGGATCCCATGGCATCGGGAGACGTCAACAATGACTGCGTGGTGGACGTGGGAGACGCGATCTACATCTTGAACTATCTGTTTAAGGGCGGTGATCCGCCTCAGCCCGGATGCGCTTAAGACGACAGTGCCCAGGGCTGCCTGCGACAATTCGGCGAGCCGGCCCGCCCGGTCGGCTCGCTCATATATCATCCCCAATGGAAAGGGGGAATCCTGCAGGAGTACGGCTGTGCGGCCAATGTCCTGCGGTGAACCGGTCCGGTGGTTTCGCTGCGAAAGTGGAGTCCGCTGAGATCGAAATTGACATAACCCGTTAGGAGGACGTATCATGCAAGTCTGGAGATGTCCGGCTCCGATTGCACTGCCGCTTCTCATCATCTTCTTGAGTACTCTCGCACTGGCTCAGGGCGCGTCGGACCAAGGAGCCGGGATGGAGGAGTGCGGCACGTGCGGCTGGACCGCGGGCAAGACCTCGGTGTCAGATCTATCTCCCGAAGAGAAGCAGAAACTGCTGGGGTTCGCCGTTCCCGATTGGTACGACGAATGGTGGGAGTCCCTGCCCAAGCTGGAGCCGCCCCCCGGAGCCAAATTTGATCCGGTCTTTGATTGGCGGACCCATCAGGGGCCATACGGGTTCAACGGCGTCACGCGGGTGAAGAGCCAAGGAAGCTGTGGTTCGTGCTGGGCCTTCGCGGCTGTAGCCCAGCTGGAATCACACATAAAGATCTACGGTGAGGTGGAGCTAGATCTTTCTGAGCAACAGTCCGTCTCTTGCATCAGGCCAAACGAAGGCTGTGATGGATGGTACTCCACGGCCTGCTACGATCTGTTTCGTACCGTCGGCGCCATATCGGAAGAGTGCATGCCCTATCGGGAGAACGATACCGAGCCCTGTATTCAGAATCAGTGCGAGAAGTGGGGCAAGATCTATTCCGTTCCCGATACGTCAGGCGGTTACGTGGCGGTTGCCAATAACGTGGATCATATCAAGAATGCTCTTCTGCGGGGGCCGGTTAAAACTAGCTTCACGGTTGAGGATACCTTCTACTATTATACAGGAGGATGCTACGATAAGGATACCTTCCTTCCTACCAACCACGCCGTTCTAATAGTCGGCTGGGATGATAACATGTGCGGGGGCGAGGGGGCCTGGATTGTGAAGAACAGCTGGGGCCTGGATTTCGGCCTGAGCGGCTATTTCTATATCAAGTACTACTCTGCCCGAATAGGCTCGTATGTCTACCAGATAAACTACCGCTTTCACAGGCCGTGGGTGCGCTTCGAGGATTTCGGCTACGCGGATGATGCGCCCGGGGGGAACGGAGACGGCAGGATTCAGCCCGGCGAGACGGTTAGCCTTAATTTCACTCTTAAGAATCTTATGACTCCGCTGGGCCAGGTTGAGGTAACCGTGTCTCCTGATACGACGGGCATAGTGATGACTGACGATTACAGCTATCTGGGCGACATGCAGTCCAAGGACGTACTGGACAACTCCTCTGACCCTATGGAGTTCCACGTGCCCGAGGATTTCCCGCCGAGAAGAGTTCTCTTCAATTTCCACGTCACCGGAGACTCCGGTTTGGGCCAGACGTACACGGCCGACACCACCGTCGAGTTGTCCGTGGCGGGCAACATGCTGATAGTGGACGATGATCAGGGGGTGGACACTCTCCTCACAAACTACGAAGATTATTATACTGGACCGTTGGACCGCTTGAAGGCGGTGTTTGAGGTCTGGGACAAAAGCAGCGATCCGGACACCAACATCAATCTGTCCGATTACGACGTCCTGGTCTGGTTTACCGGAGACCATCGGGATTCGATCTTCTCCGAAGCGGATGTTGAAAGCTTAATGGCCTTCTTAGATGGCGGCGGCAGATTGTTCTTGACCAGCCAGGATGCGGTGGAAGCTTTGGCCAGCTCTCCCAATCCAATGTTTCAGGAATTCATGACGGACTATCTGCACTTGGGCTATGACGGAAACTGCACGGGACTGGTCAAGCTCTCGGTCCCCGGAAAAGCAGGAGACCAGATCGGAAATGACCTGCACATGTATCTGGAGGATGCCAGTTCCACGGAGAACCAGACCTCGGCGGACATGCTGGTTCCCGACGCCCAGGCGGATACGGTCTGCACGTATGCCGATATCTGGTGGGCTACCACGGAAGACTCGGTGGCCGGCATCAAATACATGAACGATTTCTACAAGGTGGTCGTCTTCGGATTCGGATTCGAAGGTCTAAACACAGACGGGCTGATGCACTTCGGAGAGGTGATAGATTCCACACACGTGGTAATGCAGCGGGTGCTGGATTGGCTCAATTCTCCGGGACCCGGCATCACGGTGGTCTACCCCAACGGAGGAGAAGAGTACTTCGCCGGGGATACTTGCCACATCCAATGGGAGTGCATCTCCTTTGACGATAGCGTAGACATCGGGTATTCCACGGACGGCGGCGGCACCTGGTCGTTCGTCGACAGGGCCAGGGGAAGCTCATATGCCTGGGAGGTTCCCGACTCGCCTTCAGACAGCTGTCTGGTCAGGGTATACGACGTAGACAACGGCATACCCGTCGACGAGAGCGATGATTTGTTTTCCATAAGCGACTACGTTCCGGGCGATCCCAACGGAGATCAGACAGTGGACTTAGGTGACGCGGTGTACCTGCTCAACTACTTGTTCAAGAACGGCGAAACTCCTGACCCAATGGCTGCCGGGGATGTCAACCGTGACTGCGTGGTCGATCTGGGAGATGTGGTATACCTGTTGAACTACCTATTCAAAAACGGCGATCCACCGCAGCCCGGATGCGCCTAAGCTGACAGAATAAATGGAGCTGAGCCGAGAACTCGATTGCAGACTTGAAAGGGGCTGGGTAAGCCTACCCGGCCCCTTTTCGGGCGAACCCGAAGATTGGAGCCAGCTCGGTATTTGAACGTTCCTTACTAGGAGCCGTAGCCCATAGTCAGGCTGATCTCTCTGCTCGGCCAAGAGCGCGGAGCCAACCTGGCCTAAACGAAAGGACCTGTCGTGAGAAATCGAAGAAGCTTCAGCGTGGTTCTTACCCTCTTTCTCAGCCTTGCCATGCAGGGTTTCACCTTTGCTCAAGATGCATCCGAGGCCGACGCAAATGCCTGCCCTACCTGCTCCTGGACCTCCGGTGAGACTTCGATCTCTCATCTCTCTCATGAGGAATTCCAGAAACTACTGGGCGAGGTCCTTCCTGACTGGTACCAGGAATGGTGGGATCAGTTGCCCAGGATAGAAGCGCCCCCGGATGCCAAATTCGATCCGGTATTCGATTGGCGCGTGCATCCGGGTCCCTATGGAAGTACCGGCGTGACCGGAGTAAGAAATCAAGGAGAATGCGGATCCTGCTGGGCCTTCGCCGGGGTGGCACAGCTGGAGTCGATGGTCAAGATATACGCCGAACTGGAGATGAACCTCTCGGAACAGCAGGTGGTTTCCTGCGTCACCCCTGGGCATGGCTGCAGCGGTTGGTACACCGAGGCGGCATACGATCTCTTCATGAGCCAGGGTTCGGCACCCGAAGCATGCATGCCCTACCATGCCAACGACACCGACCCCTGCATTCAGCACCAGTGCGAGAAGCTGGCCAAGATAAGTGGTTATCGCGCCGTGTCCAATAACGTCAATTCCATTAAGACCGCACTGCTGGAAGGACCGGTGAAATCGAGCATGGCCGTCGAGGACACCTTCCAGACGTACACCGGTGGGTGTTACGATAAGCCGTATTACGGCACCAATCACGCCGTTCTCATCGTCGGATGGGACGACACCATGTGCAACGGGGAGGGGGCCTGGATCGTGAAAAACAGCTGGGGCTCCGGATGGGGCGAGAACGGCTTTTTCTATATCAAATATGGCTGCTGCCAGATGGGCACCAACGCCCTGCAGATCGATTATTACTTCCACCGACCCTTCGTCCGCTTTGACCATCTGGGAACCAGGGACGATCCGCCGGGAGGAGACGGAGACGGGAGGGTCGAAGCCGGAGAGACGGTAAGCCTGGATTTCACCTTGAAGAATCTGGCCACACCCCTGGGAGGCGTGGAGGTGACCGTTTCAGCCGACACCGCTGGTATCGTGATAACCGACGATTACAGCTATCTGGGGGATATGAACTCCAAGGACATCCTGGACAGCTCAGCCGATCCTTTGGAATTTTACGTGCCCGGGGATTTCCCGCCCCGAAGAGTACTCTTCACCTTCCACGTCTCAGGAGATTCGGGTGGTGGCGTGACCTATACGGCCGACAGCACCATCGAAGTATCTGTGGGCAGCACCATACTCCTGGTGGACGACGATCAGGGAACGGGACCCTTGAACAATTATGAGGAATACTACACGGAGGCTTTCGACTCCCTGAGGGCGGTCTTCGATATGTGGGACAAGAGTGCCAACCCCGACACCTCCGTTAAGTTTTCGCAGTACGATGTCCTGATTTGGTTCACCGGCGATCATCGGGACTCTATATTCTCACACGCGGATATTGAGAGCTTAACCTCCTTTCTGGATGGCGGAGGCAGGCTGTTCTTGACCAGCCAGGATGCGGTCGAATTCCTCTCCTCCTCCGGGGATCCCCTGTTTCAGCAGTTTCTCGATGATTATCTTCACCTAAGCTACGACGGGAACTGCACCGGACTTTCCCAGCTGATGGTGCCCGGCAAGGCAGGTGATGAGATTGGAGATGGTCTGTGGGTCTATCTGGAAGGTGCCAGTTCGCCCGAGAATCAGACATCGGCGGACATACTGATTCCGGATTCTGTGGCAGACACGGTCCTGGTTTATGCCGATATCTGGTGGGCCACAACCGAGGACTCGGTCGCCGGCATCAAGTTCATGAATGACTTTTACCGGGTGGTGGTGTTCGGTTTTGGATTCGAAGGAATAAACGCTGATGGACTTATGCACTATGGTCAGGTAACCCAGAAACCGCACGCGGTAATGGAGAGGGTGTTGGATTGGCTGCAGGCCCCGGGACCCATCATCAGCGTGCTTTCTCCCAACGGAGGAGAATGCTACCAGGTCGGGGACACCGTCGACATCTTATGGGAGTGCTCCTCCTTTGACGACAGCGTGGATGTTGAATATTCAACCGACGGCGGAGAAACCTGGAATTTCGTCCAGAGGACCAAAGAAAGCCTTTGTCCCTGGATCGTTCCTGACACGCCTTCCGACATTTGCCTGGCCCGAATCTCGGATGCCGATAACGGATTACCCGCGGATATAAGCGACGGTCATTTCTCCATCAGCAACTATATTGCGGGAGATGCTAACAACGATCAGATCGTAGATCTGGGAGATGTAATCTATCTGGTTAACTACCTGTTCAAGGAAGGAGGAACTCCAAGTCCCCCGGCCGCCGGTGATGCGAACGGTGACTGCGTGATAGACTTAGGCGATGTAGTCTACCTGCTCAACTACCTGTTCAAGAACGGCGATATGCCTTTGCCGGGATGCGCTTAAATTTCGGTATCGTCCCGTGTCTTGTCTTGCATCGAAGAGTACCGTTGTTCTCCTGCCACGTTCGTACCGGTCAATCCTCCGCGTGCAATGTCATCGGCTGAGGCAAATATCTGCATCCTGGCTCCAACCGGATGCCTGTGGGCAATTCGCTGGAGGTGACGACAGGGATTAACGGACCCGGCTTCTACCAGCAATCCGAGGGACACATAGAGCCAACCAGATCGTCGTAGTATTTATTGTAAACCGAAATCAGTTCAATTTTCTGTATCCTGACAGGCGAACAATCAGACGAAGGTGGAGACATCCGACCATTAGGAAAGAAGGAGGAGACATGTGCACTAGAGGGAAGGTGGCGGTTTTTGCTTTTTCCTTTATAACCCTGCTTTTAGCCGCCTCGGTTCATCTGTCGGCGGTTTCTCTGTCGCCCGAGCTGGTGGAAAGGCTCAGGAGCGAAGGGAGACTGGAAGAATATGTGGAGAAGGCGCGTGCAGCCAGAGAGCAGGGGGTGTGGCAGCCCAATCCCAATCCGCCCTTGGTCAGAAAAGGTCCCCGAACCAACCAGATCGATACCGTCAGAGCCATAGTCATCCTGGTGGATTTCGACGATAAAGTACACTCCCGTGACAGCGAAGAATTCGACACTCTGCTCTTCACCAAGGGATTCATGCACCCCACTGGCAGCATGAGAGATTTCTATTGGGAGAATTCTTATGGGACCTTTGAAGTGATCGGCGACGTGGCCGGATGGTACAGGATGCCTGAGGACAACGTTTATTATGCATGCACGGAGGGCGAACACGGTTTCGGCCCTTATCCCCACAACGCCCAGAAACTGGTAGAGGATGCGGTTCTGGCGGCCGATCCGGACGTGAACTTCGCCAATTACGATAAAGATGGAAACGGCGTGGTGGATGCGTTGTTCGTAGTTCACGCCGGTCCAGGCGCAGAAGAAACCGGAAGCGCCTGTCACATCTGGTCACACAGGTCGGTTACCCATGACCACATACCGGTCGACGGAGTTACCGTCTACGACTACTCCATGGAGCCGGAGACGCGCGCCGGCGGTGAACTGGTTGACATGGGAGTCTTCTCTCACGAGTTCGGCCACGTGCTGGGACTTCCGGACCTCTACGACTACGATTACAGCTCTGACGGCGTGGGAAGGTGGTCCATGATGGCGGGCGGCTCGTGGAATAACAGTGGACACACCCCGGCCAGTTTCGAGGCATGGTGCAAATACAAACTGGGCTTCTCCTCGGTCAATCAATTGACCAACAACCTGTCTGACGTCGAAATACTTCAAGCTGAAACGTCCCCTGTCTCCTATCGACTGTGGACTTCCGGCATGGGCGGATCTGAGTATTTCCTGGTTGAGAACAGACAGAAGACCGGGTTCGACGCTTACCTCCCCAGCCACGGCCTGTTAATATGGCACGTGGACGAGTCCGCGAGCAGCAACAGCGACGAGTGGTGCCCGGGGGACCCTCCCACCCCGCACTTCCGGGTAGCTCTGGAGCAAGCAGATGGCCTGTACGGGCTGGAGGGATGCTACGGCTCCAGCTCGGGTGACGGCGGCGATCCGTTTCCGGGCTCCTTCAACAAGAGAGATTTCGACGACACCACCCAGGTCAGCTCCAGGGATTACTATGACAACATCACCCAGGTGGCCGTCTGGAATATCAGCGACTCCGACTCGGCGATGTACGCCAGCCTCGATGTCACCTGGTCCCGACCGGGTCTTTCTCTGGATGAGTTCACCTTGAATGACATGATAGGGGGAGACGGCGACGGAAAGCCGGAGAACGGGGAGACCGTAGAGTTGTATCTCACCATCTCCAATGTCTGGCTCCCCTTTGACGGCGTGACGGTCACCGCCTCTGCCGATACGGACGGTATATACTTCACCAGCCCCCAGTCCTACCTGGGCTATATCGGAACCGGGGGCTCCGCCAACAATTACGGCGACCCCATCGAGTTCCAGATAGATCCATCCTTTCCCGGGAGGCCGACGATCCTGACCCTGCGCGCAGAGGGGAATGCAGGCTCCTATTATCATGACTTCAACGTTCAGGTCGCGGTGGGGCCCAGAGAGATTTTAATCGTGGACCAGGCCGCCAACTATCAGAGCTACTATACGGAATCTCTGGATTCCATGCGGCATATATACGACATCTGGGAAGCTTACGCCAAGGCAGATCCAGACTTCTCCTTCACGGAATACAGGTACTTGATCTGGTACACCGGAGATCATCAGACGGACTTTTTCACCCAGGCCCAGGTGGAAAGCCTGATGAGCTTCCTGGATAACGGGGGTAGGCTCTTTTTGACCGGCCAGGATGCGGTGGAAGCTCTTGCCGGATCCGGCAATCCCTCTTACCAGCAGTTCTTGAGTGATTATTTGCACGTCGGTTACGACGGAAACAACACGGAGTTTCTGGTGGCCCAGCAGCCGGGCGATGAGATCGGGGACGATCTGTGGATTTACCCCGGTGGACCGGACTCGCCTGACAACCAGACCTCCAAGGACAATCTGATTCCCGATGCCGAGGCCGATACGGTTCTGGTTTACGCCGGCCTCTGGTGGGCGCCCACGGACCTGGTCGCAGCCACGAAGTTCATGAATGACTTTTTCCAGGTGGTGGTCTTCGGGTTCGGATTCGAGGGCATTAATTCCAGCGGGATGCAGTATTTCGGAAAATACATCAGTACGCCGCAGACCGTCATGCAAAAGACACTGGACTGGTTGACAGGTCCCGGGCCTACCATCTACGTCACCTCTCCCGACGGAGGCGAAAGGTGGATCATCGGCGATACGGAGGATATCTTGTGGGAATCGATATACTTCGAGAATAACGTGGAGATAGAGTATTCCACAAACGCCGGAAGCACCTGGCTTACCATCGCCAGCAACAATCCTAACCAGGGCACCTATTCCTGGGTGGTTCCCGATACCCCGTCGGAGAACTGTCTCATCAGAATATGGGACGTGGACAACGGGATTCCGGTCGACGAGAGTGATGGCAACTTCGCCATCGCCAGCTACATTCCTGGAGATCCCACCGGCGATCGTCTGGTGGATTTGTCCGACGTGATCACCATCATTAATTATGTTCTGAAAGACGGCACCCCTCCCGATCCCCTGGCGGCGGGAGACGTCAACGGTGACTGTGAGGTGGATCTGGAAGACGTGGTTTATCTGCTCAACTATCTGTTCAAGGGCGGCGACCCACCTGTTCCCGGATGTGCCTAGGGCCTACTGATCTCACACTGTCCCGGCGCGCCCGAAAGACATCCGTGCTCCCGAGACAGGCTTAGTGAATGTGTTGCTGTCTCGCAGGTGGTCTGGACCTGATGCCATAGTCGAGTGGCAGGCCGGCAGCCGGGAGATGAGCAGATAGCTGAGCGCACAGGAAAGATCAGAGAAATACTCTCGTGCCTTCCCCGTAAGCAGACCGGTAAGCTAATCAGGTCAGGTTTGAGAAAGTGGAAAGAAGGGTGGTTTCTCACCACAAACAAGACTAAAGTGGTCTTCGTAGTATGCATTGACACCCCAACAGAACGCTTCTCATCTCGTGCAGGTTCCCGGGTGTCGGGGCATGAGAGGGTCCTAACTACCACAACATAAGGAGCTGTGATGCTTTCTCAGTGGAAGAGAATCGTCCTTTTGATCTCTCTTCTTTCGCTTTCCGCTGTCGCACCTGCCCATGTTTGGGCGGTCTCTCTCTCTCCGGAGTTGGTGGAGAGACTGAGAAGCGAGGGAAGGCTGGAAGAATGGACTACAAGGGCTGACCGGGCCAGAGAAAGAGGTGTGTGGGAGGCTGGCGCCAGCCCTCCCATTCTGACAAGAAGTCCGCTTGCCGGGACACAGATCGATACGGTCAGGGCTGTAGTCATTCTGGTGGATTTCGACGACAACCTGCATTCCCGTAACCCTGCCGAGTTCGATACCCTTCTGTTCAGCAAAGGATTCATCCTGCCTACCGGAAGCATGAGGGATTTCTTCTGGGAGAACTCCTATCAGGGCTTTGAGGTAATCGGGGATGTGGCGGGATGGTACCGAATGCCGCAGGATTATGTTTACTATACCTGTACTGTGGGAGAGAACGGCTTTGGCACCTATCCATACAACGTTCAGAAATTGGTGGAAGACGCCGTTGCCGCCGCTGATCCCTTCGTGGACTTCGCCGATTACGATCGCGACGGAAACGGATTCGTGGATGCCGTTTTTGTGGTTCACGCTGGGCCGGGAGCGGAGGAAACCGGGAACGACTGTCATATCTGGTCCCACCGGTGGGTCACCAACGGCTACCTATACGTAGACGGCGTGAAGATATTCGATTACTCCATGGAGCCTGAAAGACGGGCCGGCGGCACCCTGGTTGACATCGGAGTGTTCTGCCACGAGTTCGGACACGTCCTGGGACTGCCGGATCTCTACGATACCGATTACAGCTCGTCAGGTCTGGGAAGGTGGTCCCTGATGGCCGGCGGCTCCTGGAACAACAGCGGCAGAACGCCGGCTCATTTCGATGCCTGGTCCAAATACAAGCTGGGCTTTGTTTCGGTCGAACGCCTGATGTCCAATCAGACCGGCGTAGAAATTCCCCAGGTCGAAACGTCCCCGGCAGTCTATCGGCTGTGGACCTCCGGGGCTCTAGGATCGCAGTACTTTCTGGTCGAGAACAGGCAGCGGACCGGCTTCGATACTTATATTCCCGGGGAAGGCCTATTGATTTACCACGTGGATGAAGCCAAAAGCGGCAACACCCAGGAGTGGTGCCCCGGAAGTCCCGCCTCCATGCACTACAAGGTGGCATTGGAGCAGGCGGACGGCTTCTTCGGACTGGAAGGGTGCTACGGCGGCGCCACCTCTGGCGACGGTGCGGACCCCTTCCCCGGGAGTCACAACAAGAGAGCCTTCGATGATACCAGCGCCGTCGGTTCGCGCGATTACTACGGTGATTCCACCCAGGTGGCCGCATGGAACATCTCGGATTCGGACTCGGTAATGTATGCCAACCTGGACGTGACCTGGTCTCGACCAGGTCTCTTTCTGGACCAGTTCACCATGGATGATTTGGCCGGAGGCGACGGGGACGGCAGGCCGGAAGGAGGGGAAACGGTCAAGCTGTATTTTGCCATCTCCAATATGTGGCTTGCCTTGAATGGTGCCACGGTCACGGCTTCCGCGGATACCGACGGTGTGATCTTCACGGACAACGAATCGTATCTGGGCGACATCGGAACAGGCGGATCTGCCGACAACTATGGCGATCCGGTGGAGTTTGAAATGGGCTCCTCTTTCCCTGGAAGATCTACCGTCTTTACACTGCACGTGGAGGGCAACGGCGGTTCCTACAGTCATGATTTCCAGGTGGAGGTATCCGTCGGGGCGGTGGAGATTCTGCTGGCCGACCATGCCGGAGCCTACCAGAGTTACTACACCGATGCTCTGGATACGCTGGAACAAGTCTACGATGTCTGGGACGCATACGGCGAAGCAGATCCGGACTTCTCACTGGGGCAATATAAATACATTATCTGGTACACGGGAGACCACACCAGTTCCCTCTTCACTCAGGCCCACGTGGAGAGCTTGATGAGTTTCCTGGATAACGGAGGAAGGCTGTTCCTGACCAGCCAGGATGCTGTGGAAGTGCTGGCGAGCTCTCCCGATCCTCTCTTTCAGCAATTCCTGACTGATTACCTGCATGTCAGCTACGGCGGGAACAGCAGTGAGCTTCTGGTGGCGGAGAAAGCAGGAGACGAGATAGGCGACGATATGTGGATATTTCCCGGAGGTCCAGACTCTCCTGATAATCAAACCTCCAAGGACAATCTGGTCCCGGATTCTGAGGCCGATACGGTCCTGATGTACTCCGGCATCTGGTGGGAGCCGACAAACCTGGTGGCGGGTGCCAAATTCCAGAACGAGACTTTCAGGGTAGTGGTCTTCGGGTTCGGCTTTGAGGGGATCAACTCGAGCGGGCAGATGTACTACGGGAAGCCGGTGAGCACGCCGGACGAAGTGATGCGAAAGGTGCTGGACTGGCTCAAAGCTCCGGGGCCGACCGTTACGGTGACCTCTCCCAACGGGGGAGAAAACTGGATGGCAGGTCAGGCATACGACATTCTGTGGGAGTCCATCTCCTTCGCAAGTCCGGTGACCATCGAGTATTCCGCCGATGGAGGCGGTGCGTGGACCGCCATAGCTGCAGGCACCTCGAACGACGGACTATACTCGTGGGTAGTGCCCGACACTCCTTCGGACATCTGCCTTATCCGGATATCGGACATGGACGACGGAGCTCCTGTGGATCAGAGCGACGGCTATTTCTCCATAAACAGCTACGCCCCGGGCGACGCCAATGCCGACGGCTCGGTAGGGCTGGGCGATGTGATACACGTATTGAACTATCTTTTCAAGGACGGTGAGCCTCCCATTCCTCCGTCAGCCGGCGACGCCAACGGCAATTGCTCGGTTAATCTGGGGGACGCGCTGTATCTGCTCAACTATCTCTACAAGAATGGCGATCCCCCGCGACCCGGTTGTGCATAAAGCCAGACACATCATAGACCTTCCGACCCAGTGGCTGGAACACCGAGATTTCGTCTCGGTGTTCTTTTTTTGTCTTTTCCGGTGGGCAGTGCCGGTTAGGCATTGCGAACTACTTTCATCTTGACAAAGAGAGAGACGGCCGGTTATTATGACGTGAAAATCCAGGCCGATTCTGGAAGTGTCAGGATGAATTACAGACTAAACCACCCGCCAAGCATGAAAGATGCGAACCGGGTAAGATCTCCTCATGAAAAGAAAAGCTAGGCAAAAGCCGCCCGCCTCCCGTCTTTCCCGCCAGGACTGCGCCGCCATCCTGCTGGCAGCGTTCTGTGCAATGATCGTCCTGATCCACATGATAGCATCCTTCTTTCCCAAAGGTCGGATCTGGGGGTTCAACCATTGGTCCTATTTCCCCTTGTGGGTAGGCCTGCCTTTAGGGGTAGGCGCTCTGCTGCTTCTTGTTCCACAGATAAATAGGCTTGTGCGGGACGTTTTGCATTCGTTGTCATCATCTGTCTTGGATCTGTTTCACAGAGTCAAGATAGACACCTCGAAGAAAAGATACACTTGGTATGCGATACTCAGCCTGCTTTTCTTTCTCCCCTTCTGGTTTCTGAGGGACCGAACCCGTTTTCTGGGCGACGGGGCGCAGATAATCAGCCGCATGGCCTCCGGTGAGCTCTCCGTGAAATGGACCGAGCCTTTGGAGATATTTCTCCACCTAAAGGCGTACAGCCTTGCTCAACAGCTTTGGGGAATGCACTCGGCCACGGTTTACGCCCTTTTGAGCTGCCTGGCCGGCGTACTCTTTGTTTTTCTACTTTTTCTGTTTGCGGATCTCTGGGGAGAAAGGCGAGGCGAAAAGGTTCTGATCTTTCTGGTGGTGATCGGCATGGGTAGTTCCCTGCTCTTCTTCGGTTACGTCGAACATTACAGCTTCCTGTATCTGTTCACCTTTGCCTTCATCTTCTGCTCCATTCTTTACCTGGAGGGAAAGCTCAGTTGGCTCTTCCCGGCAGCGGCCTTCGTTCTGGCTTTCCTTTCTCATGTTTCAGCATCACATCTTCTGCCGTCGCTTTTGTTCCTGCTTTTCATCAAGGGAAAAGAGGGCAGATTGTTTCTGGTAAGAAGAGTCTTGATTCTCGCCTTGGGCGCGCTGACTCTCATGGCAATCGCTTGGTTGTACAATAAACACAGCTGGGCAGTCCCCCCGATGTTCGTGCCTCTTTCAGAGGATACCTATTCGGCTCCAGGTTACCTCCTGTTCTCCCTGCCACATCTTGCGGATTTTGTGAATCAGCAGCTTCTGGCCTCGCCGGTCGGTCTGGCTATGGTGGTGGCGCCGCCCGCCTGTTTTGCGTTGAAACCTGTTCTCAAGAGCAGGGTTTTCCAATTCCTGCTCCTGGTCAGCCTGTCTCAGCTCTTTTTCAATTTTGTGATTGATCCGGGCCTGGGCGCTCCCCGCGATTGGGACCTCTTTTCTACAGCGGGNNAGCGGGTCTAGGATACACTGTTTTGGGGCTCTTCGTTCTTTTTCGACTGCTTAAGAACAGCTCCATGTCTGCATATCTGATTACGATATTGGTTGCCGCATCTCTTTACTCCACTTTGCCCTGGATCGCCATTCATGCCAGCGAGGACAGGTCCATCAGACGCTTCGAAAACATTCTGGAGATCGATGCCAAAAGAAGTTA
>JABAOC010006961.1_pt3 | contig 24838 bp, 29 predicted proteins | sample 7062161 | NCBI WGS metagenome assembly JABAOC01 (sample SAMN14538625, study PRJNA623070) | marine sediment metagenome | biome: marine biome [ENVO:00000428]; feature: marine pelagic biome [ENVO:01000023]; material: deep marine sediment [ENVO:00002113] | place: India: Gulf of Khambhat ... | reverse complement strand
GGCGGTCGCGGGTTCAAATCCCGCCCGAGGCTCCAATACTGGATTGTGCACGTGCAGCGCGAGATTAGCATGTGAGTACGCATTCTGTTTGTGGTCTGGCTACCAGTTGCTCAGTTCTCAATAGGATTTGGAGGTGCGCGCACGTGTGGTTTAGACATTGTGATAGTGATTATCCACAGGTTCCATTCAGATCCAACCCTATGCGATGTCGCACGTGGATGGTTAATTCGGATTTCAGATTCACAAGAGTGATATTGACCACGTGTCAGGTTGCATTTGACTGAAGGATGACAATAAACATCAAGAATCTTTACTGGAACATCCGCAATCACTTTGTAAACAAGAAATATGGATTTCCAAAGTCAGTCCATATTGGCAGCAACGTGTATATCCAAGGACAAGTGGAGATAGGAGAGAGAACATATGTTCAATCATATTCGAACTTAGTCACAGGCAAGAAGAGTTGCATTAGAATCGGAAGAAACTGTAAAATAGCCCACAACGTGACGATCCGCGCATTATCACATGATCGAGAAGACCCTGACAACGCTGTGGAAGACAACATCACAATTGGTGATGGCGTCTGGATTGGAGCCAACGCTGTGATCGTGGAAGGTCGCGCCATTGGCAACAACGCAATAGTCGGTGCGAACGCGGTCGTTACAAAGGATGTAATGCCCAACGTGATTGTAGGCGGTGTTCCTGCCAGACCTATTAGACGAAAGAAGATCTACAGCAGTCCTATCTACTAGTCAACCTGAGCAAACATCACGAATATCGGTTAGGGCTGTAAGCCCTGAAGACGAAAATCATAGTTTGTCAGTATGTAGATCCTTGCGCACCTCAACGTGTGCGCGTTGCCCGTTCGAGTTTCTTCAGTACCGCCAGCACTTTCGTTTCCTGAAGACCTCTGAATCGAGTGGTTAGCATCTGGTCTCAGAATATATTTCCTTTCGAAATGTCCTCTATATTTCTGGTAGCTAGAGTTTCATTATGCAAGCTCTAAACCTTCTAACGGTCGCTCAAGAAGGCTGTGATGAGACAGATCTCGTTCAGATTGTGGATGAGGCAAAAACCTTCTTCCCCACAGAAGCCTGGTATGAGATCCGATATCTCGGCGATCTCAGTTTTAACCGTGATTTGGAGATCAGGGACGGAGGACAAGCGTCTGGAGCCTTCCTTTTCAAGAGGCTGCTGCAGAGAGTCCGGAAAGTAAAAGACTCAAACGGTCTACCAGGGCTCCTCTTGGGAATCACGCCGAAACCTGTGGTGGATGTGTACTATTCAGTTGAGGGAGGATCCCTCAGGAGAACCGTCTTCTTTGTCCGCGACTATGTTTCTAAGAAGATCGGTGTCGTATCTCTCTTCAAATTGGCAGAAGACACTACCAGCAAAGTGGTAGCGCATGGATTAGGCCACAGTCAAGGCCTCCGCCATCATCTAGAGCCAACGGACCTCATGCACTCCGAACTCCTGAAACTTAGACACCTGGAAGTGGATGGATTCTGCAACACGTGCATACAAGCCTTGACAAGAAACGCCTCGTCATGATCCATACATCTGATCTGGCGCGAGGAGCCTGGGAAATCGGGATCTGAGCTTGCGGCGCACATCATAACAGAAGTGACACGCATCCACGTATCTTTCCTCATGAGTGACATTGTATTCTTTCGCAAGCGCGACGGGTCCCCCCTTCAGAAGAGGTCCAATTATCGGGTGGACTAGAGGATTGAAGCGAGTGAACAACTGCTTGAGACTAGCATCGTTCACATTTCCTAAAGTTATCCCTTGACACGCATGAACATAGCCAAATGGATCGATGTGTACCCTCGTCTGATTGGCGAAGTCCTCATGCATGCATTTGTCCAGTTCACTCCAGGTCTGTCGAGGCAATCCCTCGATCAGCGTCTCAACGGCCCGTCCTTTGAACAGCACTCGCCTATCCACAACAGGTTTGCCTTTTCGGGCGATCTCGTGGAGGTACTTTCTCGGATCCTTTATTGTGATCTGACTCACGGAGAGCCCAAGCAGTTTCGCAGCCTTGTACGCATGCTTGGCAAGATTCTCCTCAGGCTCTCCATAGTGATAGGCGTCATCACTTATGGAAAGATCGGACAGCCCCATCGCTTTGATTGGAGCCAGCCACTCCTTCGCGTCTTCGAGCGAGGTCGCCCAGTAGGCGTTCGTGACAATTCCCGTTCTGAACCCGTAGTCTTTCGCTCTGCGCAGACCCCACAGCAGATTTGGATAGTAGAGGAAGGGTTCACCTCCTTCAAAATACACCCAGTCGATGTCACCGACCCGTTTTCCTTGGGCGAGTACGGTGCGTATGTCTGAGATTCTCATAACTCCCTTGGCTTCGGGAGAGCTATAGACGAAGCAGTGATCACACGTGAAAGTGCATTGATAGGTCTGGAGCAGATGCAGCGCCTTTATTGTCATACCTTAAAATGACATTTCGGAGTCTATAGCTCTTTTCTTCCGTGAGATCTGTGGTTGACGTGGCGGTTTTTCACTACTTTAATGAAAAATACACGTGTGCGTGGGCTGAATTAGACAAGTTTTTTGTAAGAATAAGCTCTATATATAACATGACAGCAACTTGTTGAGGGGACTGACATGGGCATGGAGCTCTTGCCGTATGCGGTTGCTTCAGTCGGAGCGGTTGCAGTCCTCATCATCATTTACAGCACTAAGTTCAGGAAACGCAAGGAGGAGGAGATTCTAGAAACTGCTCCAGAGGGTGCTGTGGGCAGATGGCGCACGAGAGTTGAAAGGAGCATCCCTGCTCAAAGCGCGAGGCAGGCAGAAGAAAGGATGCGCACCTTGAGCTTGGAGAGAGAAATCCTCAGCGATGCCATACGCCGTCTCTACGAGGCTCACGCTGAAGGAAGAATCTCAGAGGATGAGCGGGAAAAATTAGCCAAGCGATACAAGTCACGGATGCTCCGGGTGAAAGAGGCTATCACTGAGAAGGAATCCATCATAGCACTCCATGAGCTGGAAGCCATGCAGGAAGACTTGACCAAACTCTTCAATGAAAGATTCGACGATCTCAACACCAAGATTGAAGCTTTAAGAACTCAAGTTGGCGTGGAACCAGAAGAGGCGATTCAGGCCACTCCAATCGCATCTCAGGAAATCCAGATCGTTCAACTTGAAAAGCCTCCTGCACGGAAGGCAGCTTCGAAGAGATCTACTCGAAAGCCTGCAAAGACTCGCAAGACAGAGGCTGAAGAAAGAATAGAGAAGATTCGCTCAGAAGTGGACAAAGTGCTAGATCGGCTCGAACAGATGGAGGCAGAAGGCTAGGTTGAACTGGGTGGAAACTGCCAAGAAGAAGACAGCGGTGAAGGCAGTTCAACACGTTGAAACTGGTTTCGTCATCGGTTTGGGAAGCGGCACCACTGTTGCCTACGCCTTGAACGAGCTTGGGAAGAGAATCAGAGAAGACAACCTTCAGATCCTAGGAGTCCCCACATCTCATCAAACCGCCCACTTGGCGTGGACACAGAAGATTCCGCTCACAACTCTCGCGGAACACCCGCAACTCGATCTCGCCATAGATGGAGCAGATCAACTGGATGACGCACTTGATATGATCAAAGGCATGGGAGGTGCTCTGACCCGGGAGAAGATCGTCGCCTCTGCTTCAAGATTGAACATCATAGTGATTGACGAGACTAAGCTGACAAAGAAACTTGGTTATCACCAGCCTGTTCCAGTAGAAGTCCTCCCGTTCGCTTGGCCCACTACAATGAGCAAGTTCCGCACGCTTGGAGGGACCCCGGTTCTGCGCCAGGCGGAAAAGAAGCTAGGCCCTGTGATTACAGACAACGGTAACTTTCTGGTTGACGTCGCATTCGGACCGATTGATCACCCAAAGGAGCTGAATCAAGCGTTAAAGGCAATCCCAGGGATCGTTGAAACAGGATTGTTTCCTGAACTAGCACATGTCGTTTATGTGGGCGGCCAAGAGACTGTCCGAAAACTTACCCGTTAGGCTATTCCCTGCGTGGTCTTTTCTGCAAGCAACAGGTCTGCAACTTCTTTGGCTGTCGATCCAGTAAACAGGTTCTTGACAATTTCCCTGAGATACTCCTTCCATGAAATGCTCAACGCGTCTTTCCAATCCACATATGTCTCCAGCAGGTTCCGGTAGGCTTTCGCATGCAACCTGCAAAAGCCGTGATTCACAGCTTTCTCATCACAGATTTTGCATCTCATGAGGTTTCTCGCCTCCTTTTGTCGGACACGCTGGATTGATACACAGTGTCCAAGGTCGCTTCCTTTTCCTGTAGACCAGCACTGTGGGTCTGCCGCAAGCGTTGCAGTTTCTTCCGGTTGGTTTGATGATTCCAGTTTGAGGGAGAGGAAACGAGGTCTTGCACTTGTTGTTGAAGTAGTTTGTGCAACCAACGAACCGTTTACCAGTTTTTCGTGAACGTAAGATGATCAGATCGCCGGTTTCACAGGCGGGGCATTTGCTGATTGTCAGTTCTCGTAGTCTGGATTGTTGGACAGCCTCGCCTAGGGCTTGTCCTATGGAGAGTGTGTTCTCTCTCACTTTTTCCAGAACTGGCTTCAACGTGTCAATAGCTTCCTGCAGAACCTCGTCCCTTTTCTCAGGATCGTCTCGAATGAGTTCCATTTTCTGTTCAAGTTGACGAGTGAATCCGACTGACGCTATCGTTGGAGCATGTTCCATGAGCACTCGTGTCACTGTTGCTCCCAATTCTGTCACTTGCATGCTTTCGTCCCGGATGTATCTTCGGTTGTAGAGCGTTTGAGTGATGTCTGCTCTGGTGGCTTTGGTTCCGATTTCTTCCTTTTCCATCTTTCGAAGCAGACTTCCAGGATTGTAGCGTGAGGGCGGTCTCGTGAATTTCGATTCACAAATCACGTTCCGGATCGTCGCTTTCTCCCCTTCGGCCACACTTGGAAGCTGAACCTCATGCAGCTTGACGTACGGTCTGTAGAACCGGAGCCATCCCTCGTTTACAACACGGTGTCCCAACATGTAGAAGATCCAGCCGTTGACGCCAATCTCAATTGTCATGTTTTCCATGGTGGCCGCGTTCGCGAAAACTGCCATGTATCTTTTCACAATTAGATCCCAGAGTTTCCGCTCTCTTGTCAGCACGCGTCGCTTTGGTAAGTTTCCGGTGGGGTAGATGGCTGGGTGGGCGGGATCCTCTTTTCTGCCTTCTCTAGGCTTTAATGTTCCAAGAAGGAGCAACTTGGCAGTTGACTTGCTGTAGGCGCGATCTCTTCCTAGCTTCTGGAGGATAGAGTGGTGGTTGATGCTGGCGGGAAGCTTTTGGCTACTGGTTCTCGGATAGGAGACTAGGGTGTCTAGATAGAGCTGCTCTGCAGTGGTGGCGGTGAGTCGTGGGGAGAAGCCGAAGAGCTTGTAGGCTTCACTTTGGAGGGNNCTGAAATTGAAGGGGAACGGCGGTGGTTGCCTTGCCACTCTTCGTTCGATCTTTGCGATTCTGCCAGTGGTTCCTTCACATGCTTCGATGATTGCCTCTGTTTCTTGCTTTCTGAGAACTCGCTTCTGTTTGTATACAGCTTCGTACAACTCACTCCTGAGTTCCACCTGAGCCTTGATGCTCCAATAGGGTGAAGGAACATAGCATGCAATTGCTTCTTCTTTGGCAACAAGGAACCGCAGTGTAGGCCCTTGCACTCTACCGGTACTCAGCTGAGTGTATGTGCCTTTTACCTTCTTGATCGCTGAAGTCAACGCTCTGGAGAGGTTCACGCCATAGAGCCAGTCAATCTCATGCCGGATCTTTCCTGCTTCAATCAAGCCAAGTTCTAGCTTCGGCAGCAGATTCGTGTATGCTTCCTCCAGTTCAGCCTTGGTCAATGTCGAATACTTCATTCGTCTTGCATCGTCAGCTTTGCCACAAGCATATCTCAGAATATTGTAGCCGATCAGGCTTCCTTCAATGTCATAATCACAGGCGTCTATGAAGAGATCGGCCTCTGATGCTAGATGAGCAATTGTCTCTATCCAAGCCTTACTCCAGTGTGCCTTCTTCTCAATCAGGTATCTGGGCTGCCAACTGAGATCAAAAATTGGATAGCGGCTCTTAGTTCCTTTCAATTGTGCCACGGTGTAGAGATGGCCTAAGGCAGGGACAACTAGGATCTTTCGTTCCCGTTCCACCTCAAAATACGAGACTCGTCCTCTGCTATGACGCTTAGGTGTGCCGTTCTGGTTGAGAGCTTCCGCAATGCGCTCGGCAGCCGCAGGTTTTTCAGCAATGATCAGAGTGCATCCTTGCAAGAGACGCCCTCAGAATGTGAAAACCAGAAGCCTCAAGTATTTTGCTCTTTCCACAGCTTCTTTGACTCCGCGTCCACCTGCCCAACAGAGAATCATTGAATGCTCACACCAATTCAGCTGCACATGAGAAGACATAAATAGTCTGCTCCAGTTTTTTTTCAGATGTTGCATTGGTACTGGGGGATTAATGTTTTTGCCTCAAAGGGTTTTTTGTCAAAGTTGCTCAGAGGTCTTGTATGAAGGGGCTGACCTCAAGCCACCAGATGAGATCATACAGAACTATGATGGGAAATGCCCCAAGTGCGGTAGAAAACTCTCCAGCATACCGATAGATGTTGACGTCGAAGCAGCGAAATAGGACAGTGGGTGGTGTAACAGCTTGCCTCCAGCGGGAAAGAAGACGCATCTCTACAAGTTTCATCAAGAACATGGGAATGTGAGTTCATTCGCTGGCTTTGAGATGCCAATGTGGTTCAAGGGAATAATCCCTGAACACATGGCTGTCAGAAAGAGTGTTGGCATTTTCGACGTGTCTCACATGGGAAGAGTCGTAGTCTCAGGAAGAGAAGCATTGCCCTTCCTAAACTATGTAACCACTAATGATGTGTCAAGACTGGAAGATCTTGATGCTCAGTATTCCGTTATGTGCAACGAGAAGGGTGGAGTAAAGGATGACTTCGTTCTGTCACGACATCAGAGCAGTCGCTACTTCATGGTATACAATGCCTCGAACAGAAGTAAGAATTACGATTGGCTCACTCAGCAAGCAGGTCGCTTCAAAGTGAAGCTAGAAGAGGTTTCGGATAACATCGCTATGTTTGCAGTTCAAGGACCGAAGGCTTTGGCAACTCTCGAAGAGATCACGGACATAAGTGTGAGTGAGATTCAACGATTTAAATGCGGTTGGGTGAAGGTTGCTGGAGAGAAAGCCTTCGTATCAAGAACAGGCTACACTGGTGAAGACGGTTTCGAAGTTTTCATCTGGGAGACCCCTGTTGAGAAGCCAGCCAAGGCGATCAAAGCGTGGGAGGCAATACTGGAAGCTGGAAGCAGATTCAAGATAGAACCGTGCGGTTTGGGTGCCAGAGACACATNNGCAACGATCTGAGTGAAGACATCACACCCTTGGAAGCTAGACTAGGGTTCGTGGTTAAGTTGGCAAAGGAAGAGTTCATTGGAAGAGATGCTTTGTCAAGGCAGAAGGCTGAGGGAACCGCGAAGCGCAGGATTGGGCTCAAAATGGTTGAAGGTGGAATCCCGCGTCAAAACCACGACGTGCTGAGGAACGGAGAGAAAATAGGACAAGTCACTAGCGGCACCTTCTCGCCACTGCTAAAGCGTGGCATTGCCATGGCGTATGTGACAACTCAGGAAGCCTCTCTAGACGCAACTGTACACGTCAAGATAAGAAACAAGGAAACTCCCGCAACCATCGTCAGGTTTCCCTTCTACGACACCACCAAGTATGGGTACTCAAGAGACGGCCACTCTTGACAAAGAACCGCACACGAATATTGCGCACGCAACCGTAAGGGAAATAAAAGAGTTGTATCAACTACCTTGAGCAAAGGAAGACATGAAGCTTGGACATTCGGAACCTGATATCACGTGAGAAGGTCGTTGATGCGCTACATGTTTTGTCAAGCTTGCGAATCTCTGTTTCTCGGTCCACACTACTCACCATTTCCGCTCTCATCCTCATCTTTTTCATTGCCTTTTTCATCAGATTGCTCCCCATCCGATGGGGACTTGAGCTATCGGAATTTGATCCATACTTTCAATTTCGTTTTACAGAAAAGATAGTGAACGATGGATACTTCGACTGGGCTAACTGGAATGACTCGCAACGTTGGTATCCAATTGGTTATGAGATTAATATCGGCACCAAAGCATTTCCAGGCCTGCCCCTGACTGCTGCAACTCTATACAACATCCTTTCTGGTCTCGGCGTCCCCATCTCCCTCTACAATCTTTGCGTTCTGTTTCCCGCCGTTTTTGGAGCATTAGCTTGCGTGGCCGCATTCTTCCTTGGAAAAGACGTAGCCGGCAAAACTGCTGGCCTTTTGTCCGCGTTTTTTCTCGCACTGACCCCATCCCACATATCAAGAACCTCTGCAGGATTCTTCGACGATGAAACGGTTGGAATCGGAGCCATACTGCTGTTTGCATTTCTTTTTCTGAGAGCACTCGATCAAGACCGCCCTCAGAAGCACGCAACAATATACGCGATCACTGCGGGATTGACACTTGGGTACATAACTGCCTCCTGGGGAGCGGCGCTCTATCCTATAGCGATGGCCACCGTCTTCGTGTTTGTCTTGATTGTCCTGCGCCGTTATTCAAGGCGACTCTTAACTTCCTACAGTCTAACATTTGGCCTCGGCTTGTTCCTAGCCATCAATGTCCCAAAACTATCCCTGAAATATCTAACAAGCTGGGCAATCTTGCCGATCGCAGGCGTCTTCGTTTTGCTGTGTCTTAGCGAGGCAGTGAAAGTCATGAAGACCGCAAAGTGGAAGCTAGTCTTAGTTGTGAGTGTCCTAGGAATTATTCTCGTGGGATTTCTGGCGTTGTCATATTTTGGATACATTGGGTCAATTGCAGGGAAATTTACATCAGTCATAGACCCAACCCAGCGAGGATCTTCTGAAATCTATCAATCAGTTCAGGAGCACAGACTCACAGCTTGGGGTTCAATCTACTATGACTTCGGCGTCGGCGTCTTCTTCTTTGCACTAGGCCTATTCTTCGCTGCGCGAGATCTAACCAACAGAAACCTGTTCATCGTAGTGTTCGGGATAACCGCACTCTACTTCGCATCTTCTATGGTGCGACTCACAATCTTGCTGGCGCCTGTATTCTGCATTTTGATGGCTGTTGGAATTGTGAGCCTGCTCAGACCATTTGTGACCCTAATGAAAGAGGCACCCAAGCTCGTCACCGGCAGAAAGTACGTAACAGGACGCGTTGGAAAGGAATTCAGTGGTTTGATTCTTATCCTCGTCTTTGGCCTATTAACTCTGACGTATGCATTTCCTTCACCGAGAATGTACAACAATGCAAACTCACCAGCTACAATCCTAGCAGCAAGCGTCCCAATCAAGCCAGCTGATCCAGTGATTGAGTGGACGGAGATGCTAAGTTGGATGCAGCTCAATCTTCCCAATGAAGCCACAATCGTCAGTTGGTGGGACTATGGATATTGGATCACAGTGAAGGGAAACCGGACTTCACTAGCGGACAACGCCACCTTTAACACAACACACATAGGATCCATAGGGCAGGTTTTCATGTCCAATGAGACTGAGGCGCTAAGAATCCTGCAACAGCAATTCGACGGACCAAACGGCCCTCCCACACACATTCTTGTTTTCACATCTTTCACCAGTCTAGGGGGCGACCAAGGCTATGGTGACGAAGGAAAATGGAGATGGATGGCAAGAATCGCGAATCAGACTGTGGCTCCTGGATTCTACAAGGAATGGGGAGATCGTGAACAATACAACACATTCGGCGAAGTTCAGGAGAATCAATGGATTTGGAATGAATTGGGCAAGAACACAACAATCTACAAGTTGATGCAAGTGGGAAAGGAGCAAAGGGTGCCTTCAGGATCGGCGCCTACGTTGGAACATTTCAAGCCTGCTCACTTCTCCCCAGGAAACCCTATCGCAGCTATTGGAACAGCTGGGGATCAGACAGTGTACCTTCATGCACTGGTGTGTCTATACGAAATCGACTACACTTAGCTAGCGTGGCGAGAGAGCTTGTTTCCCAAAGCAGTCGATCAACACAAGCCAGACAAACCTCTTGTTCCAAATGGGCTTGGAGTAATCTACGTCTTGTGTAGCTCAGTCTATCTGTTTCTGCTCTACTATTATGGCAATGAGTTTCAGGCACCTAGCCTAGCTGTAGCTCTACCTTTGGCGGGCTGCATTCTGTTCGGAGGGTTCATGGGACTGATAGATGATTGGATGGATCTGAGATGGAGATACAAAGCATTTATTCCAATATTCGCAGCTTTGCCACTGGCTGTACTAAGGGAAGGGAATCCTGTGATGGCAACGTACATCTTTGGAAAAGTAGATTTCAGCCGATACGTTTTCAATGGGTTTCCCATAGGGGAAGTCTTCTTCTACTTCATCGTAATTCCACTGATCATAACAATTGCAACAAACGCCGTAAACCAGCTAGGTGGCCTCAACGGATTGGAAACAATCTGCCCTTCCATAGTGATAATTGGGATGATCCTTACAACCAATACCCTTGCACTTCCACTGCTTCTCTTTCCACTGATTGTTTATCTTCTCTTGGCAGTCTTCAACTTCCACGGCAAAGTATTCGTCGGAAACACGGGCTCCTTTGCGGTCGGTATCACAGCGGCCTCCTACGCCATACTAGCTAACAATGAACAGACACTGCTGATCTCCATTCTACCTTTCATCTTCAACTCTGCCCTAATACTTCTCAACGTTTTTCTCTTTGACAGAACAGCTCGCCTCATACTGAAAGACAACAAGCTATATTCCGAAAATCGGCGAAGTCTACTCACATTAATTGCTTACTATAAGCCGTTGACTGAGCGAAAACTCGTCTTGTTCGTAGCAACCTTAGTTGGAGTTTCAACTTTGGCAGCAGTATTAGTGGGATTTGCTTGACGAAAAGAATCCTAGTAACTGGCGCAGGTGGACCTGCAGGTGTGAATTTCACCTTATCACTCAAGCTCGCCAGCGAAAAGATGGTTCTAGTAGGCACCGAAGCGAATGAATACTACTCCACACTCGCCGCAACCGATGAAGTGTATGTAGTTCCAGAAGCTGAAGCTCCTGAATATGTAGAGAAGATAAACGAGGTTGTAAAGGAAAAAAACATTCAGCTTGTCCACCCACAGCCTGATGTTGAAGTGCTAGCCATCTCTGAGAATCGAGAGAGAATCCAAGCCGAAACCTTCCTTCCTTCAAAGGAAACAGTGCGGATTTGCCAAGACAAACTCAGTTCAGCTGAACAGTGGAGAAGAAGAGGAGTACCAGTAGCAAGAACATTAGAGCTAGATGGAAGGGATGATGTAGAAAAAGCCTTTACAGAGCTGGGATCACCCCTCTGGGTACGAGCTAGAAGAGGAGCTGGAGGAAGAGGCAGCACTCCCGCAGACAATCCGGAAACAGCACTTTCATGGATCAGGTACTGGAAATCTCGCCAACCTACTTGGGAATTCATAGCTCAAGAGCACTTGCATGGAAGAAACATTGGGTTCCATAGCATTTGGAAAGAAGGTGAACTTGTAACTTCGATGGCTAGAGAGCGCCTGCAATACATCTATCCCAATCTTGCTCCGTCCGGGATAACTGGCACACCATCAGTGCAACGAACAATCCACGATGCAGGAGTGAATGAGATTGCCTCCGAAGCAGTTCTCGCCATTGATTCTGGTTTCACCGGAATTGCCTGTGTAGACCTCAAAGAGAATAGAGATTCCATACCCTACGTAACGGAAATCAACTCAGGAAGAATGTTCACAACCTCCTTTTTCTTCTCATACGCAAGCAAGAAACTTCTAAACAACCACACCGCAAACTTCCCTTACCTATACGTTAGCCTTGCATTCAAAGAACACCTGCCTTCATTGCCAAAATACAACGTTCTACCAGAAAACCTGTATTGGATACGACACATCGATGCCCCTGCAAAACTGCTTCAAGATGGAAAAACAGTAGGGACAATGTACAAATGACTGACGGTGTCATCTTTGACCTGGAAGGAACCCTGGTGAGACTCCCCATAGATTACGAGGCACTTCACAACAAGATCAAGAGGGAGCTGCACCTCACAAAAGTACGCCCGCTAACTGAAACTGTGAAGACTCTGGACAACCAATCGCGAGACAGGCTCTTCAAGCTATGGGAACAGGCTGAAATGCAAGCGCTGCCCAATAGCAGCAGCAACGAGGAGGGCATGGAATTACTGAGAACACACTCCGACAAACCAATGGCGTTGGTCACAATGCAAGGCAGAACTGTGGTAAAAAAGATACTTGACTACTATCGCCTGCCTTTTCGAATAACTATCACCAGAGAAGATACAATTGATAGAAGAGCACAGATCGAGAAAGCCATAAGTGAATTAAACCTAGAGCCTAAGGATGTACTAGTGATAGGAGATCGGAAGCGTGATCAAACCTCTGCCGAGCTGGCAGGTTGCAGTTTCCTCATGGTGAGAGCTTGAAGATCTGGTATGATGCTTGCACAGGAAAGCACGTTAGATATGGCTTCGAAGTGCTGCAAAGACTCCAAGCACTTGGACACGAAGTCATCCTGACAACACGAAAACATCCTGACACGCTTTCCTTGCTCAACTTTCTCGGTGCAGACTTCAAAGTTGTGGGAAAGTACACTCCATTTTCACCACGTTTAAGACTAGAGGAAAGCCTGAAACGCCAGTTAGCATTCTCAAGCATGTTCAATAGCAGCCATCCGAACTTCGCCGTCTCGCACGGGTCTATCGACTTGTGCCGAGTTGCCTATGGGCTTGGCATTAATACCATATCAACTGCTGATGCTCCTCACGCTGAGGCAGCAAACAAACTAGCATTGCCGCTGGTGAATACCCTCATCGCTTCCAAAGCGATCCCTGTTCAAGAGTACAAGCGATTTGGGGTTGATAAGATCCTTCAGTTCGATGGAGTGGATGAGGTGGCTTGGATACATGACCGTAAGCCAGAAGTTAACAACGAGGAACAGCCGCTCATCATCATTAGACAGATGGAAACAAAGGCGTCATATGCCAAGGACATACCTGATTTTACTGAACAGATCGCACATGAACTAGTCGCCCTCGGAAAGGTTATATTCATCCCGAGGTATGAAAGACACAGAAGAGCCGCCTTTTCTGTCCCTTCAAAGTTTGTAGACACTGTCGAACTCACAGCAAAGGCGGATCTTGTGGTAAGTGTTGGTGGCACTATCTCCAGAGAAGCAGCTCTTCAGGGAACGCCAAGCATTGTTATTCAGACATTCGGCAGATCCTATGTGAACGATTACCTTTCCAATCTAGGGTTTCCGTTATTCACTGTCGAAGCAGAAGAAGTTCGACAAGTAGCAGACAAAAGGCTAGGTCAGAAACAGGATGTCAAAGAGAAACTGAAACAGCTCGAAAACCCCGTCGATTACATTGAGAGAATCATTCAGAATGCGGTATGACCCGCGCACGCACACTATCTCCTGGACTGGGACTCTAGTCAAATCAATTTTCCACAACATCTAAATAAGAAGGCCACAAGCACATCCTACAATGGAGGACTTGAAGGATTGTCACTAATGGTGGAGAGGGTTTTGGTTGTCGGACTAGGAGAGATCGGTGCTCCTCTCTTGGAAATCGTGAAAGGAGTTTTCAACGCAGAGGGACTGGATGTACATCCAAGAGAGATCAGCGGCCCCGTTGATGTATTGCACATATGTTTTCCATACACGCCGACTTTTGTTGAAACCACAACCAACTATGTCAAGGAATTTGATCCTAAACTGACGATTATTGAAAGCACGGTTCTCCCTTTCACCACCAACAAGGTGTACGAAGAAACTCTGAAACCCATTTGCCACAGCCCTGTTAGAGGCAGAGAAGCAGATGGATTCAAGTGGAGCTACTTCACCTACACCAAGTTCATTGGACCAGTTAAACCGGAATTCGGAGAAATTGCTGAGGAATACTACAAGACTCTCGGTTTCAAGACGTATAAGTGCAATTCGCCACTCGAGACAGAGTTCATGAAAATTCTCAATACAACATATTATGGACTAATGATAGCATGGTTCCAAGAGATCCATAGAATTTGCAGGAAGTTCAATATCAGCGAAGAGCAAGTAACAGACTTCCTTAGATCAAATCAGAAAGATTCCGGGGGGAAACATCTGCGACCTGTATTCTATCCGGGGATAATAAAGGGACACTGTGTAATACCAAACGCGTTACTCTTGAATCAAGTCTTCCCCACGCCCTTCGTTGATGCACTTTTGGAATCAAATGCAAAACGAACTAAAGAGGCAGCAACTGAATGAACTTTTGTACTCTCGTTTTGGAGAAGCTTCCATGCGGATAGTGATGATAAATGATTGCGCCTACATTGGCGAAACCCTTACTGAATACTTCCCTCAAGAAGTGCAGACCACTCACCTCAGAAGGAGCAGAGGATTGCTTGACAAGACATACAGAAGTGTTCTCAGAATCCGACAAGCAGAAGGAGACTTGTACCACTGCCACTATCTGCTTCAAGACTGCTGGTTGGCTCTGAAGTTTCACAAACGGCCGATTCTGGGGCACGCTCATGGCACAGATGTCAGAGAAAGCATCAAACACCCCGTTTGGGGCCGAATGGTAAAGTATAATCTGAGAAAGTGTAACAAGATCATTGTAAGTACACCCAACTTGCTCGAAAGAGCAATGGAGTTTAACAAGAATTCCGAATATATACCCAATCCAGTCAACCGAAAAATCTTCCACCCAGAAACGAAACCACACACAACAGAACCAAAAACCGCAAAACGGAGAGTGCTAATCGCGTCTGCATGTGACTGGAGAGTCAGAGGCACAGATAAGATAATCAGAGCGGTAAAAATGATCCGCGAGCCCATAGAAGTGAAGCTGATTGAAGTTGGAGTTGACTNNCGCTTGATCTAAAACTAGATCTACTACCTCCTGTTCCTCATTCAGAGATGCCTAAATACTACTGGGATGCTGATATTATTGTCGCGTCAATAGGCATTGGAGGAACTCTGGGAATGACTGCACTTGAAGCCATTGCTTGTGGAAAGCCTGTGATCACGAATGTTTCTTCAACCTATCCAGTATATGACACATTTCCGATACATGACGTCTCGACATCTGAGCAGATAGCGGAAACCATACACTCAAGCAGAGATGGCAGATTATGGCGAGCAGAGAATGATTATCTTGAAAGCTTCCACAACCCAGAAGTGATCACGGGGAGATTCATGCGAATCTATGATGATCTGATTGGAGAGAAGAGTGATGATTGATTTCCGAGTCAGATTGAGAACCCCAGAAGCTTTAAAAGCGTGGGTTCCAAAACCCATACCTCAGTTCGAGAGATACATTGACTTCTACAAGATGGAGCCTAGGTTGACACTTCAGACTCCCGAAGAAACAATAGAGGAGATGAAAGCAGTTGGTATATCAAAAGCCGTCTTATGCTCAGGGAGTGCTGAAGGTAACCAATTCATCGAGCAAATGTGCAAGGAACACAGTGATGTCTTCATTGGTGTGGCAGGAGCGAAGCTTGAAGAAGGGACCATGAGTGCATACAGAGAGTTGAAGAAACGTTTGAGAGATGAGTGGACGGGTTTCAATTTTGGGGGGTTATTCCAGAATCCGCCTATGGCGATAGATGATAAAAGACTGTATCCGCTGTATGCTCTTTGTTCAGATCATCAAGCATGCGCAATTGTACATTCTTCACTTCACTACTTCTCGGGAGCCCAACTTCAGCTAAACCATCCATTTAGAGTGGACAATGTTGCAGTTGACTTCCCGGATCTCAAGCTGGTGATGTCCCACGCGGGGAATGGCTTCGGAGACCTCCCGCTCGTACTTGCCCAAAGACACAAAAACGTCTACCTGGAAGTTAGTGCGTTGCGACCGAAGCACCTCTCCGAATCCTATGTTAATGCAATGAACAAGTACCTCAGTCACAAGTTCATTTTCGGAAGTGATTATCCACTCCTTCCTTTTTCAATAGCACAGGAGTGGAAACAATACGTCAAGGAAGCACATCACAGTGATTTCTTCACAAACAATGCTGCACATGTACTAGCTAACAGCTGATGATTACATGAATGCTCAAGAGCTTGCTGCATTTATTCAGGGTGAGATAATTGGTGATCCCGGAAGGGAAATTGAACAACCAGCATACGTGCATACTGCTGGAAAGCACGACTTGGCATACTGTTTTTTGAAGAATGATGACAAAGATCTCGAAGTGATACGGAAATCAAGAGCAGGAATACTGTTATGCTCGCTAGGCCTTAAAGCCAAGCTTGCTGGAATCCAGACAAGCTCCACAATAATCCTTAGCAAGACTCCAAAATACGACTTCGCCAGGATTCTTCAGAAATTCTTCGTTTCTGAAACTCCAAGCGTTTCTCCGTATGCACGCATCGCCCCAAACGTTACACTGGGAACAGGTGTTGACATTCATCCAAACGTGACAGTATATGACAATGTACAGATTGGGAATAATGTCATTGTGAGAGCTAACGCTGTTCTGGGCTCAGAGGGACTAGATTACGGGGCAAACGATGAAGGCGAACTAGAAAGGGTGCCTCACCTGAGCAAGCTAAGAATTGGAGACAATGTCGATATCGGGAGTAACACCACAGTCCAGAGGGGCATACTTAGACCCACAGTTATTGGAAGTGGAAGTAAGATCGGACCAAACTGTAATATTGGACATGAAGTGGTCATTGGCAGAAATTGCATTGTCACAGGGATGACCATTGTTGCGGGAGCCACGGAAATTGGAGATAACACATTCATCGCACCACATTCGACAATTAAGAACAGCATTAGAATTGGCAAGAACGTGTTTGTGGGAATTGGGAGCTTGGTCATGAACAATGTTCCTGACAACTCCACTATCGTGGGAAGGCCAGCTGTCGATCTGGAAGTATTCAGAGCCACTCGAAAGAGATNNTGCAGTCATAGGCTTGGACGGATTGCCCTGGCACATACTTAACAAGCTTTTTGAGTGGCAGGTTATGCCAAACCTTCAGAAACTGACAGATCAATCAATTAGAGGACCACTGAGATCCACCATCCCACCGGAGTCAGCGCCTGCTTGGACAAGTATAGCAACAGGTGTAAACCCTGGGAAGCACGGAATTTTCGGATTCACAAAACCTATAGAGAACTATGATGATTCCGTAATCTTGAGTGCACGCGATGTAAAATACCTCAGAGTCCATGAGATGGTCGCTCTCCAAAATCTCAAGAGCATTAGCATCAACCAACTTCTCACCTACCCCATAAAGAAAATCCCAGGATCAAGTGTTATTACTGACTGGTTGTCACCGGAAATCAAGTGCTCACCGGAAATTCAGTCGTACTCCATCCAGTACAGCGGACCCACTCTTGGAAAAACCTCTCCCCTGCTGAGAAAGGATTGGGACTCTGAATATGCAGAAGTCTCAAGCAGAGTTAATACCGTCAACACACTGCTACGCGAAGTTGACTGGAATCTCTTTTGGGTGGTCTACAGCGAGCCTGACCATCTCCTGCATAGATTCTACGATCTTGTCCTGCAGAAAGACCAACGATTGTTAAGACTTCTGAGCAAGATTGATGAAACGTTTGCTGTGGCGAGAGAGCTAGCACAATTGTTGATAGTTGTATCAGACCACGGCTTTAGAAAGTTCAGGTATGGAGTATACTCCAACACACTTCTTGAGCATCTCGGAGTGGCAAGAAAAGCAAAAAGGCAAACTATGAGAGACATTTCATGTCAGCGCCAGGTTGCTGAGCAGAAGGTGAAGCTACGTGTCCCAGAGGAGTTTTACAGATACCTCTCAGCATTGCCAACTCCAATTGAACTAGTACTTTTAAAAATTTACAAGCAATTGGTCAAAGCAGATATCAAGGCAAGCTTGACAACTCACGTGGATCCCAAGCTCTCCCAAGCGTTCGTTCATGGTTTTGGAATTTACGTCAAGAATAAAGACCTGCTTAATTACCTGATTATGAAACTGAAGCAAGAGCAGTTCATTGGAGGTGTTTGGAGAAGAGAAGAAATCTATAGTGGGAGGCAGGTCGATGCAATGCCTGACTTGGTTATCATACCTAACTATGAGCAAGGATTTGCGCTGCGCGGGGATGTCATCGCCCCAAAGACTGTAGTGAGAAGAGACTTTGCTACCCACCATCCAGATGGGATCGTAATCATCCATAGAAGGAATCAGGAACCTTCTTGGGTGAAGAATGTGAAGGCGTATGACATCGTGCCAACAATACTAGACTTCCTAGCGTTGGATATCCCTGAGGATACGGATGGGAAGGTTATTTCCATCCCTGCTTAGGTCATCAGACGCTTTCGCACTAGATACGGTGCTGTTCGTCGCTTCAACGCTAGCTTGTTTTAGCAAAATGTCGAAAAACCTTGACGAACCATTGAAGACGGGATGGGAGATAGTCACTCACCAATTCGAGGTCTCGTCTTGTAATAGCCTTTAGAAGAAGCAGAGAAAGTATGTAGACAATGATTCCGACGATAGCGTAGATTGGAAGCAGACGTAGCCGAAGAACCAAGAATTGGAAAGAGGTTGGTTCAATCACTGATCTAAGCGCTTCTAATCCAAGAAGAGATAGAACCATAAGAAGGGATGCTAGTGTCGATTTCCAAATGGCTTCTTTGTCATATGTAATTCTGATTATTCTATTCAACAGGTATGACCCCAGTATGAATTGGCACACAGTGGCGATCAGCCTCGTGACAGCCACAGCCTCAAGACCAGCATTCAGATAAGCTAGAAAGATGTATGAAAGAGTTGCCTCCACGATGATAGATACCATAATTGTAGCAGAAACCAGTTTAGTCTGCTTGAGCGTATAGAGTATAGGAGAAATAGCTAGACCTAGTATGGTGGGCAATGAAGCTATGCACATCACTGCGAGCGGGATCACAGCATCCACGAATCTGACTGTAGCGAATAGGATGAAAATTGGGTACGCCAATGTTGCCACCAAGAGGGACACAGGGAACCCAAGCAAAGCAGCATATCGAGTGGCGGTCTTGAATGCATCGCGGAGACTCTCAGCCCCTAGTCTGGCATGTATTTCTGTTAACTTGGGAAAGAGGGACGTGACTAGTGCTACTGAAACCAGATTCGGTACTATAGATGCTCGAACTGCAAGGTTATAGGCACCCAGTGCTTCGACGTTCTTAAACGGAAGGACGAATATCTGGTCCACCCAACCCACAACAAGGGTTAGAATCGTCGACACATAGATCGGTGCAGAAAAGGCGAGGAGAGGCCTAATCTCATGTGCACCTATACTCCCACCATTATCCTTCATTACTAGAAACAGACTGGATCCCAGAGAAATAGCTAGACCTATGATCCAGCTCACAATTATCCCGAGCAGTCCCAGACCGATGTATACGAAGATTATTCCCAGTGAATAATGAACGATCGCGTAACCAGTGATAACAGTTGCTAGCTCACGCATTTTCTGTAGTCCCTGAAGGAAGCCTTGCGCCTGAGAGAAGAATATAGTCAACACGGATGGTAGAGGGAGAAGCACGAACAATAGAAATGAGCCACCAAGGGCGCTTGCAAGAAGCCCTGCTAACGCAAGCAGGATGACCCCAATAATCGAAGAGGTCAACATAGAGATTCGAAGCACCGCTTTTACTACGGATCTGGCATCTTGCTCTTTCCCTTCTGCCAGATAGTGGGCAATGTATCTGGTTGATGCAGGTCGAAGAGCCAAAACCCCAATAGTCGAGGCCAAAGCCATGATAAAGCTCAGTATGGCGAACATTCCCATGTCATACTCAGTGAACAAAACTTGGCCTGCAATCTCTTTGGTGTGGAGAAGGAACCATACATAGAGAACCCCGAGAGCGGAGTTGATAAAACCTTGAGCAAAAATAAAGGTAGCACCTCGTGCAACGTGGGTTTGAGGGCTCAATGCTCCAGCCAAGTAGTCATTCACTATCCTAGCTCAAGGATGCTTTTCGCTTCTGTCTGGCAGAGATTTCTGAAAAGCCTGTAGATGCAGTATTGAAGTGAAATTTGTGTTTGTGCAGGTCCGCATAGCATGATGACATTTTGTCTCAGCTTATGTATGATGTTTTTCCTTCATCGCTGCTTCGCATCTTCTTTGCCCGAGTTTCTCTCCGAGCCTCTATCTGCCGCATCTTCTCCAGTATCTTGTCAGATTTGAGAATCTCTTGATTCAGACTGTCGAGTGGGACGCTAATGTCCAGCATCTTTAATAGAACTTGGAGAATGCTTTTAGCTGCCTTTGGGTCAGGAAGATACCCTCTTGTTTCGCCGAGGAGGCACAGTGCCTGCATCTTTCTGAACCTTGCCATTCCTATGAGTAGCCCAGCTGTTCCGACAATAGGATTTCCGGGGGGACTTGGAGATGCATCTGCTGCAATCGCTTTCTTGAGAGTTGCTGGATCGGTCGCAGTAGCAATGACTTCCGGGGTCTCCCTAGCTTCATTTCGGTACCCTCCAAGGGTGACTATTGTCTGCACATTGTGTTTCTGGGCGAAATTCAAGATGGTTTCCGCAATCTCATACTGGCCTTCGATGGTTTGAGCCTGGCTGTCTCCTGTGAAGAATATCAGGTCATTGTTCCGTGGACTCTTCCAATAGCGAAATTCTCCGCGTAGTAATCGAGCACTCCCTTTCTTGTCCACGATGACGTAGTACGGGAAATGAGGTGAATGGAGAAGGGCGAACCTATCAGCCTTCAGCTGCCTAGCGAGATAGCGTGTGGCGATTCTCCCCACCATACCAAGCCCTGGCAGCCCTTCTATTAGAGTCGGATTCCTAGGCTTGATCGATGCTTTCTCGTCTATTATTGTTTTCACGTTGAGGACCTACTATTCTTAAGGCGATTCGTTGCTTTGCATACTTGTCATCAGGTGAGAACTTTGCCGGGTGCGGAACATGAACTGGTCCGCCACAGTGCGGGCACTTTGTCACATTGAGGGTGTACACTTTGCATTGCTCACATCTTCTGAGGAGCCACCCCATCATTTTTCCCTTTTGAAACTTCCGGCTCCACCGTTCTTCTCGATCGTTTTCACTGCAGCCTCCGATGCCTTGTTAAAGATGGTTTCAGCTTGTTTGTAGTCTTCAGCTTCGACTTTGAGACGATACTTTGGAGGGGTGATTGTGTGTATGTAGATTTTAGCTGCCTTTGGGGTCTTTGTCTTTTGAGCTTCCTGCAATGCACCCTTTATCACTTCAACGCCGTCTGGTTTGAGGCTGCTCAGCTCTAGGATTCCTTTGACTTCAACTAGCGGAGGGCGGATGCGCTCCTGCGCCAACTCCGTGAGGGCTTGAGCGATGTCGGAAGGCACACCAATTTTCAGAAGCACATCAGAGCCTTGCCGGCTCACTTCTTCGAGACCTGTATAAACATCTCCATAGTTCTCTTCCATGGGTATGCCGGCTTTCTCAATGATTTCTGCAACGGGTTTCTTGAGGGTTTTGGCGATTACCCGCAGAAATGTCTCAGCTTTGCGTTCATGCTTGAATGTGTAGATTTTGTCAATGCGTCCTCGTTTGGTGACGCGTTTTCTGGATAGATCTATGTGTCCCTTGCCTGGATCGACACGGACAACCTTCAAAACCAGCTTCTGTCCCTCACGGACATGGTTGCGGATGTTACGTATCCAGCTGGTACTTATTTCACTTCGATGAAGAAGACCTTCCTTGTCACCGTACTCTTCGAGAGCCACATATGCTCCATGGTCAGTCACCTTCCTAACGGATGCGAGAACCAACTCTCCTCTTTCAGGCCATTCAGGTTTCCGCACGGGCATAACTATTCCAGCTCACTCCTCAATGGCAGTTATTTCGCCGCTAATCCTTCCTTTGCCACCTGTAGGAGTAGCTAAGGTCGTCTTGCAGATGTTGCATTTCACAATATTCGTTGGATGACTGAAAATCAGCTGTTCATTGCCACAATCAGGGCATCGAACTCGAAGGAAATAGGATTTCGGTTTTGGGATTAAAGCTTCCCAATCAGCACTCATCGGCTAGGCTCCTCCTATTGTCAACTTCCTAAGCCGCATGCCTTTCTTTTGAATGACGAAACCGCATTTTTTGCATTTGAGCTTCAAGGTTTGTTTCTTGGTGGTTTTCGCGAATTTCTTCTGCAGCGGCCATCCTTGACCGCCGTACCCCCGCTTTTCTCGTTCATGGCGACGGGCTCCCACTGCAAGGGCCCTTCGTTTTCCAGTCTTGAGCAAACCTACAGAGTGCTCTGTGTGAGCTTTACATTTCGAGCAGTACGTGTTAATCGCTTTTGGTACATTCATTATTAGTGCACGCACTTGCCTGTTCTTCTAGAACACTCAGAAATCAGCAATATAAACATTTAACAAGCTGCGCGGACCGAATCACTGAAGGATTTTTCATCCAGAGAATCCTCTACTGCAGGCATCGGAGCCTTCCAACCATGAGCGCACTCAGGTCAAACAGTTTTATTATCCTCAATAAGGAATCGTAGGCTATGAACTGGCTTGATATCCTCACCGAGATCACTCAACGCGTGAAGGCATCGGTTGTCCCACTCATCAACACGCCACTAGCTGATAGAACTCTCGGGGTGGGAGCAGGAGGTGATCCGAAAAAGTACATTGACATGCAAGCTGAGAATGCCATTATAGAGACACTAATTGAGAGCAAAATAGATTTCACACTAATTAGCGAAGAAAGTGGCATTAAGAAATATGGGGCTAATCCTCTTCACTACATAACAGTAGATCCAGTAGACGGAACCACAAATATCTTAAGAGGCTTGCCTTTCGCCTGCACAAGTGTAGCTATTAGCAGAACTCCCCGCCTAGATTCAGTTGAAGCCGCGGTAGTCGCAGATTTCTTTCACGACGTGACCTATCTGGCTCAGAAACAAGTGGGCTCATACTGCAACGGTCAGAAGATAGCCCCTTCGAAGACAACCAGCCTAAAGGAAACTCTCATAGGGGTGGACCTCAACTTCTGCGAAGTTGAAGAAACTCAAAAGAGACTGGAAGGACTACTTGCCGAAATCAAGCACATTCGTCACCTAGGAGCCAATGCACTTGAGCTGTGCTATGTCGCAGACGGCACTACAGACGCTTTTGTTGACATTCGAGGGAGAATCCGCCCAACTGACATAGCTGCTGCTGCCCTCATAGCTCAGGAAGCGGGGGCATCCGTCACAACGCTTGAAAACACTGCGCTCTCATTCAGCCTTGATCCGGAGGAAAGACTAAGATTCGTAGCATCTGGAAATAAGCATCTTCACCAAAGAATCCTTGGAATAATACAAGAGGCCAGCAGAACATGATAGCCCCGATCAAAGATTATCCTGCATTCCTCTACAAAGCAAAACACCAAAGAACACTGATTATAGCAGATCTTCATCTCGGGTGGGAAGCAAATCTGGCGAGAAAAGGAATCCACATCCCATCTCAGATGCCGAAAATCCAACGGAAGCTTCTACGCCTGGCAGAATCAGTGAAGCCAGACTCCCTCATGATTCTTGGTGACGTAAAACACACAATAGCAAGAGCTGAACGGGGAGAGTGGCAAGATGTTCCAGACTTCTTCAAGACCATAGAAACTCAGATTCAGAAAATACAGATTGTCCGTGGGAACCACGATGGGAATCTTGAACCGCTACTCTTACCCACAATAAAAGTGTACCCATCAACTGGAACCAAGATTGGAAACATTGGACTTTTCCATGGGCACACTTGGCCAGCTCCGAAGCTTCTCGCGTGCCCAACAATTGTCATGGGTCATGTTCATCCAACGGTTGCCTTCCGAGACTACTTTGGGTTGCGGATCACGTCTCCTGCTTGGATCAAAGCTAGCCTCGATGCCGAGAAACTCACCGATGTCTACCTGGGAAGAAGAAACAAAGGTGCGCATGCGAGAAATACGAGGGTATCAGCATTGAAACGGTTGGACCGAACCAAGAGCAAGAAACTGATAATAATGCCTTGTTTCAATGACTTTCTTGGAGGTCGCCCGATCAACCGGAAGACTGAACGCAGCAGGTATGTTGGTCCACTCCTTCGGTCAGACGCTGTAAACATCAATGCAGCCGAAGTATACCTATTAGATGGAACGTTCTTGGGAAGAGTTGAGCAACTTAGCTCGCTGGACTAGTCTGTCAAGAAGAAATCTTAAAAGCATGGAGAATCGTCAATTCATGTGCTTTCAAAGGAGTTCTTAGGAGAAGTTTCAGCTGCAACACTTAATCAGCCAGAATGCGAGCAAAGCACAGGAGAAGCTCTTGGAAACATCGCATATTCACCACACTCTTGCGTGAGCACCCATAACTAGCAGTACTCGCTCGACAATATTGAACAAAGTGCGGTGACACATCTTGATGAAACCTTCAGAACTTAGAACCCTTCGGAGAATCTGCCGAAAAGCATCGGAAACGAAAACCATTACAGACAACGATTGTGGCAGACTCCTCGCTGCATTTGGCCAACGCTTCACAAAAGCCATGGAAGCAATTCGAGGAAAACGCGTCAAGAAATACGTATTCAAGCCTAGTAACCGTACAGTATGGATTGTGGTAGGCAAAGAAAGAGACTACCTGATAATGCCGGCAGCCGATTTCTGCTCCTGCGACGACTTCTACTTTCGTGTCATCGATAGAAATGTACACCTGTGCTATCATTTGATAGCCCAAAAAATCTCAGAGATTCTAGACTCCTTCGACCTCTACGAGGAAAACGACGAATTATATGAAGCGTTAATGAGAGAATGGAGAGAAGAGATAGCTTAAATA
>JABAOC010002630.1_pt1 | contig 24838 bp, 8 predicted proteins | sample 7062161 | NCBI WGS metagenome assembly JABAOC01 (sample SAMN14538625, study PRJNA623070) | marine sediment metagenome | biome: marine biome [ENVO:00000428]; feature: marine pelagic biome [ENVO:01000023]; material: deep marine sediment [ENVO:00002113] | place: India: Gulf of Khambhat ... | reverse complement strand
CACTGCCGCTCTAAGCTCAATCACAGACAACTCCTCTACTAATACCTACCTCATCCGAGTCATGCCTGGAACATATGAAGAAGCGATTACGATGAAGCAGTATGTCGATATTATCGGGAGTGGATGGAATGCTACTAAGATCACCTATAACGGTGATGAGACGACGGTCTATTGTGCAAATAACAGTAAGCTTGAAAACTTAACAGTTGAACAAACAAGTAATTCAAGTGCTAATCCTTTTGGAGGTTACAAACCAAGTGCAATCACCTGTGGAGCCAAATCAGGTGTAATTAACAATGTCTACGCCCGTAGGACTGGTTTTAGTACTAATGGCGGCCAAGCAATTCTGATTGGGAATTCTGGATCAGAAAATACTATTGTTACTAACTCAAAGATCTACTCGAACGGTACTAAAACCTATACCGGCGCATTAATTATTACTAACACCAATGGTCCTAGAGTAAGCGATTGTTATGTCGAACAAGCAGGAAGTGCAAGTTATCAAAATGCCTTGGTTGTTGCATTAGGAGCTACAACCACTGTTAATAATTCAACTCTAATTGGGGGTTATTTAGGAGTCTGGGTCAATGGCACTGGATCTACTCTTAATCTGTACCACTCCGAAATATCTGGTTCTAATACCGACATACTTGTGGACGCCGACAACACGCTCAATTCTTATTTTAACTCTTACGACTCTATCACTAATAATGGCACCTTCAACAAAAAAGACTACTGGGTAGCTCCTTTAGCTTCAGCTTCTCAGGCAGTCTTACCCATGTGGGTAACAGCACCAACTAGTCTTTCTTCTTCAGGAACATATTTAGGAGTTAATGCTGCTTCTGGATATACAGGAGACTTTATTAATCTCTTACTTAATGATTCTTCTAAGTTTAAGGTAGATTATCAGGGACAGGTAACTTCGGGCACTATTCTTCCTCTAAGTGGTGATACCTATGACTTAGGTTCAACTACGGCTTACTGGGATAGTCTGTATGTCAATAATATCTACGGAGGTGGTTCTGGAACTCACGGTTTCTGGAGTAAGACCTTAGGTGTTCTCTACCCCAATAATACCTATGAATCAGTAGCAATTGGTGGCACAAGTACAGCTAGTGCTCAGCTTTATTTTGAAGGAACAACTGGTAATGCTTCAATGTCTGGTCAGCTCACACTATTTAACTCAGGTACAAACTATATCAATGCTCTCTCTGGCCAAGATCTTTCCTTCAGAACCAGCGTCGGTGGCGACATTGGTTTAACAAACAGGCTTTATATTACTAATGCTGGCAACGTCGGCATCGGAACGACGGCGCCGAGGGCTGAACTCGACGTGGCTGGTGATGCTTCTACTTCTGGTTCCTTAGTCTTCAGGTCAACTACACCTAGTATTGATACTTTAGGAGGTAAAGACTTAGTCTTCAAGTTCTCTCAAGGTGGAGATGCAGGTTTATTGACGAAATTAACTCTTGATCCTGATGGTAATCTTACCTTCTCCGGCTCTGCTAACACAATCACTAATGCAAACCAGCTCACACTATCTACAACTGGTGCAAGTTCAGATTTAGTTTTTTCAGCAGGGAGAGACATTACCTTTGATGATGATAATTTGTCTTCGCCTGTGCCCTTCTCTATCGCAGATTCAGCTCTAAATGCCTCTCTTACTCAAGGAATAATTGACGCTATCAATGACGCTTATGATGCGGCTACTGGTGGTGGCGGTACAGCTGGCTTCTGGAGCAAGACTAATGGAGTATTATTCCCCAACAATGCCTATGAGTCTGTGGCGATTGGAGGGACTTCAACTACTTCAGCTCAACTCTATTTCGAAGGCACCACTGGCAACGCCTCAATGAGTGGTAATTTAACTCTGGCCGGTGGAGGGACAATTGCAGCCACGAATATGAATAATCTCACTCTTGGAGATTCCTCTACTCAAAACATCATCATTAACCCAAATGGAAATGTGGGGATTGGGACAACGGAGCCGAGTTATCCTTTAGATATCTATGTAAATAATTCGAGTACTACCCCAATGTTAAGTCTCGAACAAGATGGTACCGGCGATGCTTCCCTTTTATTTGCTCTAACAGGAAGTAGTGTTTGGTCAATGGGCCTTGATAATTCGGATACTGATAAATTCAAAATCTCTCTTTCTTCAAGCGATATCGGCTCCTCCACTCTTTTTACTCTAGATAGAGCGGGACTTCTTGGTATCGGCACTGCCTCACCAGTTGCTCCTCTTCATGTCTCTAAAGGTTATGGCTCAAATGCAACCTTGATTGTTGATCAGCTGAATAGTGGTGATATCTTGACTGCCTCAGCTTCAGGTAGTCCTAAGTTTGTCATTAATAATTCTGGCTATGTAGGTATTGGTACTACTAGCCCGTCCGAAGACTTAGATGTGGCTGGTAACGCCACCTTCTCTGGCACCCTAGCTCTAGGTCCTCAAACTGAAGGCTATGCTGGGACTTGTGATGCTTCTTTTGAGGGGAAAATATACTACGATGCTGCCTATGATCAAGTCCTTTACTGCGATGGTAGTAAATGGCAGGCAGACAGGACGACGGCCACCTTGATTGTGGCAGCCAATGATTCTCAGAACAAATACAAGGCTGACTACATCTGTGATGGGACTAATGATGAAGTCCAAATCGAAGCCGCCACCTCTGCCCTCCCCTCAGGCGGTGGCGTAATTTATCTTCTTGAGGGAACTTATAGCATCGGTACTTCGATCGATATTACTAAATCCAATGTCTCTTTAATTGGCGCCGGCAAAAACACTGTCCTCTACCTTGCTGACGAAGCTAAAACAGACATCATTGTTCTTGGCGACGGCTCAAACCCTTACGAGGGCATCCAAATCTCCCATCTTAAATTTGATGGTAATCGAGACAATCAATCAAGCACCTCCACTCCTTACAACGGAATTTATTTCAATATGAAGATTACCCGCTCAAGGATAATTAATAACTGGATGGATAATAATAAAGGCCAAGCCATCCGGATGTACGCGGATTCAGACGGCAATGCCAACACTGACAATCTTATCTCAGGTAACACCTTCGTCAACAACGGTGGAGCCTCTGATGTTGGGAGTGACCGATACTCAGTTTATTTAAACTACTCTCACCAAAATACTATCTCCAATAACATTTGGGGTACAAGCGTTGCTTATTATACCGAGCTTGTTTTACTCAATTCTGACTACAATACCATCACCGGCAATGTTATTGAAGGTAATTATAGCAATGCAACTGGAGCGGGCATCCACATAGGCGGAACTCACAATGTTGTTTCAAATAACATTATTAGGAACAATGGTAACCGTGGTATTAACTTACCATATGAAGCTGATTACAATATTATTGATTCAAATATTATTGCTGAAAATGAGGGAAATGGCATTAGGCTTTCCAGGAATGACTTTGTCACCGTTTCTAATAACACTCTTTACAATAATTCAGATGGCACTTCCAACACAAATGATGAGATTTACATTGACCGAGGCTGCCAATATAACCTTATCATTAATAACAATATCAACACGACTGATGCTCGCTATGGTATTTATGAAGGAATTCCAGTTGAAATCAGTGATTACAATACCATTAAAGACAATATTATCCGAGGCGCTAATACAGCTCCCATTAAGGTAATTGGTGACAACACCACTGTCTCTGGTAATCAAACTGATGCCTCTGGCGAATCCCAAAACGAAATTATCTCCACTGCCACCTCTCAAAAAATCATGAAGATCTCCCATGACGAAGGTGTTTTAACGACTAATGCCTTAGAATTCGATCTTGCCCAAAACCAATTAGACAGTGCTTTCTTTTATGATGGTGCTAGTTACACCGACAACACCACCGAGGCTAACTCGGTTGGTGGTACGCCTTACACTCTCTTAGAAGACAGTGCTGACTATTTCTACTTTGGCAAAAGCTCTACTTTCACCCGCCTGACTTTTGATTTAGCCACGGTTGGTTCAGGCTTAACTACTACCTGGGAATACTCTCAAGGAAGCGGTTCTTGGACAACTTTAACTAAGGGAGACACTACCAGTAATCTTTCCCAAGACGGCCTTGTTTACTGGGATATTCCTTCCGACTGGGCCACTGACTCAGTCAATGGCGCTACTAGGTATTGGGTCAGAGTTTCAACTTCAGCAGTGACAACAGCTCCCACTGCCTATTACTCAACCATCTCTCTCTTTACAGGACAATTCCTCTCTCTTAAAGAAGCAGGCACAGAGCTGTTTGCTATTGACGGTGACGGAAATCTAATTATGACCGACGACACCTGGATTGGCATTAGTAATTCAGACGAAAGAATTGTCTTTGACACGGCCGGCGATATTAATATTATGGGGGCCTTGTTGGGAATCGGGACAACAAATCCGGCTGAAGAGTTAGACATTGCTGGCGATGCCACTATTTCGGGAACTTTTGCTCTCGGACCCCAAACTGAAGCCTATGCGGGTACCTGTAATGCCGCAGCAGCGGGAAAGATGTACTATGACGGACCAGCCAATAAATATTACTACTGTAATGGTTCTTCATGGATACAAATGGGAGCTGGTTGGGAAGACGGAACATATGGAGTTTATGAAGATGATGAGGCAGTCATTGTTGGTTCAGATGCGGCTTTCTCCTGGGCTGATGGTGGAGTTGGAGACTTAAAGATTGACGACCAGCTTGAGGTTGGTGGCGATGCTTCCATCTCAGGCACCTTAACCATTGGTCAGGGAGAAACCATCAGGCCTGCTTATGGTCCTCTCCAATTAGCCTACAAATCAGGCCCTGATGCCTGGACAACGGGCATGGTGATGACTGAGCAAGGATATGTCGGTCTTGGCACAGCTACGCCCGCAGGACCTTTAGACATTCTAAGCACGGCGAGTAATGAGAAATTAAGACTCTCGTATAGTTCAACAAATTATGCGACATTCAGTGTATCTGGAGCAGGCGCATTAACGATCTTGACTAATGCCACAGGCCTAAACGAAGACATTGAATTGAGAACGCCTAGTTTTGATAATGCCATCTTTATCGACGAGTCAGTCCAAGGTGTAGGCATTGGTACTGACACGCCTACCGCTAAATTAGATATTGCTGGTGATGCAAGTACTTCTGGAAGTTTGGTCTTTAGGGGCACTTCACCAGCGACAATTGATGTTTTGAATGGAGACGATTTAAGGTTCCAGACTTCAGTAGGTGGAGATGATAGCTTAACACCCAGAATGACGATTACTAATGCCGGCGATGTCGGTATTGGAACGACTGAACCTAATGAACAGTTTGAAATCACTGGGAGTTTGAGACTCCCCACCACCACTGCTAGTACGGGAATAATTAAAGCCGGAGCCGATAGATTTATTCATAATTATGGTACCAATAACACTTTCCTTGGTATTAACGCAGGCAACTTTACTCTGTCAGGCGCTAACGATAATGTTGGAATCGGCTATCAAGCTCTGGATGCTTTAAATAGTGGTGACAATAATACCGCTCTCGGTTCAGGGGCTCTCAGTGCTCTTACTGACGGCGTTTATAACACCGCCGTGGGATATCAAGCTCTTACCAATCTCTCTATCTCTACTTCCAACAGTAACACTGCAGTGGGATATCAAGCTCTTTACACCCCATCTAGTCAATCTAGCGGGAACACAGGCATGGGATATCAAGCTCTTTTCTCACTGGCCGCTCTTTCGTACAACAACACAGGCATAGGAAGCCAGGCTCTCTATGACCTCACCAGCGGTGATTACAACACTGCCTTAGGTAACAATGCAGGAGATGGTATCACCACTGGTAATTATAATACTGTTATCGGTTATAGCCCTTCTCCTCTTGGTATCACTTCTGGTAGTTATAACACCATTCTTGGCGCCCAAGTTACTGGACTATCTAGTGATCTCAGCAATACCGTTATCCTTGCTGACGGACAAGGTAACATAAGAACATGGATAGATAACAGCGGCAATGTCGGTATGGGCACCACCGCACCAACAGCGGAATTGGATGTTAGTGGCACGGCCAGTGTTTCCGCCTTAACCATCAGGGGCACCTCGCCAGGATTTATCAACCAGATTAATGGCAATGACCTTCAATTTAGAACCTCAACTGGTGGTGACACTGGACTCGCTGAAGTCATGACAATTACCAATGCTGGTAATGTTGGCATTGGGACAACGGCTCCCGGAGAAAAGCTTGATATCTCTGGTAATGCCACTATCTCTGGTAATCTGGCCCTTTATGGCAATTCGCCGACAATTGCCACTACTAATCTCCGTACCCTGACTTTAGGTGATGTCTCAACTGGTAATGTCGACATCTATAAAGACCTTCAGATTAATGGCAACGACGTCTTAGACTCAACCTCAACTACTCGCTTAAGTCTGGGAACAACAGTCACCGTCTCTGGTAATTTAACGGTCACTCAAAATCTTAGGGTTGATACAGACACCTTATTTGTTGAGGCTTCCACTGACAGGGTTGGCATCGGGACGACGACACCTACAGCTGAACTTGATGTCGCTGGTACGGCCAGTGTTTCAGCCTTAACTATCAGAGGCACTTCACCGGGATACATTAATCAACTTAATGGCAATGACTTGCGATTTAGAACTTCAACTGGGGGTGATACTGGTTTAACGGATAGAATGATTCTCACTAACGCCGGTAACGTCGGCATCGGGACGACGACACCTTCAGGCGATGTTGATATACATGGTAATCTAATAATCGATCCCTCAGGCCTCGTAGGAGTTTCAATAATACCACTCTTTGTTCAAGGCACTACCACAGGTTCAGATTTTGCTATAGGAGTGAATAATAGCGCCGCCGCTAATCTTTTTTATATTCAAAACGACGGCAAGGCAGCTTTCGGAGAATCTTCCCCGGATGCAGTATTGGAAATCGTTGAAGAGGGTACAACTCCATTTATGATCTCTGATGGTGCCTCAGGTGATGGTAATTTTCTAATTGTAACAACAGCTGGCAATGTCGGCATGGGAACAACCTCACCTACAGCCCGCTTAGAACTTGGTGATGAGGACTGGTTAATGTTTAATGCTCCCAGTACTACAGCAGGTATCAATTTCTTTGAAACTGGTACAAAAAGTTCCACTGCTGTCCAATACGGAGCATCCATTTATTATGACCAGGTTAGCGATACATTTAGAATTGTTACCAGAGAAAATAGTACAGAAAAGCTTGGTATTGCACTTGCAAGAGCCTCTGGCAACGTCGGCATCGGAACGACCTCACCCACAGCTGAACTTGATGTAACGGGCACCGCTAGTGTCTCGGCTTTGACTATTAGAGGCACTTCGCCTGGTTATATTAATCAGCTCGATGGTAATGATTTAATCTTTAGGGCTTCTGCTGGTGGTGATACCGGCCTTTCTGAGGTAATGACGATTACCAATAGTGGCAATGTCGGCATCGGGACAACAGGACCAAGCGAGAAATTAGAAGTAGCTGGCAACATCGAACTTTCAGGTATTATCAAAGGTTCAGATATTGGGGCCCGAGCTTATCATGATGCCGCTCAAGCAATATCAGACAACATTCTTACGGCCCTCAGTTTTAACTCCGAGCGATGGGATACTGATACGATACACGATACGGTAACGAACAACTCAAGACTAACCGCCAAAACAGCAGGTTATTATCAAATCGAGGCTAATCTCCGCTGGGAAGCAAACAACAGCGGTCGCCGAGAGATAGGTATTACCCTGAACGGATCAACTAAGATTGCTCTCGAAAATGATTGGGCCGTCAGTGGAGTCCAAGCCATGGAAATGAATGTCTCAACAACCTATTCACTGAGTGTTAACGATTATGTAGAGCTAGAAGTTTACCAAAATAGCGGCGGAGATTTGAATGTTAACAGCTCAGCGGCTATATCACCAGAATTTACAATGACCAGAATCGCTGGGGCTGACTTGGCAGAATATTACCCCACCAAAGATTTAACCCTCGAAGAAGGTGATATCGTCTCAATTGACCCCGCTTTCTCTGGTCACATCCGCAAGGCTAATCAACCCCATCAAAAAACAGTTGGTATTATCTCCACCAATCCGGCAATGGTTCTTGGCAACACGCCTGATAAAGAAAATAATCGCCTGGTCGGATTGACTGGAAAAGTTCCAGTCAAGGTCAGCTCTCTTAATGGAACAATTTTAATTGGAGATAGTATTACTGCTTCCAGTCTTCCGGGAATAGGAGCAAAACCGAATCAAGCAGGCTATGTTGTTGCCCAGGCTCTTGAAGAATTTAATCCCGAAAAACTATCTTGCCAAAGCGCTAGTAGTCTTGAAGAAATTAACTGGCCTGACGAATGGTGGCCAAGTAAAAGCATTTGTTTTGAGCTACCTGACGGGGTCTATATTGGAGTAATTCTCGCTTTCATCGACCGGACGTATTATGACCCAGATATTCATTTAACCGATACGGGTAATGTTTATCTTGAAAAAGAAGGAGAAGAATTTGTTCTTAAGGATGCTGAGGGAAATCTTATCAAACGCATCGGTGCTTTTGCCGAAGCAGCCATCGCCAAACTTCGTGCTGGACTGGTCGAGACTACTGAGATCAAGACTAATCTTATCTCCCCCCTCGCAGACTCCTCAGATATTTCTATCCAACTTGGGGGAGACGAAGAGTCAGGCTTTGGCAAACTTTTAATTAAAAGCGAGGAGGGTGAAACCGTGGCCTCAATAGACTCCGCTGGCAACGCCTCCTTTGGCGGTCTCTTAGCTTCAGAAGAACTCATCGTCTCCGAAGGTGCCACCATTGCTGGAGAACTTCATGTTAGCAAGATTTATGCTGATGAAATTGTTGGCCGAAAAGCTACTTTTGGTGATTTATTAGCGGCTACAGTCTCGGCTGGCACAATTGACCGAAGCGAGCTTGATGAAATCGAACAAAGACTATCAGAACTAGAAGGAAAAGTTCCGGTCTCGCCTACTCCCGAGCCAACGGCAACACCTACTCTGGAGCCAACACCCACTCCAACCGAGGCGCCAGAGGCAAGTGGCTCAGGTGAGTTAGATTCGCTAGATTCAACCGACTCAGGCGAACTTGATGGCTGGGAAGACTGGAGTATTTCTGATCCCTCTGATGATATCCTCCTCACCTCAGATATCACCATTACCGGCAATCTCACGGGCTACGGCATTACCTCTCTAGCTGATACCACTATTGCCGGTCAACTGATGGTCGATGCCAACATTATTATTGACAAAGACGGCATTCAGACCTTGCCTGGTTCGACTCTTAAACTTCAGGCTTATGGCTGGGGCGGGATTGATATGCTTGGCGGTAAAGTGGTGATTGATACTGATGGTAATGTTCTCATCACTGGCACCTTGACTGCAGGCAGAATCAATACTGGCGGTTTAATTCTCAATGAAAGCCTTGCCAACGAGGAGGTAGCAACCTCTTCGGGTTTCGGCAAACTCCTGGCGGTCATTAATCAAGAAGGTAAAGAGGTTGCCTCAATCGATGCTTCTGGTTCAGCTTTCTTTGCTCGACTTGGCATCGAGGCTGATTACTCGGCCACTGATTCAAGTGCTTTGATAGCCGCCGCCGACAACTTTGCTGAAAACGGCTATCTTGCTCCAGCGATTAAGACCAATGCTACGGCTGGAATTGGCCTCCTGCCGGCGGGTGAGGCAGAGGTTCAGATTTACGATCCTCAGATTACTGAAAAAAGCTTAATTTATGTTACGGCAACCACTGATACTCAAAATAAGATTCTCTATATTAAGGCCAAAAAAGCCTCAGTTGAAGAAAATGCCGGTTGGTTTATCGTTGCCCTTGACTCGCCTATAGAAAATGAGATAAGATTTAACTGGTGGATAATTAATTAAAAAATGGAAAAATTAAGTCAATATCTAGGTTTGTTCATTAATTGGGGAATTATTATCCTGACTGGCCTTTTACCCTTATTCTTCCTGACGCTAACGCCTGATTTTTATGACTTCAATAAAAACTTCCTCCTCATGGCGGCTACCTTATTACTTCTGGGTCTTTGGGCATTGAGAATGATCACAGAAAAAAGAGTCATCCTCAAGAAAACTGTTTTTGACTTTCCGGTTCTTGCTTTAGCCCTTGCTTTTGGCCTAGCCACCATCCTCAGTAGTCCTAACCGGGTTGAGGCTTTGATTATGCCCGGCGAGACGGGAACAATTATCAGTCTCTCTCTTCTCTATTTTATTATTGTTAATAATCTTAAGCCATCAGCTATCCGTCAAACATTAGCCGCTCTTATTGCCAGCAGTAGTCTTCTGGGTCTAATTGCGATTTTCCAATTCATTGGCTTGGGCGAAGCCTTTGTTCCTATCGGAACAGGGTTAGGCTGGTTAAGAACAAAATTCTGGACACCAGCCGGGAGTCTCCTCTCTCTTGCCAGCTTACTCGTGGTCGTCCTCGTCTTAACCCTCGGTCAAATCTATTCCCTTTGGAAGAAAAAAACCGGTAAGGTGAGTACTCTTTTGCCATTTTATAGTTTCGCCGTTTTACTCATAGGTGGCGGTCTTTTTACCAGCCTTTATCAACTCTTTGGGGCCGCCAAACCAATTCTTCTTTCTTATCAAAGTGGCTGGATTATCGCCATCGAGGCGCTTAAAAATAAACCTCTCTTTGGTATCGGTCCGGGCAACTTCATCTCTGCCTTTAATGCCTTTCGACCAATTGGCATCAATCTGACTGACCAGTGGCCACTAAAATTCGGCTATTCGGCTAACTTCTACTTTCAACTTTTGACCACGACTGGTCTCCTTGGTGCTCTTGCCCTGGCTTTGCTTGTCTGGAGACTCATCAAAGAAATTAAAAGTTTGAGTCAATTGGATAATCAAGTAGGCATCTTCCTCGGAGTGATCCTTTGCCTAATTCTTGCTCTCATCATTCCTGCCAATTTCCTTCTTCTTTTGGTCCTCTTCCTTCTTCTTGCCCTCTTGAGCCTCAATCTACCGGTCAAAGAGTTTTCGGAAGATTCAAGAATCCTACCAGTTGTCCTTGCTCTTCCCTGCTTCTTGTTACTCATTGCCGGCGGCTGGGCTTTGGGTCGAGCTTACGCGGCCGAGATGACTTTTAATCAGTCAATTGAAGCCTTGAGGCAAAACCAGGGTACCCAAACTTATAATCTCCTCATTAAAGCCATCGGTCTCAACCCTTATTCAGAGAAATATCGGCTTAATTATTCTCAGGTCAACTTAGCGCTAGCCAATTCCTTAGCCACTCAACCTGATTTGAGTGATCAGGATCGAAATAATATTTCGGCGCTAGTCCAACAATCAATCAGAGAAGCAAAGGCAGCCGTTGCCCTTAATCCCCAAAACGCTAATAACTGGCAGAATTTAGCTTTGATTTATCGACGTCTAATTAACTTTGCTGAAGGAGCAGAAAATTGGGCGATTGCTTCTTACCAACAGACTATTGCCCTTGATCCTTTTAATCCTCAATTAAGGATTTCCTTAGGAGGGATTTATTATTCTCTGGCTAATCGGGATGAAGCTATCAGGCAGTTTCAGTTAGCTGTTCAAGTCAAACCTGATTTTGCCAATGCTCATTACAACTTAAGTGCTGCTTACCGAGAAAAGGGTGATTTTGAAAAAGCTGCCAATGCGATGGAGACAGCTCTTTCCTTGGTCCCAATTGACTCTGAGGACTACCAAAAGGCTCAAGGAGAACTCGAAGCTCTTAAGGAAAAATTGGGCGAGAAAGCAGCCGAAGCCGCCGAACAACCAACAGAAAGTTTGTTCACTCCTGAACCAGCCCCAACCGGAATTGAACCACCTTTAGAATTACCAGAAGAAGTAGAACCTGAGATTACGCCCACTCCAACTCCTGAAGTTACTCCTGAACCAACTCCTGAACTAACACCTGAAGAATAAGTGGAGTCGATGGGACTTGAACCCACAACCTCCTCAATGCCATTGAGGCGCTCTAGCCATTGAGCTACGACCCCTGGTGGACTGGGAGGGAGTCGAACCCTCAACCTCTTCAATGCGAGTGAAGCGTTCTACCGCTGAACTACCAGCCCTTAGAAGCATATTTTACTTTAAAACATTTAAGGGGTCAATCTGGATGCCACTTTTATGGACTTCAAAGTGGAGGTGGATTCCCGTCGATCTTCCGGTTGAACCCATCAAGCCAATTTGATCTCCCCTCTTAACTGTCTGGCCAACACCAACATAGATTCTTGATAAATGGGCGTATAAAGTTTGATAACCATTGCCATGATCAATCAATACCCGATTACCATAGCCCCTGTTATCAGGCCAACCAGCCAAAATAACCTTACCAGCATCAGCTGCTAGAACAGGCGGAACGTTTTTATTGGCAATATCGATCCCCCGGTGATACCAACGGAAAGGCTGAGAAATTGTGCCCCCAGCCGGCCAAACAAAAACACCTGTGGCTGTTACCGTTCCCGCATCCGGTGTCTTTCGGGCAACATAAGCTCCTGGGGACCAAGGCTGAACCTTGGGCTTAACCGCATCAGGAACAATTAAAGTTTGGCCAACCGCTAAGGCAAAGGTTTCGTCATCAGCAAAAGTATTGAAGGGAAAATCAACAATTCCCTGAGGATCAGTTGAATAATATTTAGCAATTGAGTAGATTGTCTGACCTTTGGTAACCTTATGGGCAATTCCGGTCACCGGCAAAATCTTTAAAGTTTGACCAGGCTTAATCGAGGAAATTGACTCCAAATCATTAGCCCAACGAACCGTGTCGATCGAAATCCCAAACTTCTGAGCAATCCCCGAAACCGTGTCCCCTGGCTGGACAAGATAATCAATAATCTCTGCCCTTGGTTTCTCAGAAATAACTGTCTCCATTTCCTGTTCACTGGTTGCAGCTGAAAGAACGGCTGAGGGTGGTGGCGTTTCCTGCCAGGGACTTTTGGCTAAACCTTGATATGAATTAGCAATAATTGGCGCAAAAGCCATGCCAATAATCACTAGAGCCGCCATTCCTGAGTGAATAAAAGGCCGGGCTAACTTACCCCGACCAAACATCAAACGGCCAACAAGAAAGTCCTTACCAGCTTCAAAGCGGATAAAAGAATGATAAATCCTTTTATAGAGGAAATAATACCAAGTCCGAAAAAAGTCTCGCCAGTCTTGAATCCACTCTTTAATCATCAACCCAGTGGATTTTTTTTAGCACAAAGAAGGAGCTTTATCAAGAGGGTCAAAATAGGTCAGAAAGGGTCAATTAGCCCTTACCCAGGCTTTCAAGGAATTTTTTATTATCCTTGGTCTTTTTTAATTTCTCGATAAATCTTTCTGTCCGCTCCTCAGGACTGAGCATGTCAATCATTCTTCTCATGGTGACTATTTTTTCGTAAATCTTTGGGTCATAAAGAAGCTCTTCTTGGCGAGTACCTGATCTTTGAATATCAATCGCCGGAAAGACCCGCCTCTCAGCCAACTTACGAGTCAGATGAAGCTCCATGTTACCTGTGCCTTTAAATTCTTCATAGATTAAATCATCCATCCGCGAACCAGTCTCAATTAGACAAGTACCAATAATCGTCAAAGAACCCTTTTTCTCTAATTTCCGGGCCGCACCAAAAAATTGTTTTGCCGGAAAAAGCGCCTGGGGGTCAAAGCCACCGGTCAAGGTTCTTCCCGAAGTAGGAATGGAAAGGTTATAAGCTCGAGCTAAACGGGTGATTGAGTCAAGAATAATGAGAACGTCCTTGCCTAGCTCAACCAATCTTTTGGCTCGCTCCAAACCTATTTCGGCTGTCTTTGTTTGGTGGGTTGGTGATTCATCAAAATTAGAAGCAACGACCTCGCCCTTGACCTCCCGAGAAATGTCAGTCACCTCTTCGGGTCGTTCACCAATGAGAATGCCCATTAAATGAATTTTACTTTTGTAATTGGTGCTGATCGCTCGGGCAATGTCTTTCAAAAGCCAGGTTTTGCCTGCTTTTGGCGGACTAACAATCAAGCCTCGTTGGCCAAAACCAATTGGGCTAATCAGATCAATCATTCGGGTTGAAAGAACATCTTTAGTGGTCTCTAAAACAACTTGGGGCTGAGGGAAAATCGGGGTCAAGTCATCAAGAAAAGGTCTTTTCGTGATTTTCTCACTATCAGCCTTCTCGCCGTTGACTTTTTCGACTTTAAGCAAGCCATAATAGCGTTCATTTTCTTTAGGCTTTCTTGCCTGGCCACCGACCATGTCTCCTTGACGAAGAGAAAATTTCCTAATCTGAGAATTGGAAATATAGATGTCCTTTTCTGAGGGAACAAAATTAGGCCGAAGGTAGCCATGGCCTTCTTTGGTAATATCGAGAACACCTTCAAGGTATTCAGTCGGCACGCCAGCGTCAGGAATAACCCGTTCACCAACGCGGCCGTCGAATTGATTTTCCGGAGGCTGACCAACGATTTTCTCAACCTCGGCTTTTTTTGAAACTTTCTTTTTAGGCATGAACGAAAATTGGAAAAGTTTTAAGGGGAAATAAAAACAATTTTAGTCTAGCACTCTGATCCTAGCCTGTCAAGGGTCAAAACTTTAGGAGCTAGTCAATCCCAAAGTGGAAGGTGATACGCCTGCCCTACATATCACCCTCCACCTTAAAATCAACTAAAAAAACGGCTTGACAGTTCTGTCATTATATGTTACTGTCATTACTGGTTCTACGAGTTTCCTGTCCAAACTTGTAAACCGCGCAAAGGGCATTGCTATTCGTGGTAAGCTTGGCGAACCAGCGGTAGTAATGCTCTTTTTTTGTTAAAGTCCTAATCCATCTTCATCAGGACCACTTCCTGACCAAGAAAATCAATCTTTTTAATCTGTTCTTTGCCCCATAAACCCAGGACCGTCTTTTTTTGTTTAAGATTAGGAAGAATTCTTTTTATTTTATTAGTTAAAGGTTTTTTCAAGACCTTCATTTTTCTGAGCCAAATATATCACACTTTGTCAAGTCTGTCAATCCTATAAGAAAGAGGGGTCGAAAATTACACAGTCCTATAATTTAAACTCTGAGGGAAATGGGTTCATTTTAGTTGATCTTAAGAGTCTTTTAAGAAGTTGTGGAAAAAATATTTACTTGGTTTCTAAAGCCTTTTTAATTGCTTGACCAACGGTTTTGAATTGTTCGGGAGTGACTGACTGATTAAAACCTAATCTTCGGGCTTCTTTCAACCGTTTGTCAAGCTGACCAATTGTTCTTAATTCGCCCAAAAGACCTACCTCACCAATGGCCACCGTCTTAGGCTTAACTAGTTTATCAGCAAAAGCCGAAGCGATGGCTAAACAAATCGCTAAGTCCGTCCCTGGCTCACTTACCTTGATTCCACCAGCAACATTGAGGTAGACATCGAAATTGCCCAAAGGCAAACCAGCGCGGCGAGTCAAAACAGCGATTAAAAGTTGTAAACGCTTCCAATCAACTCCTGAAGTCACTCTTCGAGGCATGGCCAGTTGAGTGGGAACAGTTAATGCCTGGATTTCAACCAGAAGAGGTCTGGTGCCTTCCATCAGAACAGTAACGATTGAACCAGGTGTTTTTGTTCTTCTTTCAGCTAAAAAAAGCTGAGAAGGATTCCTAACTTCCTTCATGCCTTTATTAGTCATCGTAAAAACACCAATTTCATCAGTTGGTCCAAAACGATTCTTAATTGAACGTAAAATCCTTAAGGCTTGATACCTCTCCCCTTCTAAAAACAAGACCGTGTCAACCATATGGGCCAAAACCATGGGCCCAGCAATGGCCCCTTCTTTAGTCACATGGCCAACAAAGAAAACCGGCAACTGATTAGCCTTGGCCAAATCTAATAATCTTCGGGCTGATTCTCTTACCTGACCCATACTGCCCGCTGTGCCCGTTAAATCCTCAGTCCAGAGGGTTTGAATTGAGTCAATAATGATTAAAACTATTTGATTATCAAATTGGTCTATTCTCTCAGTAATTTGATCAACATTGGTTTCGTTGAGAAAAAGCAAGTTCTTTTCTTTAATCTCTAATCTCTTGGCTCTAATCTTAATCTGTTGGGGCGATTCTTCACCAGAAACGTAAAAGATCGTGCCCTTGGTTTTCTTAGCAATCCGAGAAGCGGTTTGAAGAAGTAGGGTCGACTTACCAATCCCTGGATCACCGGCTAAAAGAGTGACCGAACCAGGAACAATGCCTCCACCCAAAACCCGATCAAGCTCTTCAATCTGAGCCGAGATTCTTTTTAATTCTAAATTTTTAATCTGACTCAAACTGACTGGCTCAACCTGCCTGTCGATAGATAGGTCTCTTTTTCTTCTGTCTTTAACTCTTTCAACCTTTTCCTTCATCTCCACTAAAGTGTTCCATTTTTGACAATTTGGGCATCGGCCAAACCACTGAGGAGATTCTGCTCCGCACTGTTGACAGACAAATTTGGTAAAGGTCTTGGCCATCAGGCCAATTATACCACTAGGAGCAATTAACTAATTAACATTATTTATAACCAATCGGTTTTTCTTTGAGGACTAATCCCAAAGCCAGTCTTCTTTTATTCTCTTCAAGAGCTTCGACAAAGCAATCGACCGTATCGCCAACATCAATCTTTGTCTCAGCTGGAATTTTAGAAATGTGAATCAAGCCTTCTAAGCCTGGCTCAATTTCAACAAAAGCACCGTAAGCGGCTAAACGAGTCACCTTGCCCTTAACCCGCGACTCAGCTGGATGCTTTTTGGCTTTCTCTAACCAGGGGTCTTTGGTTAATTGTTTGATCGAAAGGGCTAAACGGTTCTCTTTGGGATCAATACCAATCACTTTTACCTTGATCTTATCACCAATCTTGAACATCTTCTCTAAGTTTTCGACCTTATCCCAAGAGATTTCCGAGATATGAACTAGACCGTCAACCTTATCTTTGCCCACGCTGATTTGGACAAAGAGGCCAAAGGGGAAAATAGCTAAGATCTCTCCTTCATATTCGCCACCCGTCTTTACTTTTTTAACAATCTGGGTAAATTTTTTTATCTTCTCCGCTTCAGAAACTGCTCGCTCGCTAAAAATCAACCTTTTTTTATCTGGGTCGAATTCAATCACCTTGACTTTAATAATTTTATTGATTAACTCTTTTATCTGGGGTAATTGTTTGACAGAAAACTGGGAATTGGGAATAAAACCATAAAGCCCCTGAAAGTCAACCATTAATCCGGCCCGATTGATCTCTTTACCCCTGACTTCAAGAGTCTCATCATTTTCTTGAGCTTTGGCTATATTCTCCCAAACTGCGGTTTGGCTGGCTTGGCGCAGGGATAAAAGGATTTGGCCTGAATCTGTCTCTGGAGATCTGACCTGAGCCGAGATTTTATCACCAATCTTTAATTGATTTTTAATATAATCCTTAACTGCCTCATATTCTCGATTGGTAACAATTCCCTCAGTCTTAGCGCCAATATCCACGTAAACTGCTTTAGAAGTAATATTAACCACTTTGCCAGTGACTTCTTCACCGCGCTTTAAACCTTTAATTTGATGATCTGTCTGAGCTAGGAGCTCCTCCATTGTCTTGGGTTCTTTTTTCTTAGAAGCTTTGGGAGTAGACTTAGTTGATTTTGTTGATTTTTTGGTAGTTTTTGATTTTCTTGGCAAAAATGGTTTCCATCCTTTCTTAATTTTGCTCTCAAGTCCTCCGGCCTCGAGGTATTTTCACCCAACCTCTCGGAAGGGCTATCGTCCCCGCTGGAGTGTTTGACGACTCTGTTCGGGATGGGAAGAGGTAGTGCCACTCCGCTCCAGAGACCGAAAGGCTTGAAAACAAAAACTTTTAAAGTACTACTCTCTGAAAAGTGAAGAGAACTGACGATCCTAAACAGTCTATCTTTCTTTGACCGATTAGTACGGTTAGGCTAAACTCTTTACAGAGCTTACACCGACCGCCTATTAACCTGGTAGTCTCCCAGGTGTCTCAAATGATTCCTAATCTTGGGATGGGCTTCCCGCTTAGATGCTTTCAGCGGTTATCCCGAAGGAATGTAGCTACCCAGCGATGCGCTTGACAGCAACAACTGGCACACTAGGGATTCCCTCAACCTGGTCCTCTCGTACTGAGGTCAACTTCCCTCAAGAATCGAACGCGTACTCTGGATAGAGTCCGAACTGTCTCACGCATGTTATTCCATTATTACTAATGGCACAGACTATACCTTCACCTTTCTCCGACGCAAACTTGGAGTTAAGGGCCGACGTGTTATGGAGATTATAATTTTTTCGCTTCTAGCGAAAGAGCTCTCCATCTCTCTCTTTCGAGATCAGTCGTTACGGGGACAAAAGATCGTGTGACTTGAAATATTCCTCTACCTCAATCGAGGTATGTTTGCGTTTCTTGGAATAATTAAGCTGAGCAAATCTATCAATTTCTTTGGCTAATTTCAATAATAATTTGGGGGTGTATTTTTTCCCCTCTTTTGGCGCTTTATTAATAATTTTCAGCGCCAGTTTTGCCTGTTTCTTTTTAAGCCTAAGGTGGGAAACTAAAAGAGATAGAACTCTTCCCACTGGAGAAAAACCAACAATGGTATATTCAGAGATACCATCATTGCGTTCTCTGATATAACCATCCTTAAGCTTACTTTTTAGCCAAATTAGAAAGTCCTTATATTCAGTCTTCTGATAAAAAACGATGCTTGCTCTTATTTGGTATCCCAAAACATAATCATGTCTCCGGATCAATTGGAGCATAACACAGCCGTCTCCATCAAGAAAGCCGGCAATATAAGCTTTTTGCCCAGATGTCATTCTGATCTTCGTCTTCCCTCGGTATTACCCTCGGAAATGTTCGGTAAACTTCCGGTCGGGTTTCACCGATATGAGTCGGTACTAGCATAACACATTTCTGTGATGCAACGCAATGTAATTTACGTTCTGAACCCAGCTCACGTACCGCTTTAATGGGCGAACAGCCCAACCCTTGGGACCTTCTTCAGCCCCAGGATGCGATGAGCCGACATCGAGGTGCCAATCCGCGCCGTCGCTATGGACGCTTGGGCGCGATTAGCCTGTTATCCCCGGGGTAGCTTTTATCCGTTAAGCCACGGCCCTTCCACTCGGGACCGTGGGATCACTAAGCCCGACTTTCGACCCTGCTTGGCCCGTCAGCCTCGCAGTCAAGCACCCTTATACCTTTGCACTAACCATCCGATTTCCATCCGGACTTAGGGTACCTTTGTGCGCTCGCGTTATCATTTAGCAAGCGACTGCCCCAGTCAAACTACCCACCTAACGCTTTCCCTGGACTCGTATGCAGAGCCCTAAAGTAAGGTTTGAAATCATCAAAGAGAGGTGTTTCATTGGCGCCCGAAGGCTCCCTCCTACGCTAAACAATTGACAACCCCATTCCAACGTCAAGCTGTAGTAAAGCTCCACGGGGTCTATTTGTCCTAGAGTACGTAGGCCGCATCTTCACAGCCATTTCAATTTCGCCGGGTGAAGGCTCAAGACAGTTGCTCAGTCGTGAAGCCTTTCATGCAGGTCGGAAATTACCCGACAAGGGACTTCGCTACCATCGAACAGTTATAGTTACTGCTGCCGTTCACCGGAGCTTCAGTTCAAAGCCATCCGCCCGAAAGCGAATAACCCCTCCCCTTAACTTACCGGCACTGGGCAGGCTTCAGCCCCTATACCTTACCTTACGGTTTTGCAGAGACCTGTGTTTTTGTTAAACAGTCGCCAAGCAATCTTTCGCTGCGACCTCTGACACCGAAGTGCCAAAGGCAGGGCATCTCCCGAAGTTACGCCCAGCTAATTTGCCGAGTTCCTTGAACCTCCTTCTCCCGCTCGCCTTGGTATTCTCTACCTACCCACCTGTGTCGGTTATCGGTACGGAAAAAGAAAAATCTCCCTACGAACCTTTTCTTGAAAGTCGAAAATCACCAAATTGCCTTCCTCTTGCGAATCAGGCTTTTACTCACCACTCGGTTAAAACGTCCATGCGGATTTGCCAACACAAACTGCCTTGTGACTTAAACGAATGGAACTTCATCCCACCGCTTGGCTATCCAACTCCGTCAATCCCTAGGTAAAAACGATTTTTCTCCTATAGTCGAATATAAACGACTTGTACATCGGCTACTCCCGCCATCACGGCGGAACTCACCTTAGATCCGATTAACCCTCCGTTAACGAATATTGCGGAGGAAACCTTGGGTATTCGGCGGTCCGGATTCTCACCGGACTTTCGCTACTCATACCGGCATTCTCACTTCCGATCACTCCACTCTGCCTTACAGCAAAGCTTCACTGCCATCGGAACGCTCCCCTACCGTGCAGCAAGCTGCACCTTCGTCTTCGGTATTTTGTTTTAGCCTCGATAAATTTTCGGCGCACTCTCCCATCTTCTAGTGAGCTGTTACGCTTTCTTTAAAGGATGGCTGCTTCTAAGCCAACCTCCTAGCTGTCTGGGGGCGAGTACTTCCTTCCCCACTTAACAAAAATTTAGAGACCTTAGACGGAAGTCTGGGCTGTTTCCCTCTCGTCTCACCAGCTTAGCCCGGCAAGACTGATTCCCTTCGTCACACTCCTTGGTATTCTGAGTTTGATTGATGACAAAGCATTGCTGCCCTGCCACCATTCAGTGCTTTACCCCCAAAAGTGTTAAGACGAAAAGACCATACCAATACATATTTCGGGGAGAACCAGCTATCTCCAAGCACGATTAGCATATTACTCCTTACCACAGTTCATCCCAGCCAATTGCACCTGACACGGGTTCGGGCCTCCACCCCAATTTCTCGGGGCTTCACCCTGACCATGGTAAGCTCGCCTGGTTTCGGGTGCTCCATTGTCTGTCCAAACGCCCTCTTAAGACTTGGTTTCCCTGCGCCTCCTCCCGTCAAGCGGGATTAGACTCAACAGACAATGAAAACTCGCCGGTTCATTCTTCAATAGGCACGAGATCATCCTACTAAAAGCAGGACTCTCTCTGTTTGTTAGCAAACAGTTTCAGGTTCTATTTCACTGGGTCATCAACCCTTCTTTTCACCTTTCCCTCACGGTACTTGTCCACTATCGGTCAGTAAGAGTATTTAGCCTTGGAGCGTGGTCGCCCCAGATTCCCACAGAGTCCTTTCTCCATGGTACTCAGGTGTCCCGCACCTCTTCTTGGATTTCGGATACAAGACTTTCACTCTCTCTGGTTACTTATTCCAAAGTATTCTCCTATCCGCAAAGAATGGATATACAGGATCCTTCAACCCCCCACTGAAGTGGGGTTTGGGCTCTTCCGTTTTCGCTCACCGCTACTAACGGAATCTCTTTGATTTCTCTTCCTCCGGGTACTAAGATGTTTCAGTTCCCCGAGTTCCCCCTGTTTGGCGAACCAAACAGTACCCTAAAAGGGTGGGTTACCCCATTCGGAAACCGTCGGATCACAGGATGTTAGGCTCCTTCCCGACGAGTATCGCCGCCATGCCGCGTCCTTCCTCGGCTCTTACTACCAAGGCATCCACTGTCTGCCTTAAGCGAAAAACAGGCTGTTTAAGATTATTGCCTATGTTCTCTTCACTTTTCAAAGAGCGATCAGTGGACCGTGGGAGATTCGAACTCCCTACCTTCGCTATGCAAAAGCGACGCTCTACCGATTGAGCTAACGGCCCCGATGTCCAAAAATAAAAAAGGCTCCTTTCGGAGCCAGTTCTCAAGGTCCTCTAAGATAAACTCTAGCTTCCACGCAAAAGCTCAAGCAATCTTTGAACTAGTTTTTTCAGACTTTCCATAAAAACTTAGGACTGACTCCTAACTGTGAGTATTATAACAAGCTTAATTTTAACTGTCAAGAAGAATCTGGTGGGCGCGCCTGGAATCGAACCAGGGACCTCTTACTTATCAGGTAAGCGCTCTAACCGCTGAGCTACGCGCCCGCAGGCTAATTTTACCACAAACTCTTTTTCCATGCTATAATTAGTCCAATTATGCCTGGGAAAAAGCTTATTCTGGAAATCAAGATTCCCCGTGAGAATGAATACACGCCTGAGGCAGCGGCGGCTCTTTTTGCTGGCTTTACTAAAACTCTCTCCTCTTCTTCATTCTTGGCTCGGATTAAGAGAAAAGAGCCTGAACCGATTATTTTTGAAATCGCCTGCCATCAACAAACAATTCACTTTTACGCCGCCCTGCCTGAGTCGATGCTCTCCTTTTTTGAAAGCCAGATTTTAGGGGCTTATCCCTTAGCCATTCTTATCAAATCGCCTGACTACTTAGAAGAATGGAGAAAGGAAAAACTAGCCTTTGGCCAGATAGTTCAACAAGCCTCTTATTATTACCCTATTAAAACCTATCAAGATTTCAAAGACGTTGATCCTCTCTCGCCTATTTTAGCGGTCATGTCTAAGGCCGGAGAAGAAGATAAACTCTTAATCCAATATGTTCTCCAAAGAGCGCCTGGTGGTTGGCAAAACAGTGCTCAGAAAGCAGTTGATAAAGGGATTGTGATTAGTGAGACCGAGAGAAAACCTTTACCTGGCGAGAATTTAATCAAACAAAAAATCCAAGAAGAAGGTCTAAAAGTTGGTATTCGGGTCATGGCTTCCTCAGAAACACTCTTGAATTCTCTAGTCGGTGCTTTTGCTGGTTTTGGTCGAGGCGATGGTAATGCTTTAGTCTTTAAAAAACCAAAAGTTTTAAGAAAAAACAAGCTTAGGGAAAAAATTTTAAATCATCAGCCTGGTTATACACCTCGTTTCCAATTCTTCTCAATTTCTGAATTAGCTAGTCTCTGGCATTTGCCTGGTAAAGACATTAAGGTTCCCAATATTGCCTGGGGTCGAACCATCCTTTCTGAACCGCCAGAAAACTTACCTGCCTCAATTGACCTGACCGAAGAGCAGAAAAAAGAGATCTGTTTCATCGGCCGGACTGAATTCAAAAACCGAATGCTCACTTTTGGAATTAAAAATAAGGACCGTCGGAGACACATTTACATTATTGGTAAAACTGGGACGGGTAAATCTTGGTTAATTGCCAACATGGCCATCGATGATTTTAAAAAGAAACGAGGAGTAGCTATCATCGACCCCCATGGTGACCTTTCAGAAATTCTTCTCGATTATATTCCCTCTCATCGTATTAACGAGGTTTGTTACTTTAACCCAGCAGATCGGGATAATCCTCTGTCCTTGAATATTTTAGAAACCACGGCCCACGCGGATGCCGAGATTGTTACCTCCGGAATTGTCGCCATCTTCAATAAACTCTATGGTCATTCTTGGGGGCCACGACTAGAATATATTCTCCGTAACACGGTCTTAAGTTTAGCCAATGTCCCTAACACCACCCTAGTTGATGTTTTAAAGGTTTTAACTAATAAAAAATTCCGGGGAAAGATGGTTTCTAAATTAAAGGATCCGGTTTTAATTAGTTTCTGGAAAGACGAATTTGAAAAAATGCCTGATAGACTTCAAAAAGAAGCCATCTCGCCGATTCAGAATAAAGTTGGTCAGTTTGTTACCTCCCCTCTTATCCGAGCGATTATCGGCCGACCAAAATCAAGTATTGCCCTAAACACAATCATGGATGAAGGAAAAATTCTAATTGTTAATCTTTCTCAGGGAAAACTGGGTGAAGATAATTCCGCTCTTTTAGGGGCAATGATTATTACCAAAATTCAGCAGGCAGCCATGCGGAGAGAAGCAATGCCTGAAAAGGAAAGAAGAGACTTCTACCTTTATGTTGACGAGTTTCAAAACTTTGCCACTCGTTCTTTTATCAAGATTCTTTCTGAAGCAAGAAAATACCGATTGAATTTAACTTTAGCCAATCAATACATGGCTCAGATCGACCAAGATGTTCAAAAAGCGATCTTTGGCAATGCTGGAAGTTTGGTTTCTTTTGTCGTCGGAGCCGATGATGCCAGAATTCTAGAAAAGGAGTATGGCGGTGTTTTTACGGAAAAGGATTTAGTCGAATTAGATCGATTTCAGGTTGCCACCAAAATGACAATTGACGATCAGATTTCCCGTCCATTTTTAGGTTATACCTTGCCTTTACCAGTTTCTAAGAATCAAAACCGGCCAAAAGTAATTAGAGTCTCTAGAGAAAGGTATTCATATAAGAAAAAATGGGGAGAAAATTCCCCTTCTCCTGCCAAAACCAATAACCAAATCTACCCTTAGCATTAATGGAGAGAGTTAGACTTTCATCGCCGAAGAATTTTTCTAAAAGGAGTGGCAGCTTCACCCGTTTCAGGGCTTGCCAGAGGATAATTTTAAGATTCTGACTATTGTTTTTTCCATTTCCTAGCTTATCTAGAAAAGTCTTATAGTAATTCATTTTAGTTGCCAAAAATGGTATAATACGGGTTTAAGACCCGGAAGAAACCAACAAAGGCGTTGTGTGTCTTAAGGTCTTAAATTTAGGCTCAAAGAAGAGTAATCGGCAATAGCGCCGCAACCTTTTTCAGAGCTTTAGCTCTTTGACAGGGAAATAAGGGAAAACGAATTAGCACGAGTGTTCGATGGCAAACGGTGAGAAAAATAGAAAGAGAGAAGAGAAGGAGATGAAAGCGAGCAAAATTGGAATCCCCTTTGCAGCTTTTGGGGTGATCATTCTGGTGGTCTTTATGCCAGTTGTGAACGCCCAGGAAGGGGGGCCAGGAGAGTTCGGCTGTCCGCCGGACTGGGACAAGTCAAGTCTCCGGCTTACCGGCGCTTGCTATCCAAGTGATGGCCAAGTCATGGGAGAAGTCTGCAATGTTGGGGATGGCGACATGGCGGGACCCTCGACCTTCGAGGTGTGGTATAAGGAAACCGGCAACCCGAAGGATGGGGTTGCGGTCTTTACTGCCGGCGTCGTACCCGCTCTCGCTAGTGGTGAGTGTACAATTCTATCGTAC
>JABAOC010025029.1_pt1 | contig 24853 bp, 28 predicted proteins | sample 7062161 | NCBI WGS metagenome assembly JABAOC01 (sample SAMN14538625, study PRJNA623070) | marine sediment metagenome | biome: marine biome [ENVO:00000428]; feature: marine pelagic biome [ENVO:01000023]; material: deep marine sediment [ENVO:00002113] | place: India: Gulf of Khambhat ... | reverse complement strand
ATTGTAGGAGATACAGCCTACCTAGTAAGAGATAATTGGAAGGCAAATCATGATTTTCATATTCTTAATGTTTCTAATCCTGGGAGCATTACTATAGTTGGTTCTTTAGATTTAAATACTGATTCTAATGATATTTATGTTTCAGGAGATTATGCTTTTGTGGCTACTGAGAGCAATAGCGCTGAATTTAAAGTAATAGATATTTCAACCCCAGTAACTCCTTCTGTCTTCGGAACGGCTAATCTTGGTGACTACGCCACTGGCATTTTTGTAAATGGAGATTATGCTTTTGTGGCTAATATTTCCAATAGTGCGGAACTTTATATTTTATCAGGAGGAGGAAACGGTTTTNNGTTTTGCAACTTCAGGAAATCTGGAATCAAGTAATTTTGATACCGGCTCTTCCATCACTATATATAATTATATTATCTGGACAGCTCAAGTAACTTCTGGAACAACTTTAAAATTTCAAATTAGAACAGCTGACACCCAAGCAGGGCTTTCTGGAGCAACTTGGGTGGGACCTGATGGAACAAATAGCACCTATTATGAAACCTCTGGTGAGGTTATCACAACAGATCCCGGAGCTTCTGGAACCAATTGGATTCAATATAAAGCTTATTTTGAAGGAGACGGAACAAACACCCCGATTTTAGAAGATATAACTATTAATTATGAACAATAAACAAGAAAATGAAAAATACAAAATTAGAAAGACTATTTCTTAAATCTCAAAACTCAAATCTCAAAACTCACAGGGGTTTCACTCTTATTGAAATCCTGATTTATATTGGGTTGGTTAGTGTTTTTTTGATTATTTGCACTAGTTTTGCCTGGACAGCAATTAACAGCAAAATTAAAAGTCAAGCGATTTTGGAAGTACAACAAAATGCTCGACTGGCTATAGAAAGAATGGTACAAGAAATTCATGCTGCCAAAGATATAAATATAGCTCAATCTGATTTTGACATTAATTTGGCTTTTCCGGAAAATGCGGGCAGAAAACTTTCTTTAGTTATGGAATATGCTGGTATTGACCCTACTGAATTTGATGTTTCCTTCAACATTCTTCAAATAAAACAAGAAACAAGTGGTCCTTATGCTTTAACTTCCAGTAATGTCAAAGTTACTGATTTAACTTTTACTAATTTAAGCACCGTTAATAACAAAACAAGAAATATTAGAATTAGACTTGCAATCGAACATATAAATCCTGAAGATAGAGAGCCCTGGGAAGCTTCTGTGACTTTAGAAACAACTGCAGAATTAAGAGACCGATGATAAAAAGTAATAGTTGTAGTATATACATAGGCGCGCTTTGTTAGCAGTACTCATAGGATTAGAACGAACAAAAGCGATACTATAATTAAAAAGATACTCCGTTTACTATAAATAAGGATGTATCAATGAAAAACAAATTCCTAAAACATAACAGCCAACATCTGGAATCTAAACAAGGGTACATTGCTTTAATATCAATAATAATAATTACGGCAGTAATTTTGATTATTAGTATTAGTATTAATTTGTCAGGAGTTTCAGAAATACAAATGAGTGTTTCAGAAAATCAATCCCTAGAAAGCTTTGCTGTAGCTGAGGCAGGAATTTCAGAGGCAATGATTAGATTAAAACGTGATTCAGGATATTCAGGAGGAAGCTTGAATATTGGCAATGGTTCTTGTACTATAGAAGTAACGTCTAACGCTAGTAATCGAACAATTACTTCAACTGGCATAGTCAATGATTTAACAAGAAAAATTGAGTCAATAGTAGAATTAAACGGCAATAATTTAACTATTATTTCCTGGAAAGAAATTTGGAGCAGTGAACCCCCAGGGGGTCCAGCACAACCTTAGAATATAAAAAAGAAAATTAATTAGAATTAATAAGAAAAAATTAAAATTTAAAACAATTAGCATGCTGTAAATGCTGTAATTCTAGCAAAGGTAAAATTCCTCTGGAATTAATCAATTCACATTAATCAGCAAGGGGGAAAATGTTTAATTTATCTACTAAAAATCCTTTTGGTCTGGATATTTCCGATGCTTCCATTGAAGTTTTGCAGTTTAAAAGAAAACCTAGTAAAATCAAATTAGTAGCTTATGGTAGAAATCGACTGGAGCAGGGTATAGTAAAAAACGGGGCCATCTATCAAAAAGAAAAACTGGTAGAAAATATTGTCAAATTATTAGAAAACACTTCACCTAGACCGATTGTTACTAAACAAGTTATTATTTCTCTACCGGAATCAAAAGTTTTTACTCATATTTTTCAGTTGCCAAAATCTCTCAGTATAGAACAGACAAAAGATACTTTAAAGTATGAAGCTCGGGAAGTAATTCCTTTTAATCTTGATGAGGTTTATTGGGATTTTCAAATTGTTTCCGAAGAAGAAAATAAAAAGGGAGTTTTTTTCGCTGCTTCACCCAAAAAAATTGTAGAGGAGTTTAAAAAAGCTCTACAGATGGCCAATCTTATACCTTTAGCTTTTGATATGGAGTCATTAGCCCTACAGCGCTCTTTAATTAAAAACCATGGTCAACAAGAAGAAATGCTGATAGCTGATATTGGAAGTCAAGCTACTATTTTGAGTATCTTTGATAAAAATGGCCTTTATTCCACTATGAATATTCCTATTGCTGGCAATAATTTTACTAAAGCTATCTCAAGTAGTCTAAAAATTCCTTTAGAGAAAGCGGAGGAATTAAAGTTAGACAGTAATTTTTCAGAAGAGCAAAAAGAACAGATTTTATTTACTATAAAACCTCTTTTGGATTCTATAATCTTAGAGATTAAGAAATCTATTGAATATTATAAAAATCAAAAACAAAATAAGATTAATAAAATTTTACTCAGTGGAGGCTCTAGTTTGGTTTTAGGACTTCCTGAATATTTCTCACAAAAATTAAATTTAAAAATAGAAGTGGCCGATCCTTGGGCAGGAATAGATATAAACTCTTTATTTAAAAAAAGTATAGGTATAAAACCCATTTTGTTCAGCACAGTTTGTGGGCTGGCTTTACGGGGCATAGAAAAAAATCCCAAAACAGCAGGTATTAATTTATTATATTAAAATAGAGATTTAAATTTATTAATAATCTAATTAAAAAATGGAGGAGTGAAAAATGCTAAAAAACCTAACAAGAAAACAAACAAGCAAGGGTTTTACATTGATTGAACTGATAGTCGTTATTGGTATTATTGCAATTTTGGCGGCAATCGTAATTGTTGCGGTTAATCCAGGAAAACAATTTGCTGATGCCCGAGATGCCCAAAGATGGAATGATGTTAATGCTATTCTGAATGCTACTCATCAGTATGCTGCTGACAATAATGGTAATCTGCCAGCTACTATTACAAATGTAGCTACAGAGATTTGTGCCGATGGTGGTGATTGTACTGGTTTAATTGATCTTTCAGTTTTAACTGCTGGTGGAACATACCTGACAGCAATGCCGGAAGATCCTTCTACTGCTACCACAAATAGTACTAAGTATACTATTTTTGAAGATGCTGGAAACGGTCGGGTAACTGTTGCTGCTCCTGACGCTGAAAATGCTACAGTTAGTGTGATGCGATAAAAAACTGACATTTTAACGTAATTATCAATGCTGATTAAATTACAGAGGGCTGAACTATGACCTCTGTAATAACAGATAATTTCAGTTATCCTTACTAGAATAAAAGCTACAGATTTCTGTAGCTTTTTAAATATGGTGAAATAATAACACCTCCGAGGTGTCTTTTACCACCAAAACAACAGATAAAAAAGATTTATTAAAATTTTTACAAAAAATCCTTGACTTTTGTGACAAGATTTGTTATAATGGTTCTTTAACGAATTGTAATTTTAAAACAGAATAGCGGTCAAATTTACCAAAGGGGGTGTTGTTGGTGCAAAAGGAATATATACCTGTTACGCACCAAAGACCGCATTTGGACGAGATTGTAGCTATCTGGCAGTTACGAAAGTGGGGTGATAAGAAATTTCTTGGCATAGCTAAAGCTCAACTTGTAACATGGTCGGAAGGTAATGAGAGTCCTGATGGAAGGTCACTTGATGAGTGGGAGAAAGATGGATTTATTGTAATCGGCGCAGGAGGGAAAGGCAGATTCAATCATCATCCGCATAAGGAATATGGTGAAGTTTGTTCTGCGACTTTAGTAGCTAAGTATCTAGAAATTGATGATGATCCTGCCCTTACTCAAATTCTTGCCTATACACTCAAAAGTGATCTTGGCAAGAGCGATGGAGTAATGGATTTGGCATCATGCGTCAAATATCTTAATACCCAATATCCTGATAACCCAGAAAAAGTATTAGATTGGGTTTTTGAGATACTTAATGCTAAGTATTCTGAGCAGCAAGTTTTTTTCAACTCTACTAAGAAGAAGTTTGAAAATGCTGCTAAGATACTTACCGTGCAAATGGGTAAAAAAGAACTCAGAATTGTTAGTATTCATTCTAACAATGAACTGATGTCTAAATTTGCTCGTTCTAAACATGGTGGTCGTGCCAATGTGGTCATTCAGCAGCATTCTTCGGGGAATGTTCAAATCTTTACCTCTATGTATCCTCCAATCAAACTTACTGATGTGGCTTGTGTACTTCGAGTGGAGGAACAATGCGCTAAAGGAGTCTTTACTACTAAAGACTTTAAAGAATTGGGTGGTGAAGGAAAAACCAAAGGTGTTGAAGAATGGTATTATCAAAAAGAAGGTGAAATGTTACTTAATGGAAGCCTTACTGCTACCGATGTTCCTCCGACAAGACTTTCTCTGGAGAAAATTGAAGAACTTGTTGCTCTCGCTCTGGAGAGTTCCTTTCCGCCTGAATGTCCAGACAAATCTTGCACTCGTGAAAAGTGTGAACTCTACAAGTATGGCTTTCAACGCTGTCGACGGAAAAGATACCAGCTTTACTCGTCCAACTCCAATTAGTCCGCTCGGTAGGGAGCGTTAATCAGACAGGGGGAAGATACCTACCAAGCCTATTTTCTACCTCTTGAAAGTCTAAGAAAATAGGGTGGAGAGTTGTCACTGCACATAATACTATTTCAAATAGTGATAGCTCTCTTTTATTTTGTTTAAATCCTTCTAATTCCAGTTAATTTCTGTTTTAATTCTTCCAATATTTAAAAAGTCAAATATCTTTATTTTTATTTAATAAAAGCTACAGGAATCTGTAGCTTTCTAAAGTGTTTGTGGCCAATTATAAAACTTTGGAATGAATTATCTTTCCTAAATTATCTCTTTCTACAATAACCCTCCTCTTTCTTGATGGAGGGAGTTTTAGTTTGATTTCAAATGGTAGGTAATTAGCTTCATCATATAAAGTTGCGTTCTTACTATTCCAATTGACAACATAAGCTCTCCTATATTTATCTTATCACTAAAGTAAAATACAAAAAAGACCTATTAAATAAAAATTTTCATTTGACAAATCAAGCTTAGCCTTGACAAATGAAGTTTGATATAATATTATTAGATATCCTAGAAAAATCTAGGAAAAAATCCGTACTTTTACAAAAGGAGATGATTGGAGATGAAAGGACTTCTTATGGTTTTAACTCTATTTCTTCTTTTATTAGGCTCTATTCTTTTTCTGTTTCTACCTAAAGATTTGAATCTTATTGGAGCTGCACTGATTTTCTTCGGGCTAAGCTTATCCTTCCCAATTGGTGCATGGGGTCTTCCTCTAAGACAGAAAAGAAAGAATAGAACTTATCAGGCAATTTTAGAGGCTATAACTTGCCAAGGTTGGAATATTTATTATCGAGGAAAACCAGATTCAAAAATCGATACTCGAGAAACATACAAAAGAGGTCCTGTTGAATCCTTAGAAAAAGGTTTATTATATGTAATTCTACCAAAAGTAAATAATCCAACTGAAAAAAATACAGTAGATAGTTTTATAGAAAAACATCAGGTAGAGCCAAAAATTACAGTGCCATTGAGTGAATCTTACCGCTTCTTAGGACGAATAGTTTATCCTAACACAGAGCCCAAAATTGAAGATCTCTTAAGGTCAGGGGAAGAAATATCCTTTATAGGATTTGAATTACAAGAAAAAGAAGTAAGACTACTTGCGCCATTAAAGACATTCATACCTTATGATGTTTTTCTGGAAGCTCTTAAAACACTTCAAGACATAAATATATTAGAAAAATTTTGAAAAGGGAGATGGGAATAATGACTTGGAAAAGTATTTATGAAGCTGGTGGTGTAGGTATTATATCTCATCACATTGGTAAAAGAGCAAAAACTAAAGATGGTCAAATTGGTAAATTAGAGGTTAAAGGCAGCCACTTCTGCGTTGTTGATGAGAAGGGAGAAAGAATTGGCTTAGCTGAAGAGATTGAAATGGAAAATGAGAATTAAAAAATCAGAAAAATCTTGAAGAAGGGAGATAGGGAAAAAATGAGTTCAATAGTAGATATTGGTGCTTTGCTTTTATGGATAGCTGTAATAATTTTTGGTTTAACTGAGGTGTCTTCAATACACCATCTTCTCCTGTCAAATTTGGAGCGGTCACGACCCATTCACTACTTGTATGCGACAACTATATCAGTAACTTTATTTTTACTAAGTTCAAGTGTACTTCTCTCAATAGGGATATCCTCTGCATTTTCCACTTTAAATAGTTTTGGTTTTAGATTTGTTTTGATGTTCTTAGTGATAGAGAATGTATTTTTTTTAATAGCAGCTGTAGGTTACTTTATTGCTGGAGCTAGAAAACTTAAACACGAACTTTGAGTTTTTGAAGAGAAAAACAAGCCTAATGCAGCATAGGTTGCAAGAAAACATTTCAATAAAAAATAAGCGGGTGTTCTGATTTTATCAGAACTTTATGGTTTTATACCAACCGCTTTTTTCCTTTACCTAAATTTCTATCGTCGACGACGTCTCCCATGGAAGGCTTTGTGGACGTCGCGGAGTTGTTGATCAGTTATATGAGTATAGACTTGGGTAGTAGTTATATTGGCATGGCCTAACATTTGCTGAACAGAACGAATATCTGCTCCAGAAATTAAAAGATCAGTAGCGAATGAGTGCCTAAGAGTATGGGGCGTAATCTTTTTTACCAATCCAGATTTTAAAGCATATTTACAAACTATGCGCTCCACACTTCTTGCGGTTAATCTGGGCTCCTCTCCTTTTAATTCCCTTTCTCTGGTTTTCTTTCCTTGAGCATCTCTTTTGGATATAAACAATGCTTTGAAATTATCTGAACGATTTTTTAAATATTGAACAAGCCAGCCTCGGGCAGTATCTGATAAAAAAACAATTCTCTCTTTGCCTCCTTTGCCTTTTATCATAAATTCTCCCCTGGTTAGATTTATCTGATTTCTGTCTAGGNNAGATTGCTCTATCCCTTAAGACAATAAATTTCTTCCTTTTTGATGCTTTCTCTGGATTAGCTGCTTCTAATAAACTTTCCAGTTCCCCTGCTTCCAAGAAAGTTACTTCTTTCCTTTGAACTTTTCCTAACTCTACCCTTTCAGCGGCCAAACTTTTTATATCTCTTTTGGCTAAATATCTCAGAAAAGCTCGCAAAGCAATAATATGATAATTTTGAGTAATTTTTTTCAAGTCATTCCCTTGTGAATCTTTTAAGCGATTTAAATAAAGACGATATTCTCGAACTAAATCTAAAGAAATAGCACCAGGAGAGCTTATCCCTTTCTTCTGAGCGAATTCAGAAAATCTCCGCAGATAGTGATCATAATTACGGATAGTAAGCTGGGAACGATTTCTCTCAATCTCACAATATTCCAAAAAATCGGTAATTAAATGATCCAGATTTGAAGTATTCATATTTTTATCTCTTTACTCCTTACTATTTACTCAAAACTAATTGGGTCGCACAATTTAATTGTATACTCTTTTATAAAAATAGCCAAGAATAAGCTAAAAAAATTGACAAATTTATTATATATATGATAGACTTAAATATTAATAAAGGGTGTTCTTTGAAAAACAAACTAACATTTCCCAACATTTTCCAGCTTTAGAGGTGGTATGTATGATAAACAGCATAGACAGAATAATGATTTGCGTTAATCAAAGAAAATATAAACAAGCTTATTTGATTGCAAAAGAATTGAAAAAAGAATATTTGTCAGGAGACACAAATAGAGAAAAAAAATTAGTATTAAAAAAATTTATTGAAAAAATAATTGTTGAAAGAAATAAGGCTAGCAGAAATAAAAAGAAACGAAAGAAAAAATGGCTAAATGAAATAAAAGCGGTACTAAGTCAAAAATTATTAATTTTCTATCCTGAACATTTTATCTCCTGTTATGATAAAAGTAGGGTTGAAACTCGAGCAGGAAGAGTTCGTCCCGAAAAGGAACTTGTTAAGATATACGACCGAGAAGATATGGGATTTGGTCATCATCTTACAATAGAGCAATTTGAAGAGGTGTTAGAAGAAATAAAATTTAAAGAATTTGGTTCGTCAAGATTACAAAATGACAAAATGCCCTGAATATAATGAAAATAAGAGGTGGAAAGAATATGGCTGAAGAAAAGAAAGATGAATGTAAAACCTGCTATAATGAAGATTTTAAAAAAGCAATAGAAAAAAGGACAAAAAAAGAAACCAAACAAACAGAAGAAGAATTAGAACAATTAGGTTTACTTGAAAGAAAAATGCCGCTTCTTAAATGTCCTGAATGCGGGAATGAACAACCACCCACCTATAGGGGTTATTCCCAAAGATGTAAAAAATGTAATCATATGTGGTTCTTAATTAAAGGCTTTGAAAAGGAAAATGAAAAGGGGTGATAGGAATGACAAAGGAGAAAAAATTTAAGATTATTCTTGGTATAATAGGTATATTTCTTTTACTGCCTGCTGTGATATATATGATAAAAGAAAACACAGAGGGGAAGAGTCAAAAAGAAGAACCTCTTAAAGTGGAAGTATTTTTTCTAGAACCTTGGAAGGATGGGTATAAATTTACATCAATAGAGAGAGAAATTCCAGCAAATAGTGATAAAAAATTTGAGGCTCTGGTAGAAAAATTAGTGGAAGGACCGACAGAGAAAGATAGAAAAGAGACTAAAATTAAAGACTTAATGACACTTATCCCTAATGGAACAAAATTAATAAAGTTGGAAAAAGAGGGTAATACTGCTAATCTCTATTTTAATGAAAACATCAAATATTATGAGGAAATTGAAAGAGAATGGCTAAAAGAACAGATAGGTAAAACAATAACTCAATCACCTGATATAAAAAATGTCAGAGTATGGGCTAAAGGAGAGCCTTGTAAAGATCTTTGTTATGAGAAAAAGGAATAATTCTTTCTGTATAGAAGCTAATTAGGAGGTGTAAAAGATGTCTTCTCAAAAAAGTCTTACTACTGATAAAGAGGAAAAAATAGGTGTAGAAATAGAAACTAAATCAATAATAGTTAAGCCACGAACAAGCAATCATGTGCTTTTAGAAGATATATTCTCCCAATGCTCTAAATTTCGTAGTTGGGAAGCCAAAGAATTTATCTGGTTGGGGAATGATAGAAAAAAATTAAAAATTGTTTTTGAAATCAAAACTTGTAAAATTTGAAAAAATAGTGGGGACCGCTCTAAATTTTCAAACCCATAGGGCGGTTTTCTTTTTGGCATAGCTAAGCTTTGGCAAAAAATCTTAGTTATGTTAAACTAATTTTAGTTACTAACCACTATTCCCTACTCATTAATTATTATGTCTATCTTCCAATCAATTATCTTAGGAATTATTCAAGGTCTAACCGAATTTTTGCCTATTTCTTCCTCCGGCCATTTAGTTTTAGCACATAATTTGTTAGGGTGGCAGGAGACTGGGCTAGTTTTTGATGTAGCCTTACATTTAGGAACATTAGTTGCTCTGGTTGTCTTTTTCTTTAAAGATTGGAGAAAGATAATTTGTGAATCTTTTCTAAATCCTAAAAATTGGCAAAGAACAAAAAAACTAAACACTAATCACTACTCACTATTCACTCTCATCATTGTTGGCACTATCCCGGCTGCAACAATTGGTTTTTTTACAGAAAGTGTAATTGAAACTGTATTTAGATCTTCTTGGATTGTTATTTCTATGTTAGTTGGAATAGGTCTTTTGTTTATTTTGACTGAAAGAATCGCTAAAAAACAAAAAGAATTAGGTAAAATTAATATTTTTGACTCAATTATTATTGGTTTTGCTCAAGCTTTGGCTTTAATTCCAGGGGTTTCTCGTTCAGGAATAACAATAACAGCAGGATTGGCAAGAGGAATAAAAAGAGAGCAAGCAGCCCGATTTTCTTTTTTGTTAGCCACTCCCATAATCTTAGGGGCAGGAATGAAAAAAATGTATCAATTATTTAAGCTGGGATTTTCTGCGGATCAGAAAATAATCTATTTAGTAGGATTTTTAACTTCTTTTATTGTGGGTTTTTTTACCATAAAATATCTTTTGAAATTCTTACAAAATCACAAATTAAATATCTTTGCTTATTATAGATTTATCTTAGCTTTTATTGCTTTGCTAATCTTAATTCTTAGATAAAATAAATATGTTATTTCCGAGGGTAGTTGCCGAGAAAACCATATCGCAGGCCACCTGCAATGAGTGCCTGAAATATATATAAAAACACTTTGGTGGCCGAGATCTGAGCAGCGTCTGGATTAAAACTATAACAATAAATTAATTAGGCGACTGCGTGTTTTCGAGGCGGCTACCCGAGGAAAAATATAACAATTCTAGGTTAATTATATGAATCTTGCTTTACTTTTTAGCTCAATACCCAAACCTTTAGCTACTTTGGCAATAGCTATGTTGCCTATTGCTGAATTAAGGTTAGCTTTGCCCATTGCTTTGGAAATTTATCATCTTCCAATCTGGCAAGCTTACCTATGGAGCGTTTTAGGCAATATGATTCCTCTAGTCTTTATTGTTTTTCTCTTAGAAAGAGTATCTCAGTGGCTCTCAGATCGATTTAATATTTTTAAAAAATTTTTTAGTTGGCTTTTTGAAAGAACACGCAGAAAACATAGCAGGAAATTTGAAATATTTAAAGAATTCGCTTTGGTTATCTTTGTAGCTATTCCTTTGCCTGTAACTGGAGGCTGGACAGGAACAGTTGCTGCTTTTGTCTTTGGAATTCCTCCTAAAAAATCTCTGCCCCTGATATTTTTAGGAGTTTTAATAGCTGGGCTTGTTGTCACCTTAGCAACATTAGGAATAGGATCTATATTTTAACTATATTAGAGTGTTATTATGAAATTTAAAAAAACAACTTTAGGTAATGGTTTAAGAATCATTACTTGCGAAATGCCATACACACAATCAGTGACCATAACTATATTTGTAGGCGCTGGCTCTCGCTATGAAACAAAGAAACTCTGCGGCATTTCCCACTTTTTAGAACATATGGTCTTTAGAGGAACTAAAAAATATCCTTCAACCCAAGCTTTAACTGGGGTCATTGAAGGAATTGGCGGATACTTCGGTGCCAGTACTTATAAAGAAGAGGTTACTTATTATAGTAAAGTACCTAAATTATACTTTCAAAAAGCTCTGGATGTCCTTATTGATATGGTATTTCATCTTAAGTTAAGTGTTAGAGATATCAATACAGAAAGAAATGTAATAATTGAAGAAATTAATAAATATAAGGATATTCCAGAAAGAAAAGTTTGGGATTTAATTTTCAATCTTATTTGGCCAAATGAACCTTTGGGAAGAACTGTTGGAGGGACTAAAGAGAGTGTAAAAAATATTAATAGGAAAAATTTTTCAGATTATATCAAAAATTTATATAAACCTCAAAATATAGTAATTAGTGTAGCTGGTAATATCAAACATACAGAGGTAAAAAAAGAAGCAGAAAATCTGTTAGGCAAAATCAAGAAAGAGAAGTTTATTCATTATTGGAGAAAGGTTAAAGTTAAAGAAGACCAAAACAAACCCAGAGTTTGTTTATTAAACAAAAAAACTGATCAAACTCATCTATGTTTAGGTTTAAAGGGAACATCATATAATAACCCGGATAAATTTGTTTTAAAATTGTTAAATGTAATCTTAGGAGGAAGATTTGGTTCAAGGCTTTCTCTTAACATTAGAGAAAAACATGGATTAGCTTATACTCTTAATTCCCATAATGAAAATTTTAAAGATACTGGATTGTTAGTAATATATGGAGGGATTAATACTAAGAAAATAAATTTGGCAATTAGATTAATATTAAAAGAATTAAATAAATTAAAAAATAAATTAGTCTCTAAAAAAGAATTTAAAGAAGCAAAAGAATTTGCTAAAGGCGGGTTAATACTTATGGAAAATACTAATAGAATATCAGAATTTCTAGGCGAACAAGAATTACTCTGCCCTAAAACCTTAACTCCAGGAGAAATGATAGCTGAGATTGAGAAAGTTACCCAAGAAGATATAAAAAGAGTGGCTAATAATATTTTCCGAAATGACAATTTAAATTTAGCTATTATTGGGCCATTTAAAAATAAAAGAAAGTTTGAGGAGATTTTAAAATTGTAACTGCTTTTGCTGTAGTCAAGATTGTCTCTCATTTGTAATAATAAACTAACAAGCTTGATATTTATGCTTGAATAGATAATTATTATATGTTACTATTAATTACCAGTAATTACTAAATTTTAGGAGAAAATTTATTATGCCTATAATCAAGTCCGCAAAAAAAAGAGTAAAAGTTACTAAAAGAAAAACAGCTTATAATAAAGCTATAAAAGAAAAAATTAAATCTGCTTTAGGTGAAGCTCGAAAACAAATAGATAAGAACCCTGAATCTAAAAAAATTGAAGAATTAATCAAAAAGACTATAAGAGAATTAGACAAAGCAGTCTCTCGCGGTGTAATTCACAAAAATACCGCTGCCCGAAAGAAATCTAGGCTGATGAAAAAATTACATAAAGCTTTAGCTTCTCCGAAAAAAACAGAGGGGAAAAAGACAGAAAAGAAAACTGAAGTCAAAAAAGCTGAAAAAGGAAAGAAGAAATAAAAAATAGAGGGAGTTGACATTTTGTCTTCAGTTTCAGGCTTACTCCCTCAAAAAAGCCTCCAGTTTTTTACTTATTAACAGAATGCTTTAATCACCCCTTCAGATAATGGCCAATAAAAAAATCAAAATACTTACTGATTTTTATTCTTTCTTTTTCTTCTCTCTCGCTTTTTCCTTTTCTTACTACTGCTAAATTTCTTCCCTTTGCCGTTTTTCCTGCCCAATCTTCCACCCCCAATATCTTTTTAACATCCTGTTTTTTAATTAAAAAATAACAAAGGATTGTATTATACTAAAAAAATAACCCTTATGTCAAGGGTTTTTTAATATGCTAATCGCTAAGTGCTATTAACTACTTCTGCACAGCTCAGCTACCAATAAATCCAAAGCTAAGCGAGGCTGCAATTTTCCGGTTTTTATTGCTTTATCAGCATACAGAAGTTTGCTATAAATTTCTTCTAATTCACCTTCAGTAAAATTTTTCGATTGAGGAATGGTTTTAGAAACTACATAAGGATGGATATTTGTCTGTTTGGCAATTTGGAATTTATTTAATTTTTTTTCAGTCAAATCTTTGACTATAAGAAGATTGCGAAATTGATAAGTAATCATAGATAATAAATATCCTTCAGTCTCACCACTAGTTAATAAATCATCTACTAATTCAGTAGTTTTTTTAGTATCTTTTTCTCCTAAAGCATCAACCATCTCAAAAATATTAGTATTCAATTTAGCTTTAACTAAAAGTTCAACATCAGAAACACAAATAATAGAATTGGAACTTCTCTGCCCTTTGTCATTTGTACCTTGTACTTTGTAAGAAACCAACTTACTGATTTCATTAGCCATCTGCCACAAGTCCGATCCTACATAAGAAGCTAATCTGGCTACAGCTTCTTTTTCAATCTTCCCACCTAATTTTTTAACCTCTTGTTCAATCCAATTATTTAACTTTATTCCTACCAGAAGTTCAAACTCTTGGGCTCTGCTTATTTTTCTTAATTCTTTAAAAAGTTTACCTTTTTTCTTGACGCCACCTTTCTCCCAGAAAATTAAAACAGTAGTCTCCGGGATACTATGTAAATATTCTGCTACTTCCTCCTGTAATTTCTGCTTGTTACTATTTAACAAATCTTTAATTATCACTAAACGTTTATTAGCTAAAAAAGGCATAGTCTCAACAGCCTTAGCAATTTTATCAAAATCAACTTCATTTGCATAAAGTATACAAATATTAGTGCCTGCCTGATCAGAATTTAGGTACTTTTTTTTAATACCCTTTATTTTTTTATGAGATCTATAAGTATCTTCACCATATAAAAATAGAATCATAGATAGTCCAGTTTTAAAATTCTAGTTAATTTTTTATACAACCCCTTAACTTTGACACTTCTGCTACCTCTATCATTTTTTAATAATTACTAATTCCCTATTCCTCATTCCTTATTACTTTCTTTGGCATTTAGGACAAAAATGGGCAGAACGACCACCAATTTTAATTCTTTTAATTTTTCCTCCACATTCTATACAAGGTTGCCCTTCTCTTCTGTAAACTTTTTTTACCTCTTGATATTTTCCCTTCCTACCCTCTGTATCCCTATAATCAGATACACTATTACCTCGAAGTTCAATACCCCTTTTTAAAACATTGCCAATTTCTTGGTATAATTTTTTAAGTTTATTTTCTGGAATATTTTCTGTCTTTTGTTTAGGATGAATTTTAGCTTCAAAAAGAATTTCATCAGAATAAATATTGCCAATTCCTGCTAAAACCTTTTGATCCATCAAGACCTGTTTAATATTTCCTTTCTGATTTGATAATGCCTTTTTAAATTTTTCATAAGTAGAATCTTTAGATAAAGGCTCAAGGCCATAGGAAGCTAAATATTCTGGAATTTTTTCTGTATTTACTAATCTAATTTCTGCAAATTTCCGCAAATCACTAAGCATCAAGTTTTTATTCTTATCTAATTGAAAACTTAAATGTACAAATTGATTCATTTTATCAGATGCTATAGGATCATCCTCTGGGCACTGAGCATTTTTAATTTTCCTAAGTTTCCCTCTTTTAAATTCCCAACAAGAAGAAACCAAAAGATGTCCAGTCATTTTTAAATGAATAAGCAAGGTTTTTGAAGCAGAAAGATTAATAATAATATTTTTAGCTCGCCTTTTAATATCCTCAATTATTGATCCAGAAATCTCTTCCTTAAATTTTCTAAAGGAAGGTTCACGAATTAAATTTTCCCAATCACAGATAACATCAAGAATTTTATGGCCCATCACTTTTTGTCTTAGGTCATCTACAATTGTTTGTACTTCAGGCAACTCCGGCATAGCGCCCTCCGGCGAATTCAAAATTAAAAAGTAAAAAAATGAAAAATAAGATATTTTTGGATATTTGATTTGTATTTTGATATTTGTAAAATCTCTGATTTTCGCAACTATTTGATATTTAATCTTTCATCCAAGGTCTTTCAGGATGTTGACTTAAAATATATTGAAAGCGGTCAATTGTCTCTCCTGTTGCTTCATTAAACAATGGGGTGCCCCCAGCATAAATTGTATCTTTTGGATCACCATATTCATTTAAATCACTTTGCAAAATCCAAGCTTCAATTTCCTCCTTTTCTTCTTTAGTAACCTCTTTCCCGTTCTTTTTTTCTAAAACTTTAAATTTAACTTTGGGTTTTATAGGATTCCTATCTCCTTCTGGATAAATTTTAAGTTCATAATCACCTACTGGCCAATAAATAGTATTAATCCCATTCTTGCTCAATTTGAAAGAAAAATAATTATTGGGGTATTGGTTTGCAGAAATCTCTTTCGTTTTGGGATAATTTCCAAAATTTTGACCATTCCACCTTAACTCTATTTTAACTATTGTTTTTGTTATATGAGCTATTCGACCAGAAACAAAAATATCTGTTTTCTCATCATAAAAAGTATCTGTTGGATTAACTGGTTTATTGTCTTCAGTCACAGAAGTAGATATAGAAAGCTCGGTAATCTCAGGGCTAGAATGTCGATAAATTTGCAAAAATATAAAAGCACCTACTATAAAAATCACAAAAAATATTATTGAAATAATCCATTTTTTCTTTTTCATCTTCTACTCGCCTTAGAAATTGAAAACTTAAATATTTTTTTGATGTTTATCTCTAACCCTGTTGCTTTTTCTGCTAATGCAACAATATCACTTAAGAACAAAAAAGAAACTCCAAAAAACCATAAAATTTTATCTACTGTCTGACTTGTAAATATAACTTTAGCTTTTTCATCCCATATTGGATCAGCCCAAATATCTTTTAAGTCTTTTACTAAATTCAAAGATATAGAGGGCCCAGAAAAATGTAAAGTCAATCCTATAAAAACTATCCCGTAGGCTAAAATTAAAATATTAGCTGGGAGATGATGATGAGTAACAAGAAGAAAATATAAACCTACTATTATATAAGGAGTAAATAAAAAAACAACCAAAGGATGTGATTTATAAAAAAGAGGAAAAATTGCTGCCAATATTATTAGCAAACCAATTATTTTTATCATCCAATAACTAACTTTAGGCAGTTTTGATTTATCTATGGTTTGACTTTTTTTAGTCTTCTTGTGAGCTTTTTGGTTAATTTTTGTCATCTTTTCATTAGAATGATACACTAGTCCCCGCATAATGCGGGGACTAAATTGATGACAGATATTCAAGGTATTACTGCTTTTTCCTCTGGGTAATAAGAATCCATAATAAAGCAACAATTACAACGATGGCCAAAACCCACCAATACCAAGCAATTCCTAACATAATAATACCTCCTTTTTTTACCTCATAGTTTTAAAATAAATGAGGCGTTAATTAATAAATAAATACTATTATAAAGAACTTTCTTTACTGCATTCACAGAACCTTGTAATTCTAGCTTTGCTTAAATTATAGAGTAAATAAACAAAAATTTCAAATCATTTCTAATTATTACACATTCTAAGACTATTATTGTTTTTTTTATCTCTTTAAACCCTCAAAGCTATTTTTCTTCTGCCTAAAAAAACAAATAAGACAAAAAAGACATCAAAGGAAAATAGTATGAGAATATCACTCCAAACATCCCCAAACTCTGCTGAGTGTTGGGTAATTTCTATAATAGGATTAAACAGATAATAAGTAGGGAATAGCTTACTTACCCAATCTGGCACTTGGGGGAAGAAATATAAAAGTGCAGGAAGAGCAACTAGAAAACCCAGAAGTTTTATATAAGTCCAAGCTGTAGTTAAATCCTTAGATAACAATCCAATAATCAAACCAAATTCAACAGAAAAAATTGCACCCAGTATCATAAAAATAACTAACAGCCATATATTACCAATAAAAACCTGATTTATAACAAGAATCACAATCCCCATAATAAAGCTTGTTAGGAAACCGACAACTGCCTTTGCTGAAATCAACTCACCCAAAGTCGCCGGGGTAATAGTTACTGCCGATACAGTCCTATTTTCCACTTCATCAACAATAAGAGCTGCTGGGAGTGTACAACCTCCAATAAGGATAGCATACATTATAAGAAGCGGAATAATTTTGATTTTTATAGGAAGCTCAACATCTTCACCTAAAGATATTTCAACTATATCGATTGGCAGCTTGTGACCTACTTCTTCTCGCAGGAGACCTGCTAAAGATGTAGCCAGAGTAATCCTATTGGAAGCAAGGCTCTCTCCTCCAATATAGATTTTAACTCTTGGAAGTTCATTACTTTTTAATTTTTCATCAAAATCTTGGGGCAAAACCAATCCTCCGTCAATTGCTCCACTTTCCACTCTTTCCCTAAGCTGCTCTTCATCTTCTACTTTTTTCATCACTACTGATTCTAAATTTTCGATTTTGGCAGCAATTTCAGAATGCCCTTTATCGATAACTGCAAAAGTAGGTTTCCCAACAAAAAGTTTTCCAAAGATCAAATTAACCATTAAAGTCATTAGTATTGGTATGATTACCGCAAGAATAAAAAATGTTTTCCCTAAACCACCAGAGAAATCTTTACGTATAATAGCTAAAATTCTTTTTATGTTCATCTAAATTTCCTCCTTAGGAGTAATATGCCTAATGGAAAGACAGCTATATTAAAAGCAATTAGGATAACTATATTTTTCCAAAAAGCAGTAAAACTTTCTCCATATGTCACCACCTGATCAAAAATCTCCACTAGATAGTACGAAGGAAATAACCTAACCCAAAAAGATGCAGAACCGGGGAACATTACTGCAACCGCAGGAATTATTAGAAAAATAGCCGCCAAAATTGCATATCCAGTCACGCTTATTATATCTTTGGAAAAAGTTGCAATCACAAAAGCAATTCCAGTTACCATTATAGCCCCTAATAATAAAGTGGCTAAAATAACAAGAACATTATTCTCAAAAACTCTAAGTAGTAAAGATAAAACAACTGCTTCAGATGTAGCTAAAAATGTTCCTACAATACCTTTTGCAATAATCACATCGCTTGCACTGGCTGGGGTTATAAGAATTGCTTCCATAGTTTTGTTTGCATTCTCTTCTGTTATAAGATTAGCTAGTGCCCAAAGCTCCATAAATAAAAGAAGTATAATAAATACAGGTCTGAGTCTTTCTCTGGGCGGAATTTGTTCTCCTGCCCGATCTCTTCCTAAAACTTCTGCATCAACTTCAACTGGCAACTCTTGTCTAGTTAAAGTAAAAGCAGACTCTTTAAGAATAAGCTCAACTGCCTTTTTTACATCTTGCGAGGCATCTGAAGGATAATAAACTTTAACTTCTGGTTTCTCCCCCTTGCCCAATTTTTCTTCAAAATCTTCTGGCACTACAATTCCGGCATTAAAATCACCTTTATCCACTTTTTCTCTTAATTCATCAACTGACTGGAATGACCTAATTTCAACACCTTTTTCACTCTCAGTACTTTGTTCTATAAGATCTCCATACTTAGGTGCATATAGTGCTATATCAAAAGTCTCATCAATGGTTTTAGGCATAACATAAAAAAGTACAGCATAGGCAACAATGCTCAAAATTGTCATTGTAGCAACAAACTTATTGGTAAATATTTGGTTGATATCTTTAGCCATCAAACCTTTTATGATTGTTGTTCTTTTTATTGAAGCCCCCTTCCTGTAATCTTTATAAAAATCTCTTCTAGGCTAGCTTCTGCAGTATGGACCGTCACTACATTATCCTTGGCAAATATATTAGTTATATCACGAGTTGTTTTTTTCTCATCTAAAGGAAGTTCTTCCTCAACTATTTTATCTCCCCTTCTTACTCTCACTTTTAAAGCCCGCTTTCCGAATTTTTGCTTTAAATTTTCAGGAGTATCAATTGCAGCAATTTTTCCTTCATTTAAAAAAGCAATTCTATCGGAAAGTTTATCAGCTTCCATCATTTCATGAGTTGTCAAAAATACAGTTACTCCCTTATTCCTTTCTTCTAAAATAACCTTTCTAATGGCTTTAGAAGATACTGGATCAAGACCATCTGTAGGCTCATCCAAGAATAAAATTTTGGGTTTGTTGACTAAAGCTCGAGCAACCATAAGGCGTTGTTTCATGCCTTTGGAGTAACCCTCAACCTTATCCTTTTCTCTCCCCTCCAGGCCAACTCGCCTGAGAAGAGGGTAAGGATCAAATTTTCTAATCCCAAAAAGTTTAGCGAAGAACTTCAAATTGTCTGCTGCGCTCATTCGTTCATACAGATTCTTTTCTTCAAAAACGACTCCAATTAGACCCTGAAGATATTCTCTATTTTTAGTTATATCTTTGTCCAATATTATAGCCTGGCCTTCTTTAGGAACAAATTGGCCAGTAAGTATTTTGACAGTAGTTGTTTTCCCAGCACCATTAGGGCCCAAAAAACCTAAAATTTCTCTTTTTGCCACCTCAAAATTTATGTGATCTACAGCTGTAAGATCACCATAAGTATAAGTTAAATTTTTTGCCACAATTGCTTTTTCCATAATCACTCCTATTTCCTCCGATGACTATCGGAGGAACTGGCCGTCCCCCGATGGAAATCAGGGGAATAAGCCTTTCTGATTATTTTTTCTATTTCACAAGATAGTTTTTCACCTACTCCTTTGATTTTTTTAACTCCTGCGAGTCCTTCTTTATTATAAACCTCTTTTATATCATCTTTCAAATTATCTATAGATTGACCAGCTTTGTTATAGGCTGCAACTTGATAAAAAGAAGCACCAGAAGAAAATAAATCTTTACCTTTGACATATAACTTCTCTGCCACTTTGTAATTATTAATGATTTTATATTTAGGAATCCAGCGGGGAATATAGTTGAAAAGACGGTATTTCTGACATAATTGATCAATTTTTTTATTCAACTCAGCAAAGTAAGAAGATGCAGTAGAACCTATGCCCCAACGACCAGCTGAAGCATACAACTTTTTATATTTTGTAATAGTCTTTGGGAAATATTTTTCTAAGACTTTATAATATCTTTTTTGAAATGGTGGATTAAAAGTCAATCCCCCAAAAAGAATATATTTCCCACCATATTCTTTGACTTTTTTTATTGTCGCCTCTAAACTTTTATCATCGTCAGTTATAAATGGCAAAACAGGCATATAAGTTGCACCAGATAATATACCCTCAGATGTAATTTTACTCATAGCTTTAAGTCTTTCAGAAGGCAATGGGGCATGAGGTTCAAAAATTTTGGCTTTCCTATCATCTGTTGTAGAAAAAGAAAAGGAGACACAACTACCCCAAGGTCCAACACCACAAGCTTCCCTGTTAATCTTTTTTAATAAATCTAAATCTCGGATAATAATAGTGGACTTCTCTATTCCATGGAAAGGAAAGCCAAAATCCAAAATAACTTCTAGACATTTTCTGATTAATTTATATTTCGCTTCCGAAGGCTGATAATCACCAACAGTTATTACATCAATAGGTTTGCCTGCGAGTTCCTTTCTCAAAAGATCAGGGGCATTTTCTTTAATTTTAATATCAGTATTTTTTCTCCCAAATGTTTGATTATAGCAATAGACACAATCATGCTCACAACCAACATAGGGATAGGCAGCATATTTTCACCAAAACCAACCATAGTCTGGTTGTTTTCGAACTATTAAAATTTTTTTCGCTTTGTACTTTAAATAATTCATTCATACCCTCTTTCATTATATAGCAAAATATAGCAGACCTTAAGATGATATATTATTTAAACTTTGTTATAATAACAGTGTTATGAGTTTTTTAACTTTAATCTTCAAAAATATCTGGCGAAATAAAATCCGAACGATTTTAACTGTCTTGGGAATTTCCATTGGTATTGCCACTATTGTAACTTTGGGAGTTATTACTGCTGGACTGAAAGATATGGTTTCCCAAGCTATCTCTGGAGGTAATGTTGATTTTACTGTTGCCCAAACAGGCGCAGCTGATGTAGTCTTAAGTTATATATCCGATGAACAATTAGAAAAGATTGAAAAGACTGAGGGGGTAGATAAAGCAGCTGGTTTTGTCTTTGGTCTCACCCAAATACCTGGCAACCCCTATTTTATAATGGGGGGAATTAAAGCTAGTGATATAGAAATTACTAATGCCAAAATTATTGAGGGAAGAAATTTTGAAGATGACAGAGATGAAGTAATCTTAGGCAAAATTACTTCCAAAAATCTCAACAAAAAAGTAGGAGACGAGATAGAATTTAATCAAAAGAAATTTAAGATTGTGGGTGTCTATGAATCGGGCATCACTTATCAAGACGGCGGGTCAATGGCTCCAGTTAAAATATCTCAGGATTTACTTAACCTGCAAGGAAAAGTGAATATGGCTCTAGTAAGAGTGAAGGAAGGATTTAAAGTTGAAGAAGTAGCCCAGAAAGTCGAAGATCAATTTGGTGGTGAGTTAACTTCAATAAAGGATTTAGAAGATTTAAGTTCTATTGATCAGGGGATGGAAATTATTGATGCTACTACCTGGGCTATTTCTCTCCTGGCTATTATAATTGGAGGAATTGGCGTAATGAATACAATTATGATGAGCGTATTTGAACGAACCAGAGAAATTGGAATTTTGCGAGCTTTGGGCTGGAAAAAAAGAAGGGTGATTGCTTTAATTTTAAGCGAATCTCTTTTAATTGGTATTCTAGCCATAATCTTTGGAATATTAGCTGGGCTTGTCGTAATCTGGATAATTATGCAAACTAAAATTGTTCAGAGCTATCTTTCCCCCCAATATCCTCTTTTAGTCTTTGAACAAGCAGCTACTGTGGGAATCCTGGTCAGTTTGGTTGGTGGATTATATCCAGCTCTAAGAGCGGCAAATTTTTCACCACTAGAGGCACTCCGTTACGAATAAATATTAAAATAATTCTCGTGTTTAATTATCACCTGCGGTAAAATTCTTTTGTAAAAAAAGGAGTTCGTGTATGAAAATCATTAAGATAAAAAATTTAAAGAAATATTTTGAGCGAGGAAAAATCAAAGCCTTAGATGGAGTTAATTTAGAAATTGCCGAAGGAGAGTTTTTAGCAATTATGGGTCCCTCGGGTTCAGGGAAATCAACTCTGTTAAATATGCTAGCTGCTTTAGAAAAACCAGATTCAGGAAAAATTATAGTAGACGGAAAAAATTTATCAGAAATTAGTAATTTAAATAAATATAGAGCTTCTGAAATTGGTTTCATATTCCAACTCCACAATCTTCTCCCTAACTTAACTGCACAAGAAAATGTCTTGATCCCTATGTTTGAAAAAAAAGGAACAAAAAAAGAGAAAAGAAAAAAAGCTAAAAATTTATTACAACAAGTAGGACTTAGGGGTTATGAAAATACTTTGCCAATTAAACTCTCAGGGGGAGAAAGACAAAAAGTCGCTGTAGCCCGCGCTTTAGCTAACGATCCCAAAATAATCTTGGCTGATGAGCCAACAGGAAATTTGGATTCTAAATCCGGGGAAACAATTTTGAAATTAATAAAAGAACTCCAACAAAAAAATAAAGTTACCACAATTATGGTAACCCATGAAAACCCCGTTGCCCAAACTGCCCAAAAGATTGTCTATATGAAAGATGGGAAAATAATATAAAGAATATTTAATATTCCAATATTTTTCCCAAAAGACCTATTCAAAAGGTCTTCTTTGAATCTTTTATCTAATAAGTGGTTTATTTCTTTTTTATCAATTGAGTAATTTTTTGGACTTTTTCTAATACCTCTTTTTCTGAAATGGTTAAAATTTTTCTGTCTTCCATAACCACTTTTCCATTAATTATCACTGTCTGTACATCGGAACCACAGGCTGCATAAACCAGGTGGGAATAGATATTATAACAAGGAGTAAGATGGGGCTTTTGAAAATCTAAAATTATAATATCAGCTCTCTTGTCAACTTCTAAAGAACCAATTTTATCTGCCATATTTAAAACTTCTGCTCCGCCTCGAGTAGTCATATCCAATACTTGCTGGGCAGAAGTTGTGGTAGAATCACTGGTATTAACTTTGTGTAATAAAGCAGCGGCTTTCATCTCAGAGAACATATCTAAATTATTGTTGGAAGCAGGACCATCAGTACCTAATCCTATTTTGATACCTAAAGATAATAATTCAGTAATTGGCGCTATACCTGAGGCAAGTTTCATATTGCTCTGGGGGCAATGAGCAATACCTATTTTATATTTTTGGGCAATTTGAATATCATTTTTATCTAAATGTACACAATGGACAGCAATAATTTTATCGCCTAATATACCGAGTTTTTCTAGAAAACCAAAAGGAGTAGAGTTATGCTCCTTTTTTATTTGCTTTATTTCATCTTTTGTTTCAGCAATATGGATATGATAAGGAATCTCATAATAATCGGAGAAATTTTTAGCTTTACGAAGAAAACCAGGTGATAAAGTATATGTAGAATGGGGGCTTACAGCAGGTGTAATCAAATCATCATCTATATATTTTTTAATAAATTTTTCAGTATAAACCAATCCTTGCTGGGGGCCTTTGCAATTGGGAGTGGGAAAATCCAAAAGCCCCTCGGATAATACCGCTTTTATACCTATATTTTTACAAGCTTGGGCAATTTCATCTTCAAAAAAATACATATCAGAAAAAGTTGTTATACCCGAATAGATCATCTCCAAGGCAGACAAACAAGAACCCCAATAGGAAGACACTGGATTAATAAATTTAGCTTCTGCTGGCCAAATATATTTTTCTAACCACTTTTTAAGTGGTAGGTCATCAGCAAAGCCTCTAAATAAAGTCATTGCCGCATGGGTATGGGTATTCACCAAACCAGGGGCAACTACACACCCAGATGCATCTATAACTTTATCTGGTTTATGCTTTTTTTCTATCTCTTCAGTTTTACCAATATCTAATATCTGATCATTCTCAATAACTATGGCGCCATTTTCAACAATTTCTCTTTTTTTGTTTTGAGTTAAAATAGTTCCGTNNACCTCTTCAAATTAACTTAATATTTTATTTCTAATTCTCTTCTAATTTTTAAATTAATTTTTTGTTTCTTTTTCTATCCAATTCAAAAAATCTGGATTGCCATCCTGGATATCTAAAGAAATAATACAAGGAATATCATAACTATGAATTTTCTTTACCTCGGCAATTACTTTAGAAACTAATTCTTCTTTGTTCTAGCAATAATCACTGATTCTGTAGCATTTTCTATTCTCCCCTTCCAATGATAAATTGACTCAATTTGGGGAATAATATTCACACAGACAACTAATCTATTTTTTATTAAATGTTTACTAATCTTCTTGGCTTCTTTTATATCAGAAGTAGTAATGTAAATTAAGGAATAACTCATAATCTCCTCTCTTGACTCTAATTCCTTTTTGGAAGTTGCTCGA
>JABAOC010007401.1_pt2 | contig 24859 bp, 20 predicted proteins | sample 7062161 | NCBI WGS metagenome assembly JABAOC01 (sample SAMN14538625, study PRJNA623070) | marine sediment metagenome | biome: marine biome [ENVO:00000428]; feature: marine pelagic biome [ENVO:01000023]; material: deep marine sediment [ENVO:00002113] | place: India: Gulf of Khambhat ... | reverse complement strand
TCCGTGTCGGATATTGTCGATGACGCCGTGCGCCGCGAGTTGGCGGAGGATGAAGAAGATTTGCGCGCCTTCGAGGAGCGGGCACAGGAGAAGACGGTATCCTTCGAGAAAGTGCTCAAGGATTTGAAGAGCGAATCGTGAACCACGGTGCTTGACAACGCGACTTGGATCTGCGATGGTGCCATCACGAATGAGAACCCTAGATGCAAGGAGGTAAACCATGAATTGTGCTGCGTGCGGTAGGCAACTGAGACAGATGGAGGTGGGTGACATTGTCGTTGACGTGTGCGAGGATGGGTGCGGCGGGGTGTGGTTCGACAATTTCGAGCTCAAGAAGGTCGACGAGAAGCATGAATCGGCCGGCGAGAAGCTGCTGGAGATTCCGAGAGACCCCAACGTCAAGGTCGATCATACCCGGAAGCGCTCGTGCCCCAAGTGCGCGGATCAGCCGATGATGCAGCACTTTATGAGTATCAAACACGAAGTGGAGGTCGACGAGTGTCCCGCCTGCGGGGGCATCTGGCTCGATTCCGGCGAGCTCGGGCGGATACGCGCTCAGTATGAGAATGATGCGCAGCGAGAGCAGGCTGCCAGTGAGTACTTCGCGGACGTGTTCGGACCTGGGTTCGCCCGGATGAAGCAGGACAACGAGCGGCAGTTGCAGAGCGCGCGGAAGTTCGCACATATGTTCCGATTTATCTGCCCCAGTTACTATGTCCCCGGCGAGCAGGACTGGGGTGCCTTCTGATCGTCCCCGCGCGACCGATGTCGTGAACGGCACGTGTGTGCCGCGCACGCCGGTTTCTTGGAAGGGACGGGGGCCATGGCGCATAAAGCACGCGCGCCCTTTCCATGACGAACGAGGTTGACACATGGGAGACAAGCCAAACCGGGATATTGAGAAGGTCTATTCGACCGCGGAGTTCGTGGCGAAGCTGCGGCGGCTGGCGGAGGCGCTGGAGACGGGCGAGAAGTTCGAGATCCAGGTCGCCGGCGAGCGGATTTACGTGCCGGTGCGCGCCGAATTCAATATCGAGCACGAGCGCGAGGGCGACGAGGAGGAGATCGAATTCCAGATCAAGTGGACGAATCCTGACCGATCGTGATTGTTATTCACCGGCTGCGTGGTCGTAGGGGCGGGTTTCAAACCCGCCCCGCAAGCGTGAACATGGCATCCGGATACGTCGCCAGGCCGTCCGTCTGAGGCACCTATGGCAAGGGGACCCGGGATTGTGTATTCAACGGAACACGGGCGGATGTGCCCGAAGTGCGGCAGGCCGGTGGGTGAGTGTGTCTGTCGGCAGGAAGAGGCCATGCCTGCAGGCAACGGCATTGTACGGGTCGCGCGCGAGACAAAAGGGCGCAGGGGCAAAGGCGTGACCGTCATCACGGGCCTGCCGTTGCCGCGCGAGGGGCTGGAGAGACTGGCTCGAGAGCTCAAGCAGAAATGCGGAGCCGGCGGGACCGTCAAAGGCAACACTATCGAGATCCAGGGTGACCATCGCGACTTGCTGATGGAGGAATTGAAAAGACGCGGCTACACCGTCAAACGCTCGGGTGGATGATGTGGCCGTTGCTGCCGGGTTCGGCTGATTTCGTCCGAGGGCGTGCGTCGGTCCTGTCACCCTGAGCGTCAGCGAAGGATCTGGGCCAAGTATGGCAATCGGCGTTGGTCCTGTTCGTGGGCCAGGTGCTTCGCTTCGCTCAGCATGACGAATCCGGATGGCTCCGTCACGAAAGGTAGTCGCAGACTCGCTGCCGCGACCTGTGACTTCCGTTTGGTTCTGGACTGGTCGTGCGGTATAATGGTCCTGTTGTGACCGGATGGCTTGCCCGGGTATGACAGGCATCATCAACGAGAAACTGGCGGAAAAGCAGGGATTATCTAGGTAAGGGGAAACGCCATGAAAGCGGAGACCTGTTCGATTGTGGGGGTGTTCGTGCTGGCGGTTGCTTTCGGCGCGGCTCAGCCGCTGATTGCTGACGATGTGCCTGACGTCAATGACACGCCGGCGGGGATTGCAGCGGAAGCCAAGTGGCCCTCGCTGGGGGGCAATTATCGAAGGACAGGATTGAGCAGGGACGCCGGGCCGTTGGCAGGCGATCTGAAATGGAAGTTCGAGACCGACGGCGCCGTGGTCGGCAGTATTACCGTCGGCTCTGACGGCCGAATCCATATCGCCTGTGAGGACGGCAAACTCTACACGCTCGACTCAGACGGCACGACCCTCTGGGTGCTCGATGTCAATACACCGCTGGTCAGCGCGCCGAGCATCGGCCCTGACGGTGGTCTGTATGTCGGCAGCAGCGATGGGCAGCTATTCGCCATCGACGCCGCCGGCCAGCGGCGCTGGACCTACGATAGCACGCGGGACCCCATTTACTCTTCTCCCGCCGTGGCACCGGACGGCAGCGTCTACTTTGGCTCGGCCGGCGGGACGGTGGATGCCCTGGATCGGAACGGCGAGGAGTTGTGGCAGTTCGAGACCAAAGGCCCCGGCGCGTTGCCGGACGGGGCTGTCTTTGCCTCTCCTGCCCTCGCGGCGGATGGGACGGTGTACGTGGCGGGGCTGTATGACCCGAACCTCTATGCCCTCAATCCGGCCGACGGCAGCGTTAAATGGGTCTGTCGCTTCCCGCCGAACTCGGAGGACGCGAATGCCGGCGGCTGGCCGTTCACCTCGCCTGTCGTTGCCGACGACGGGACGATCTACCAGACGCTGCTGTACGACCGCCATCTCTATGCCATTGAGCCGACGGACGGCACAATCCGCTGGTCGGTGGACCTGTGTGATCCGAACCTGTTCGCTGAAGGTACAGAAGTCCCGACCGACAGTGACGGCTGGTCCGAGCCGGTCCTGGGGCCGGATGGCACGATCTACGTCAGCCTCGACGACCCATACCTGCGGGCGGTCGATCCCGCCGGGACGGTCAAATGGGCCAAGCCGCTCGGCGAGGTGGGCGGATTCACGATGGTTGTCGACAAGACGGGCGTGGTCTATGCGGCGAGCGACGACGGCTTTATCTATATGGTCGCTCCCGACGGCTCGCAGTTCGTTCCCGGTCTGACCGGCGGCTGGCCCGCCTACCCGGTCATCGCCGCCGATGGCCTGCTGATCGTCGCGGATGCCAAGGATTATTCCGCGCTGGAAGAAGGTGCGGAGAATGCCGTCTGGGCCATCGATACCCGGGACATGGAGTATCCCAAGTGAGCCGGCCTTCACCCCGATTAAGGAGGCAGCCATGAAGGTTACGAGGCAATTCACGCGACAGGATGCGGTTGTCCTGCTTATTTGCGTTCTGCTGTTGTTCAATCTCGCGGCGGCCGGCGGACCGGGCCGGGAGCGGGCGAAGCGGACCGTCTGCCTGGCCAACCTCAGGCAACTGATGTCGGCCTGGATTGCCTACGCCGACGACAACGACGGCAAGATAGTCAATGGGGCCGGTGGTGTCTATTATTTTGGGGTCGGCGGTATTGTCGAGAGGGCCTGGGTGGGCAAAGGGTGGGGGGACAACTGGAACAATGACAATGTGGCGAATACCGGAGTGCCGGAAGCAGGGAAGAAGAAGGCCATTCGTGACGGCGCGCTGTGGCCTCTGGTGGGCGATGAGCGTTGCTACAAGTGCCCCGTCGGAAGGCCGTATGAGTGGGTCAACTATTCGATCGTAGACGCCATGAACGGCTCGGCCCGTGCGGGCACGCACACCACCCAGGAAGCTTATCCATACACCGTGGGCAGGAAGATAGGCGAGACGGTGCTTTGGATCAAGAACATCAGCGAGATCGTCAGCCCGCCCGCCGCGGAACGGATGGTCTTTATCGATGAAGGTGCGATGACGCCGGACAGTTTTGGCGTTCACTACCAGGGAAACGGCACCTGGTGGGATGACCCGCCGGTGCGCCATAATGACGGCGCGACGGTCTCCTGGGCCGACGGGCACGCCACGTATCTCCAGTGGCAGGCCGCCGAGACGATTGAATTCGGCCGACGCGCGGTGAACCGCTACTACGGCGGTTTCCGCCCGGTGACCGAGGAAGGCATCAAAGAACTGGACGATTTCCGCCGGGCCGTCTGGGGCAGGCTCCCGAATGAATGAACGATGGCCGATTGAGGGGTGTCTTATGAACGGATATCGAAGCGGATTGAGAGGTCGTGACGGAGTGGTGGCCCTGGGCTGTGTCTTGCTGGCCCTCCTGACGCTGGGCGCCGTCGGCGCCGGCGGCCGCCGGTGGGCCAAGGAGGCCGTGTGCCAGGCCAATCTGCGCCAGTGGCACGGGATCTTCCAGGGCTACATCGAGGAGAATGACGGCAAGTTCTTTTCCGGCGTCAACCGTTTCGGCCACTGGTGGCCCGTGCAATTGCCGAATGAATACCAGGATTGGAAGAGAAACCGCGCGTGGTTCTGCCCGATGGCCACGACGCCGTTTGCAGCCGAGGGAGCTGTCCAGGCTCCGATCCCGAGTCCCTACGCCGCCTGGGGCGTCTACAGCCTAGCCACCGCGATGATCTACCAGGGCAAGGTATATACCATGAACCCCAACGGCGTCGCGGGCAGCTTCGGTCTCAACGGGTACACGCTGGATGTTTCCGAGTCGTATCAAGGCGGCGTACCCGCCAGCGAGGGCTGGCGAAACCTGAAGGATGTTCCGGAGGCTGACTGTGTCCCCTTGTTTCTTGACGCGCTTCGTTTCGACCTGTGGGCGCGACCCGTTGACACGCCTGCGGCCGATGAATTTATGATTTGGAACGTCGGCAGCGACAACCACATGGCGCGCTGCTGCATCAATCGGCACGACGGGGCGGTGAACTGTCTGTTCGTGGACGGCTCCGTGCGGAAGGTGGGGCTCAAGGAGCTATGGACGCTGAAATGGCATCGGTCGTTCGACACGGCCGGACCGTGGACGAAGGCCGGCGGCGTCCTGCCCTACGACTGGCCCCAGTGGATGAGGCCCTTCAAGGAATATTGACAGCCATTCGGACGAATGCTGGCGTGATCTCCGATGCCGTGCATCAGCTTTTCGATTCGCCGGGATGGCCAAGGTGGCTTTCGGTTTCGTGCCGAGCAACGACCGTACCGGGCGTTGCGTCCGGTGAGTCCGCAGGAGGTGGCTGTGTTCCAGGCGGTATGGGCAGGGTCATTCCTGCTCCGGGGGTTTACCAACCGCGACTTGTACGAACGGCGCGGTAGACAGTCAGAATATACGCTATTGTTCTCGCGTTGCTTTCGAAGTGCTTTCGGCCAGGGTCACGAGCCGGTCCACGTCCATATTCTCAAAAACGTCGAGCCCGCCGCCTATCCAGCGTACCTCGATGCGGTCAATCTTTCGCTTGTCGGCCAGTCCGAATTGAAGGCGCATGCCGTAATGGCTCTGATAGCCGCGACCACTATGCACTTCGTCGATCTGCACTAAATCACCTGCTACCACTTTCACCCTGGCCCCCACGCCATCGCGGTTGGTCTGTGTGCCCAAGAGGCAAATTTGAATCCAATGGTTTCCGTTCTGTGAGTCGTTTCTCAGGATTGTGGGTTCCCGGCGGGAGTTTAGGATGACCACATCCACGTCGCCGTCATTATCCAAATCGTCGAAGCCGGCGGCCCGGCTGCGCAGTTTTACGCTCATCCCGTCACCACTTTTATCTGAGACGTCGACGAATCTACCGTCCCCGGTATTCATGAGAAGTATGTTTCGCACAGAAGAGGTGAGAGTGTTGTCATATTGCTCAATATTATCCTGCAGGTGACCACAGGCAACAAAGAGGTCGCGATCCCCGTCATTGTCAAAATCGACGAAGCTGGTGCCCCAGGTGACAGGGGCGAACGTTCCCGCACCTGCGCCGGTGACCATAGTCACGTCTTCGAAGCTCCGGCCGCCCAGGTTTCTGTAGAGGGTGGCCAACTCTCTGGCGTAGGAGGTCTGGTAGAAATCGAGCCAGCCGTCGTTGTCATAGTCTGCGCAATCTATGCCCATGCTGCCCTGATCGTCACCGTGCAGGTCATAGGCGAGCCCGGCCGTCAGGCCGACTTCTTCAAAATTGCCCGTCCCGTCATTCTCAAACAGGAAGTTTGCATAGACGTCGTTGGCGATATACACATCCGTGTCACCGTCATTATCGTAATCGGCGCAGACCCCGCCCATTCCCCACCCTTTGTGCTCGCCCACACCGGAGGCACTGCTGACGTCAGTGAATGTCCCATCGCTGTTGTTGCGAAACAGGTTATTTGCCATGGGGGGAAAATCCATCGGACCCGCATATTTAGGGACCCCTGTTGCCGTCCGCATGACGTGATTCTCGTACGTAAAGTCAAGATAGTTGGCTACGAACAGATCGAGATCGCCGTCTTTGTCCATATCGAGAAAGTGGGCGGCGGCCCCCACCTTATGGCCGTTGGCTACTCCGGCCTGTGTCGTCACGTCGGTGAAGGTCCCATCCCCGTTATTGCGGTACAGAACATTGGGGCCATAGTTATTGACATACAAATCGAGGTCGCCGTCATTGTCAAAATCACCTGCGGCAACTCCCAGTCCAAATCCCGTATCGCCCACACCGGCCTGGGTCGTCACATCGGTGAACTTGAAGTTACCGTCATTGCGATAGAGCGCGTTTTTCGGGGGCGGGTCGACCTTGGTTCCCTTCAGAGGCGCACCATTGAGAAAATAGATGTCTACATCGCCGTCTCTATCGTAATCAAAAAGCGCCAATCCCGAGGCCACGGACTCGACGATGTATCGGCGACCACTACTTCCGTCGGTGTGTTTGAAAGTTATTCCCGTGTCTTTGGTGACATCGCGAAGTAGGATGGCCGCGTCGGAATATGGGCAGGCGAATGTGCGCGACAGCACCAGCACCGCGGCAACGAACCGTCCCATCCTCAATCCGAGCACCCGACTACTTGTCAGGACCATTCCGTCAATTCCTTCCTTCAATCAGTTCATACAACTGCAGGTACTGTGGGTTGCCCGGCTCTAACTCAATAGCCTGTTTAATAGCCGCAAGCGCTTTAGCATGATCTCCGTTCCTAAAGCAGGCCCAGCTCAATACGAAATAGTTGACCGCAGTCGCCTCCAGTGCCACGGCTTTTTGCGCAAGCTGGACGGCTTGCCGTAGTTTCTCCCCCTTTTTCAAATGTAGCAGGGCAAGCTCGCGATACCCACTGGACTGCTGTGGCGCCAGTGCAATCACTTTGCGGAAGGCCTGCTCTGCCTCGTCCAAGCGGTTTAACCGGGCCGATAGAATCCCGATCTTGAAGTGGCAGATGGCATTTTCCGGTTCAATTTCAGCGATCTTCTTATGCACCTGAAGGGCTTCTGATAGCCGGCCGTTATTTTGATGCAAAGACGCCATCTGCAGAAGGCACGCAATATTTCCTGGATCAAGCCCTATAGCGCGTCTTAGCAATTCCTGGGCCTTGTCCAGCTTTCCGGCGTCCCGGTACACCTGCGCTGCCTCGATATACGTCAGGGCTGTGTTCTTCCGCGTCTGATCGATGTCATCGTACAGGACCTTACGATCCTTCAGGTCCTCGCGCGCCTCAGCCTTCAGCTTCTTGAACTTCTCCGAGTACTCCTTCGCCTTATCACTATTGCCAAGTCTGGTACTGATGGTGGCAAGGCCGTAGTATGCATTCGCATACGCTGGATCGATCTTGACAGCCGCCTCGTAGTTTTCCTTCGCCTTTTCGTATTCTTCGCGCATCAGATGTGTCTGGCCGAGCAAAAAGTGAGCCAGGCTGGAGTCCGGCGCTATCCGAGTCTCTTGTTCAAGGGCCTCGATCGCTTCATCGTGCCGGCCCAGCATCATAAGTGCGTGGCCGATATTGCTGTGCACGCCGGGAGACTGTGGTTGTATATCCAACGCTTTTCGCCAGTGTCCGATCGCTTCCTCGAGCTTGCCCTCGTTGAGAAGGAACCGGCCCATCACGGCGTATACATCGGCCCGCCTGGGATTCATCTTCAGGACTCTCTCGTAGAATCCAAGGGCTTCCACTGCGTTGCCATGTCTGTTCAGGGCGTTGCCCATGACCATGAGCGAATTCTCATTGTCGAAAGAATCTCTCCTCAGCTTCTCGGCAAGCTCTAACTCCTCTCTCTTCAGGGCGGCAATCTCCTGTTCCGTGCGCGGCAGCTTTCTGAGAGGCGGCGCCGGACCTTCTTTCCGATTTGCGGCTCGTTCCGTTTTCTGTAGTCTTTCGTCTGTACGCCGTAAAGACCTCACGGAGAAAAGTGCTGCCGCCGCTGCACATGCGATCGCCACAGCGGCCAGCGTCCATACAACTCGTCGGCGGGCAGACACAAGAAAGATGGCTGTAGATGTCCGGAACTCCTTATTATGCGTCGACCGGTTTTCTTGTACTTTCCTCTCTGTCGCCTGGTCTTCTTATCCGACATTTTTCACACTACCTGCAATTAGGCATCCCTGTGCGCTCGACGGCTTATAACACCGGAATGCGGTTCTGATGTCAACTCTTTCTCGCCTTGTCCAACCGCGCGTCGCAAGAACCTCACAAGAACCAGGAGTCTGTTCCGGGGAAAGGCTGGAGCGGCCTCCATAGATCTGTGCCATCAAGGGCCTTCTACCTGTCATGAACTGTAATCCTCCAAGGCATCGTGATTGATCGTCATATCACCCAGGGAACCCGTGGCCAGCGCGGACGGCGGTGGTGTGAACGCGTCTGGACGGTGATCGCCACCTGCCGTCAGCAGGGACGTCGTGTCTTTGCCTTCTTCTGCGACGCCATCAACGCCCACTTCCGGCAAAAGCCCGCCTCGTCTCTCCTACCCTGACAAGAATCCGTGAACGGATACACTTATCCGTTAGAGCCAACTTTGAGCCAATAGCGCCGAGCATATCCGCCTCGATCTTCCCCGTCGAATACCCCTGATGCCACTGGCCGGTCCAGTTATAATCAAAGGCGCTGATGGTCGTGTTAACCTGCACACTCGTACGCGCCGCAGCCTCCCGCACGACGACGAAGTTCATCCGCACTCGTGGGGCGCGCCGCAAAGCCAACCCCAACGATGGCATGACCACCATTTCCCTAAACTGCCGTGACCCCGGGTTGGGCAGAGCCATCTCGCTTGTTGCCAGAACACCGCTCTCTTTTTCTATGGCCTGTATCGGACACGCTCGTTCAGCTACAGTCGCGACAACCGCATTCCATGTCTGGTCGAATCCAGCATCATAAACCCGGGCGCGCTCGATATTCGGAATCTCAGTAGTAGCGCAACCCGCAATCATAGCTACGAAGATGATCCGCAATACGACCTGAATCGTCCTCGCTCCCATAGTCTTTGCCATGATCCTCGCCTCCATTCTTCTCTGCACCATAGCCGGATCGGGCGAAATCCAACAAGTCTCACAAAGCAGACCAATTATCCTTTTCCCGCTGGGGTTTGTCCATACATTTTTGACGCGACATCAACAAGAATCTCTCCGATCCCACCCCAAGATCGCCAGCAGCACGGCACGGTAGGTGTCTGGAATCTTCAACTATAGGCCGAGATTTGAGGGTCATCCATATAGGGTTCCTGTCAAGCAAGAAACACTCTCTCCGAACCGAAAAACTCCACCGCAACCAAGAGGGTCGCGACCTGTCGGTTTCCTTCTGCCGGCGGCGGTTTTGCCGCGCGACATCAACGTACCGAAAGGTCCGGGTCCCATCGTTCTCTTTCGCTCCCGGAGATCCGAGGGTCAACCCACACATTTCATTTTCGAAGTACCGTAACGGGCGGAACTGAATGTGTCCGGACCCTTTTCCGGAGGCCGTTTGGATTGATGATCGATCATTTACGCCCCGGATCGGGGTCCGGGGTGACGCGATTGATGATTGAGAAGACAGAGGCCTGGGCGGCCAGAGTTTCAAGTTTGGAGTGTGAAGTCAGTGTTCGCGTGGTTTGCGGGTTCGCGGTGGTAATTCCGTGTCTCGTGCCCCGTGGCCCGTCGCTCGAAAACAGATCCGTGTGGATCGGTGCAACCCGTGTCAAAGGGGCCTCCGTACTACAAAGCCTTCACATCTTGTTTTCTTGGCCAGCATTTTCATGCTGCCAGTTTGGCGACGTCTGCATCGCGAAGCTTGAGAGCGGCCGTCATGATCCGCTGCCCCTTGGGCGTGACGCGATAGTAGCGAGTCCCACTGACCTTGCGGATCAGGCCGTGGGCACGTAACAGCCGCAGCAACCGCGGTCTCCGTGTCTCCGTGGCCCTGAGGGATTGATTATGGATGATCGATGATTCATGATTGGGTTGCCGTGTTCGCATTGCTACTTGTCAAAATCTTGTTTTCCTGCGCAGATTTCTCAAGCGAGTATTTTGCTAAGTTGTTGCAGGGTGGCACTTTGATAGCGTAAGACGGCCGTGACGATCTCACGGCCCTTGGGAGTCAGACGGTAGCGATGCGTGCCCGTGATCTTGCGGACCAAGCCATGGGCCCGCAAGAGCCGAAGCAGACGCGTGACACGCGCGGAAGCACGATGTTGTTCTTTGCGGTCATCAGCCGCCTTGGGATATAGATGAGCAACGAGATCCCGATTACGGAAGCCCTGGAGGAGGAACTCGCCTCGACTGATGACGGTGAGAACCTCTGGATCGGGATCAAACCAGGGACGCAAAGCACGCACGGGTCGGCCTTTCCAGTGCTTGGAGCGACAGACCGAAGCGACCGGTTGCTTGACCGGGGTTTTACTGTCCAAAGAGGCCAGAGCTTCGAGATAGCGGTCATTGACGCCTTGGCAGATCTCGGCCCGACGCTGACTGTCGGCGACCCCTTTGCATTGCTACTTGTTCAAATGTTGTTTTCTTGCGCAAATTCCGCGGCGATAAGAACGCAAGTCATTAAAACACAAACACTTGGTTCTCACACAGAGCCGCAAAGCCACGAAGGTGAACAACCATTGCTGGCGCGTTCTTCTTTGTGGTCTTCGTGCCTTCGTGTGAGGCAATTCTTTGGTTGCGGCCGAAGGCCGCCCCGCATTGCTACTTGTCAAAATCTTGTTTTCTTGCGCAAATTTTCCAGGAGCGGCAGCATAAACCCCTTTGATCAAAGACATTAGGCCTCTCGCAAAGGGCGCAAGGAGCGCCAAGGTCAAGGACGTTCCCGACCCCGTTTTCTTTGCGGTCTTAGCGCCTTGGCGAGAGAACGAGTTTGGTTGCGGCCGGAGGCCGCGCTGGGTGGTTGGCGTCTTTCGTGGTTCATTGTTCATCGTGCGGGAAGCGGGGGGCATTAAAGGTATGCGGCATTTCTTCCGATAATACGCATACCATTGTCGGGCGTCTATTGCTGAGAAGGCACGCGACCAATGAGCGAACCGGAAATCATCCTGAATCTGTGGTATGTCTTCGATGACCAAGGCGTCATTTACTCCTTGCGGGCGCGGGCCTATGTGGTGAGCGGCTCCGACGAGGAGAAGCTGGCGTTCCTTCAGCGTTTCGCGGAGACGGACTACCTGATCGCCCGGCCCTTCCCCGTTCCGGAGCGCTGCTACACGATGGTGGTTACCGACATGACCCGCAGGAGAATGCCCTTCATGCTGACGCAGACGCTGGAGAGCCACGGCGGGCCGGTGACCGCGGCCGACCTCTTCGAGGAGGCGTTCAAAGAGATCCAGGAGGACCTCCCGGCCACCACGAAGCTGTCCATCCCCGAAGACCCCTTGATCTGCCTGACGGGGCTCTTTGCCGATGACGAGGGAAACCTGCAACCGAGAAGCGACGGGCAGGCGAAGACGGACTGAGGGAACTCAAGGTGTCTGCCCCGGAGGCACTTGCGTAAGCCAGTCTGAGCGAAGTAATAAGTGACAGGTGACAAGAAAGAAGCCGCGCGGAGGCCGCGTCGTATGGGTTGCGTCGTGCGTCGCTTGTCCCTCGTCGCTCGTTATCATCCGTGGCCAGCGGTGCGGTTCCAGGCCAGGAATTTCCGCGCTCTCCGTACCACTACTTGTTCACATCTCACGAAGCGGTCCAAAGTCGCTCAAGACGGCCCGAAAATGCTCAAAACTCGCGCCTTTTTTGGGGCCGAAAAAAAGCGATATGGGGCACGAAAGAGACAAATGAGACGTGACAGGCGGGTCCCGTTGTGGTAGGATGGGAGGGTCGCGGCGCTGAAACTCGTGTGTCCGGGTATGGTTTGGAGGTTGGATGGGAGGTTCTGAGCGGCATACAGGTCGTGTCCGCAGCATTCCTCGGTGGGTGCAACCGCTTTCTTTCCCACAGAAGACAGCGGAGGTTCCATGGTGAATCGCACGGGTCGGCGGCAGTCACTCGTCATCATTTCGGTTACATCAATCCTGTTTTTCAGCTCTTTCCTGTTTGCCGAGCCGGTCGATCTTTATCAGGCGGTGAGGGTGACCGATACCTTCCTGAAGACAAAGACGGCTTCGCCCGAGAAGGGGCATCAGCCGGGCATGATAGCCGCGCAGGGAGTTTCCGTCGGCGTCGGACCGAGCCCCGTTGGCTTCCGAGAGGTCCGCAGCGACGATGGCACGCTCCTCGCGTACGTGGCGGATCTGGAGCCCCGCGGTTTTGTCGCGCTGTCGGCGGACACGGATATCGCCCCCGTCATTGCCTATTCCTTTCGGAGTTCCTTTCCGAGCGGCGCGGACAGGCGCCATCCTCTATATCGCATGCTGCGGGAGGACATGAGACTCAGGATGCAGGCGCTGGCCGAGCATCCCGAGTTGCGAACGGCGGAGTCGGGCCGATTGTGGGATTTCTGTGCGGGTCAGCAGGGACGCGTATCCGCTGCCCAGGCTTTTCAGCAGTGGCCGCCGGAGGGCACTACTTCCACCGGCGGCTGGCTGGAAACGGCCTGGGAGCAGGAAGCGCCCTATAACGCATTCTGTCCGCTTGATTCGGTGGATGGCCAAAGATCCTACGCGGGTTGCGGCGCCACGGCCCTCGCGCAGGTTCTGAACTTTCATCGCCACTGCAACGTCATTTTCGGACAGGCGGACTCGTACATGACGTATGGCGGTACGAAGATCGATGCGGATAGCGACCTCTACGATTTCCCGTCTTTTGGGGATCTGAACGGCTATATCCGGGTCGTCAAGGACAAGTATCGCGAAGGAATTGCGCTGAACGACACGGACATTGCCGCCCTGAATTTTGCCTGCGGGGTCGCGATGAAGATGGATTATTCCAGCGAAGGTTCCGGCACCGTGCCGACCGACATGCGCGACGCCATCGTCGAGAAGTTTGGTTTCTACTCGGCCGATATGTTCGGCGGCCTGTCCCGCGATTCCTATCTGGTGCTGCAGGAGAACATCATCAATCGTCTGCCCGCCCTGGTGACCATCAGTCCGCCGGACGGTTTCGGCGGACATGCAGTCGTCTGCGACGGCTACAATACCGAGGGCGAATATCACCTCAATTTCGGCTGGGGCTCCGACTATCCGGAGGAAGTCACGGAGGTGTGGTATCGCCTGCCGACCGATTTCCACGCCCATGAATTCGTGATCACCGAGACGATCCTCAACATTCGGCCGACGGAGCCCTTGATCGAGGTCGAGCCGGCGTCGCTGAGTTTCTATAGTGCCCCCGGACAGGAATCCGACGCGCAAACGCTGCACATCGAGAACAGCGTTGCCGACGTGCAAGTGGACTCCATATCCAGCCCGGACGGCTTCGTCATAGGCGCCTCGGACGACTTCTCTGATCATGTTGCGTCTTTTGCGATGCCGCGTCCGAAGCAGGGGGCGTCGATTCGCGTGAAGTTCCTCCCCGAACGGGCCGGGAGTTACTATGGCATGCTCGCCATCCGCTACAACAACGACAATACCCGGTACGTGATTCTCAGGGGATGGTCGTTTACCGAGGGGACCGAAGTCCCACCCGGCAGTATATCCGGGACCTGGTCACAAGACAAATCGCCTTACCTGGTGACCGGAGACATTCAGGTGCGGGAAAACAGCGAGCTCATGATCGAGCCGGGCGTCAAAGTGTTCTTCATGGGGCCGTACGGTCTGACGGTCGGCGAGAGGGCGCGCCTGATGGCCCGGGGCAACGCCGCCCAGCCGATAGAGTTCACGGCCTGGAACAGGGAGGACGGCTGGACCGGCCTGCGATTCATCGACTCAGGCAACGACGACGTATTGAGCTGCTGCTCCATAACCCTCGCCAGGAAGGGCGCCGGACTGATGCCCCCCAGTGACGACCCTGCGGCCGGTCAGGAGACTTCCGAGAACGAGGAGGAGAACGACCGGGGAGGAGCCGTCTATTGCTACTTTTCAAGTCCGACCATCGAGAACTGCAAGCTCACGAACAATACCGGCGACGCGGGCGGCGCCATCTACTGCTACGCCGGCTTTCCGACCATCAGCAACACGTTGATCGCGAACAACGCCTCGCTGGGAGGCCAGTCGCACTGCGGCGGCGTATGCTCCGACGAATGCGGCGTCGTCGAGTTGAGAAACTGCACGATTGTCAACAATTCCCCCGGCGGCGTCTTCGCGGCCTCCTGGGACGGGATGACCGTGACGAACACCATCGTGTGGGGCAATGAGGTGTACCAGATACAGACGGATGAATCCTGGCCTGCGGTCTCGTTCTGTGACGTGCAGGGCGGCTGGGCCGGAGAAGGCAACCGGAATGCGGACCCCTGTTTCTTCGAGCCCAGCGCCGGGCCCGGCATCGAGTATGACGGCTCCGCCGCCAACTGGGCGCTGCGAAGCCAGTCGGCCTGCATCAACTCCGGGACACCCACCGAAGGGCTTGGGGCCGTTGACCTCGCCGGCGGCTCCAGGGTCTATAGCGACGTCATTGACATCGGCGCGTACGAGAATCAGTCGGACCTGCCTTTGCTGACGATTTCACCCTCGGCTACGGCCGACGCCGGCTGCGTGCCGCTCTATACGAACTCAACTATCCGGCTGGACATCGCCAATACGGGCAAAGAGGACTTCAAGATCGAGAGCGTGAGCATCACCGGCGTGCACGGGATATTCTCCGTGGTCACGCCCATCGCGGACCATGTCTTGGCGCCGGGCGATTCGGTCCCGGTGGAAGTGGCCTTCCGCCCGGCACGCGAGAGGCGCTATACCGGCGACCTTGACATTCGCTCGACCGCCGCCAACGCCTCCCACGTGCAGGTGGCGCTCCAGGGCGTGGGCGTCACTGGAACCGTCGTGCCGGCCGGCTCCGTCAGTGGCACCTGGAAGCAGTCGGAAAGCCCCTACATCGTCACGGGCGATATCTACGTCCCCCGCGCGCGGACCCTGACGATCGAGCCGGGAGTCGTGGTCAAGTTCGCGAGGCGCTTCAGAATGACGGTGGGCTACCGGGCGACCTTGCGCGCGATAGGCACGGAGCAAGACCCGATCGTCTTTACCGCGACGAACAGGAATGAGGGCTGGTTTGGTCTGCGTTTCATCAACAGCGGGTCGGAGGACGTATTGCAGCACTGCACGATCGAATACGCCCGCAAGCCCTATACCGGCGGCGGCGGTCTCTTCGACCTCTTCGGCGGCGCGGTTCTCTGCTGCGGCTCGCGGTTCGATGACCCGGGCTTCCCGCTCCCCTCCAGCCCGACAATCGATTCCTGCCTGATCGCGCGCAACCACGCCCGCACCGGCGGCGCGATCGCCTGTCTCGACGACTCCGAGGCGCTCATCACGAACAACACCATCGTCGACAACACCTCCGACGTGGACGGCGCCGGTATTGCCCTGTACTTTGCCTGGTGCACGGTCACCAACAACGTGATCGCCCGCAATTCGGGCCTCGTGGGCGGGGGCATTATGAACTATCTCGGCTGCCCGGTCATCGCCAACAACACCATCGTTCACAACCGCCCCTCCGGACTGCACCTGGAGACCACGAGGATGTACCCGGACCAGACCGAAACCGCGCCCATCATAAACAACATCATCTGGCACAACGAGATCTACCTGTCGGACGACGTGGCGCCGGATGAGTACGAGATTCAGTTCAACGATATCCAGGGCGGCTGGGAAGGCGATGGCAACATCAACAAGGACCCGCTCTTTGCCGACGTGGAGAACGGCGATTATCACCTGAAATCCCAGACGGGCCGCTGGGACCCGGCCGCCGAGGCCTGGGTGACGGATGATGTCACGAGTCCCTGCATCGACGCCGGCGACCCGGCCCTGGACGTCGGCGACGAGCCCGAGCCCCACGGCGGCCGCCTAAACCTGGGCGCCCACGGCGGCACAGACCAGGCCAGCAAATCCTGATTGCACGCCGATGTCATTTATGCGACAGCCTGCGCTTCAATCGGTACCGAGATACCGGTACAATGGCGGCATGAAGAAAACGAAGACAGTTATTCAGGGGGGAACCCGGTCCCCAATGAACGCGAATCACAATCGACGGTCCGCAGGGTGGGGCTTGTGCCGCGATCCCGTCAGCAGGCAGAAGCTGGTGATTCCGGTTCTCGCGGTTGTGCTCTTCGCAGCGGTGGCCGGCTCGCGGGCTGCAGAAGAACGCCGCCATGCGCCGCCGCGACGTTTTCTCTCGCCTTCGATGCCGGAAATCCTTGCGCTCTGGCGCGACCCGCCGCGCGTGTGCAGCCAGGCGCCGTTCTGGTTCTGGAACGGCCCGCTCGATCCGAACACGATGCGCGAACAGGTCCGCATGATGGCGGATAAGGGTGTCCACGCCGCCATGCCGCACCCGCGCTTCGGCATGGACCGGCGGCTGTACCTCGAAGAGCCTTTCTGGAAAGCGATGGACGCGACCATGGATGAGGCGGCGAAAATCGGCTCGGCTGTCTGGCTCTATGATGAGTACAACTGGCCCAGCGGGGGCGCCGGCGGACGCGTCACCGACGGTCATCCGGAGTTCTACCCGCGCGGCCTGGACTACGCGTTTGTCGAGTGCGAGGGTCCGCGTGACTTTACCGTGAGCAGGCCCGAACCTTCCGAGAAGGTCATGGTGCGATTCGAGCGAATCATCGCCGCCTTCATCGGACCGGCCGGCGACTCGATTCCGCGCGAGCCCTGGGGACAAATGGATTCCAGTGGCGAATCCATCACGGGTCCGGTGCCGAACGGCCGACGCCGCATCCTGGTCTTTTTCCGCTGCCTCGGCCGCAATCCCAGCCCGCTCGACGACGGCAGCAACTCCTTTATCGACTACCTTCGACCTGAGCCGACCCGTCGCTTCATCGAGCTGACCTATGAGCCGTACGCCAGGCGTTACGGCCATCTCTTCAGCAAGCAGATTCCCGCCATCTTCTACGATGAGCCGAGCACGATGGCCCCGGCGCCGTTTCCGTGGACCTTCGGCTTCGAGCAGGTCTTTCAGGAGCGGCGCGGCTTCGACCTCGTTGCCAATCTGCCTGCCCTGCTGGACGACTCGTTTCCCGAGGCGGGCCTGATCCGGGCCGCCTACTGGCAGGCCGTCTCCGAGCGATTCAACGAGTGTTTTTTCGACCAACTCGAACGGTGGTGCCGGGCCCACGGGCTGCCCCTGACCGGCCACTGCTACGAGGAGAACATCACACACTACGCCAACGTGCCGCACCTCATGGAGCATCTGCGGCGCGTGGACTGGCCCGGCTTCGACGCCCTCGGGACGCGGGCCCGCCCGGCCGCGGCCAAGATTCCCATCTCGGTGACGCATCTGGAAGACCGCGAGGAGGTCATCTGCGAGTCGATGGGCCTGGCCGGCGGCTGGAACTGCACGCTCGACATGCTCCGCGGCGGGTACAACCAGCTCGCCTGCCTCGGGGCCACGACGTTCATCCCGCACGCTTTCTTCCAGACCGTCGAGAACCCGCGCGTGGAATGCCCCCCGAGTTTCTTTTATCAGAATTCTTACTGGAAGTATTACGGCCGCCTGAGCGGACTGACCGACAGATTGTCACTGTTCAACCGCCTCGGCCGGCACGTTGCCCCGGTGCTGGTGNNCGGCCAAAAGACGTTCCCCTGGCAGCACACCACGCTCGGCAACGACGGGGCCAAGGCCACCATCGACGGCTTCAATGTTCTCGTCGATGGGCTTTTCAACAACCTCTGGGACCTGGACATCATCGACGGCAAGGCCCTGGAGAGCGCTCGCATCGTGCAGACCGACGCGGGTTCCCGCATTGCGACCGGTCCCGAGCAATACCGAGTCCTGGTGTTCCCGCCGACACGAGCGATTGCACCTTCCGCCCTCCGCGTGGCGGCTGACTTCGCAAGGGCCGGCGGCACCGTCCTCTGGACCGGCCGGCTGCCCGAAACCTGCTGGCCCGTCGTGCCGAATCAGCCCGAACGGACGCTGCGCGAGTTGGCAATCGACCGGGCGACCGCACAGGATCGAGTCGGCAAGGCCGGCGCAGGGACCGTGGCGTTCTTCGCGCGTCCGCAGGACGCGGTGAAGGGTTTGTCCCGCGTGGTGGAGCCGGAGGTTGCGGTCAAGTCAGGCGACAGCAAGGGCCTGCTCATCAATCACCGCCGAACCGAATCGGGCGACCTGTACCTGTGTTTCAACGATTCCGACCGTACCTTGGACTGTCAACTGGTGCTGCCGCACTCTCAGACCGCTACACCTACATGGCTCAGGCTCGACACCGAGACCGGAGAAACCACCTCACTTCAGCAAGCCGCTACCACGCCCGAATCATCCGTCCGTCTTGTTCTTTCGGCGCATGCCTCAGTCGTGCTCTTCTGTTCCTCATCCGTCAGCGGACAAGCAAAGTGGCAGCCTGAACCCGCGCTGCAGGAGGAACTCGAAATCAAGGGTCCCTGGATGATTCAGGTTCTTGGCAATGCCCTCGACGACGTTTGGGCCCCGACCGCTCGTGAAACGGTTGTGGAACTGCCGGCCTTCCGTCATCGGGCCCGCGAGTACCAGCGTCATCCCGGCTGGGAGGCGCGGGACTATGACGACGCCGGCTGGGAACAGGTCTACGCCGTTCGTGACAGTGCTCTATTTGTGCATGCATCCCCTGTGCTCTTGCGCGGCGTGCTTCCGCCCGGCGCCAAGGCGATCGAGACGCCACTTCCGGTGACCGGGGCCTATGTGCTCTATGTGAACGGAGTGGAACTCGATAAGCGGCTCGGCCCGCCGCCTCAACCGGGACGGATCGACATTTCGAAGGCGGTGACCGGAATGGGCGACGTAGTTGCCATTGAGACGACTTCACACCGCGGCCCCGCCGGTCTTGAGGAACCGCTGCGCGTCATTTGCGGCCCCGTAAGCCTCAGTGGACTTCAACCATGGCGGAAGTGGAACCTGTCATGGTACAGCGGTCGGGTCCTCTATCGCACGGAACTGGACATCGTTCCGGCCGCACAGGAACAACGTTGGTTTCTGGACCTGGGCGGCGTTCAGCACTATGCCGAGGTATGGCTCAACGGCCGGCTGGTCGAGACGCTGCTCTGGCCGCCTTACCGACTCGAAGTGACAAGGCACCTGAAGAAGGGTGAGAACGAGCTTGTTCTCGTCGTCTCGAACTCCATCGCCAATCGATTCGCCTGGGATATCTGGGGCACGCGCGGCAGCGGCAAGCCCGAGCCTTCCGGCCTCCTCGGCCCCGTGCGGCTCCTTACGGCAAAGGACTGATCCAGGGAGAGGACACGTGAGAAGTCGCGTATCTCTCCAAGTGGCAGCGTCGAGCGCGGTTCGTAGTGACGCCGTGAGGCGTTAGTCGTGGACTATCAAGTCTGACGTGTGAAGTCTAAAGACTCGACATTTGCTCTCTCCACTTGACGCTTGAAACTTCAGACTTGAAACTTCTTCTTGTGGCCTCACGGGCACACTACGAACCCCGCCGGGAGCCAGGAATATCGTCGGGTCGGAGCGAATGTGCAGCGTGCCGGCGCGATAGACCGCCGCCGCAAACCAGAGGATACCGTCGGCGTGGAGCAGCGCCTGAATCGGCGCGGTTTGGTCGAGCGACGGATCATTCCGAATCCCGCACGTCGTGACATCAAGGGCTGCCGACGCCTTGAACGCGGCGCGCGCTTGGTCCAGCCGACACAGATCATCGACCCATAGCGCGACGGTGAAGGTGTCGTCATCGTTTCCCAGGAAACAGTCAAGTCGAAATCAGGGTTCGGCCATGGGGAATTCTGTTGTGTTTGAGTACTGAATTTGGTACAAGACAGGATGATACAATGGATATCCGTGTGACATGGCTCAGGATTTCTTGGGAGGTTCGTGATGAACCGCAAAGTACGTCATCCCGTTTCACTTTTTCTTGTCCTGGTATTGGCGGCCGCGGCTGACGCGGGTGAACCCGGCCTTATCGGCTGGTGGACGCTCGACGAAGGCGCCGGTAGCACCGTAGCCGATTCTTCGGGCCGGGGGCATGACGGGTCTTTCGTCGCCGGCAATCCTGCATGGGTGGAAGGCAAATATGCCGGAGCCCTCAGATTCGACGGCGTGAGCAAAGTGGAAATCCCCGACCATGCCGACTTCCATCTGGAAGATGCGGTCTCGGTGGCCCTGTGGGCGAACCCCGAGGCCGTACAACTGGAGGACGCCAAATTCTTCATCAAGCAGAAGTCAACGTATTATCCCTACTGCCTCCAGTACGACGGTAACTCGCAGACGATTTACGCGAACATCAGCAACGAGTCGGCCCAATTCAATACCAGGCCCAAGCTGCCCAATTTCCCGGGGCAATGGGCTCATCTGTGCTTCACCTACGACGGCAGCGCCCTCATTCTCTACAAGGATGGCGAGGAAGTGGCCCGGGTCGCTGCTTCAGGCAAACTCCGGCAGAATGATCTGTCCCTTACCATTGGCGGTCGTCTCAGTTCCAGTCACAACTTCAAGGGGATTATCGACGATGTCCGGCTGTACAATCGGGCTCTGACGCGGGACGAGATTCTGCAGACCATGCAGGGGCCGCCCGCGGGGCCGGCGTCCGGGCCAGCCCCGGCGATTGGGGCCGTCGACGTGTCACCCGATGCGACTCTTAGCTGGATGCCGGGAGAATTTGCCGACCGGCACAACGTGTACTTCGGAACGGACGCGGACAATGTCAAGAATGCCGACACGAGCAGTCCGCTGCTTGTCGGCCCGGACCTGGCAGTCAACACATTTGCGCCCGGTCGTCTCGGATTCGGGCAGACGTATTACTGGAGAGTCGATGAGATTAGTGCTCCGCCGGACAGCACGGTATTCAAAGGCAACACGTGGAGCTTTACGGTCGAAGCGTTTGCGATCCCGCTCGATGGCGTTACCGCGACAGCTTCCAGCCAGGAGCCGGGCCAAGGCCCCGAGAAAACTGTTGACAAGTCGGGTTTGATTGACGACCTGCATTCAACCGGGCTTTCAGACATGTGGCTTTCCAGCCAGAGTGATACGGGGCCCGTCTGGATTCAGTATGAATTCGACAAGGCTTATAAGCTGCACGAGATGTTGGTGTGGAACTACAATGGACAGGGACTGAATACCATTTATGGCCTCCGGGATGTTGCCGTTGAATATTCTCCCGATGGCGTCAACTGGGTCTCCCTGGGTGACGTGCCGGAGTTTCCCAAAGCATCGGGAACCGGAGGTTATGCGCCTGGTGTTGTTGATCTTGGAGATGTGGTCGCCCAGTACGTGAAGATAACCGCCGACAGCAATTGGAGCGGCGGTCTGTTCAATCAGTATGGGCTCAGCGAAGTCCGCTTCATGGCCATCCCCGTCTACGCACGAAAGCCCGACCCGGCAATTGAGGCGACCGACGTTGCCGTGGACGTAACGCTCGGCTGGAGAGCAGGAAGAGAGGCGGCCGGGCACAACGTGTACATCAACGACGATCTGCAGGCTGTGACGGACGGCCCGGCGTCTGCTGCTGTGAACCAGAACCACTTCGGCCCCTTAGACCTTGATCTTGGCACAACCTACCGCTGGCGGGTCGATGAGGTTAACGAAGCTGCCGTCCACACAATTTGGCAAGGTGATATCTGGAGCTTCTCCACCGCCGAATATCTTGTCGTCGATGATTTCGAGAGCTACAACGATGAGGAGGGCGAGGGCACACGCATCTACGAGACTTGGATAGACGGCTGGACCGATCCCGAAAAGGGCGGCTCGCAGGTCGGCTATACGGATCCAACGTTTGTGGAGCAGACGATCATTCACGGTGGCAGGCAGTCCATGCCCCTCCTGTACGACAACACGACCTTCAAGTACTCCGAGGCCCAGCGGACCTGGAAGACGGTCCAGAACTGGGCGAGCCACGGGGCTGATACCCTGACCCTGTACTTCCGCGGCGTGCCCATCGGATTCCTGGAATTGTCCCCCACCCACATCCTGATGAACGGCGTGGGCACGGACATCTTCAGCGCGGCCGATCAGGGCCGATTCGTCTACAGGCAACTCGCCGGCGACGGCACGATCGTTGCCCGCGTCGATTGTATCGACGCGACCGATCCTTGGGCCAAGGCCGGCGTCATGATCCGCCAGAGCCTCGACGCCGGCTCCAAGTGGGCCATGTCGGTCTACGCCCCCGGCAACGGTTTCCGTTTCCAGACTCGGGCAGCCCCTGCCGGCAACGGAGCCAGCGACTCGACGATAGCGACAGCCGAGCAGATCGCCGTTCGGGCGCCGGTCTGGATCAAGCTGGAGCGCAAGGGTGATCAGTTCAACGCCTACTATGCCACCAATGAAGCACCGACAACGTGGATCGCCAGCCCGTGGAACCCGCAGACGGTTCCCCTCGTTGCCAATGTGTACATCGGCCTGGCGGTGACCAGCCATGCCGCCGGTGTGGTTACGCAGGCGGAGTTCTCGAATATTGTCACGACCGGCAATGTGACCGGCAACTGGCAGTCGGTATCCCTGGGTATCGAGCAGCCGGCAGGAAACCTGGCGGACGCGTTCTACGTCACCGTCGAGGACAACAGCGGTCACCAGGCCAAGGTGCCTCACTCTGATCCGTACGCGCTGACAACGGGGGCATGGACGGCTTGGGACATTGCGCTGAGCGATCTGAGCTCGAAGGGCGTCAAGACGGACAGTATCAAGAAGATGACCATCGGCATCGGGGACAGAGACAAGCCGGCCTCCGGCGCCGCCGGCTTGGTCTACATCGATGACATCCGTCGCGCGCGTGCCAGTTCGCAATGACGTGGCGCAGCGCGTGTCCGTTGGGCAGGGACCCTGTATTCGGTGCGCTGCGCAAGGTTGATCTCTTCTTCAGAGCAGGGCCGTGTCAAGGTAGAGGTTAAATTGGCTGTCTGCTCTTGATGCGGACGATTGTATTGCCTTGGCGAAGCAGTGTGTGCCGCTCAGAAGCGGCCGTAGGATTCGCGTGCATCGGGNNTTCCCAGGGACGCGGCGGCAGGCCCCAGAGACGGCGGAAGCCGTCCTCGATCTCCGCGAGAAAAACGGCCGCCTCCGGGGTATACTCCGGCGGCGCCCACAGGGCGAAATCCTTGTCGCTGGCCGGATTGTACGGCCCCGGCTTGACCTCGAAGACGACCGTATCGGGTGCCAGGGCGAAGATCGTGTGCCAGATACCCGGCCGGATGTCGCATCCGTACACGCCCCGGGTCGTGTCGAGCAGAAGGTAACTATCTTCGTCAGGCAAGCCGTCATCACTGAACGATACGTAGCCCAGCATACCCTGCAGCATGATCACGGCTTCGGACTTCGGCGGGTCGAGATGCCGGTGCGGCCTCACATAACTGCCCGGCTGGAGGGCGTTGAGCATACGCTGAAGCGGGTCATCGTCGCCCTCGTGAAAGATGTGGATGTCGCGTCCCCGTGTGCTCCGCGCAGCGTCGTAGGCCTTGCGCTGCACTAACTCCCGGTCGATGGCAACCGCTGTCCGATGGCACGACTTCGTCGCCAGCGGAGAAATCCTGACGATTTCTGCCCTGTCCATTCGAGTCTCTCCACGCTGGTACGTCGGCCGTTGCGGGCCGATTCTCCGCGCATGAGCATGGGCCCGGCCCTGGCCGGAGTCGCATTTCACGAATCGTACGGCTATAGATTGCTTCGCTTCGCTCGCAATGACATACAACGCTCATAAATGTCATTGCGAGGAGCGCAGCGACGAGGCAATCTCCTTACGCATATTCGCAGGATTCGCGGAACGTACTACTGGGCGAATTCGGCGTTCGGCACCTCGCGCACGGACGGCGGCACCTGGAAGTAATCCTGCGATTCGAACCCGAACGTGCCGGCCACGACGTTGCTCGGGAACGTCTGGCATTTGTTGCGGTAGTCGCGCACGTTGCCGTTGTAGAACCGCCGGGCGGCCTGGATGCGGTCTTCCGTGTTGACCAACTCTTGCTGAAGCTTGAGGAAGTGCTGGTCGGCCTTCAACTGCGGGTAGTTCTCCACGACCACCAGCAGCCGCTGCAGGGCGGCCACCAGCAGGTTCTCGTCCGCCGCCTGCTGCTCCGGACGCCCCTGGCTGGCCATGCACTGGGCCCGCAATTGCGTCACCCGGTCGAAAACCTCTCTCTCGTGGGCCGCATAGCCCTTGACCGTCGCGACCAGATTCGGAATCAGGTCGTAACGCCGTTTGAGCTCCGTATCGATGTTGCTCCACGCGTCGCGAATGTGATTGCGCAGCGCCACCAGCGTGTTGTACGTCGCGACAACGTAGAGCACGGGCAGCAGAACGATGGCTCCGAGGACAATGAGCAGCACTATGCCTTCATTCATCTTGCTCTCCCGGAAAACAAATAATCGGGCATGAGCGACCTCAACATAACGAGCCGGCCCAGGTTGGTCTCGATGTGCTCCGGAGAGAGACGCGAGTTGAACGTGATGGCCAGCGCGTCGCCGTCGATCTCGATGGTCAGGTCGTCGTTGGCCAGGAGATACTCCATCATCCGCGTGTGGCACACGTCGTACGCGAACTTCTTATTCGCCGAGCGGACGCAAAACTTGCGGGAAAACTCGTGCGACTCGAAATCGATGTCGTCGTACCCGAACGCCTGAGCAATCTTCGAGAAGAATCCCTC
>JABAOC010012070.1_pt1 | contig 24870 bp, 18 predicted proteins | sample 7062161 | NCBI WGS metagenome assembly JABAOC01 (sample SAMN14538625, study PRJNA623070) | marine sediment metagenome | biome: marine biome [ENVO:00000428]; feature: marine pelagic biome [ENVO:01000023]; material: deep marine sediment [ENVO:00002113] | place: India: Gulf of Khambhat ... | reverse complement strand
TGTTTCGATAATCAATCCTCCCAGCTTTCCAGTCCATCAATCGTAAATCTGCGTTGCACAGGAGGCATTATGTAAAATAATTTCTTGGATAGACCTCAAACGGACGTGGAGACACTATTATTTTCAAAAATACTGAAAATCTATAGGAAGCAAAATTGTCGCTCAAGGGTGTGTTCGAATCATTCGACGATATTTAAGGTCGAAGAGTCTTTCAAGTTGAGAAATGAGAAGACAAGCGATTCAGCGAGAAGGGATTGAATTTTTAGACAAATAAAGAAATTTCAGTGTTAGAAAGGCTCGAGAGCTTTTTTTCTCTCTTCCAGAATTTTCTGGTATTCCAGCGGGTGGAGCACACGCAGTTCTTTGCCGCTGATTTTGCCGTTCAGCCAGATCTTGCTCATGGGGAAGACTTCCGGGTTGAGGTGAACATTGTACATGTGCCAGATAATGACAGCCAAAAAAGCGAGGATGGCTTCATAGCCGTGGAGGATGATAAATATGTCATGAACCCACAAGGGGAAAAGAGAAAGGCTGAGTTCGACATTCCACATGAAAAATCCGCTAACGATCATCACAAACGATCCCCATCCCACAGCCCAGTATTCAAACTTTTCGATGAAATTGTAGCGGCCGTACTGCGGGGAATTTTCGAAAAGCCAGTAGGGACGCTTGGCAAAAAAGTTTTTAAAGATCCCCTTTTTATACAGGAATCGCGTCAGTCCTAAATGATGCCAGAATACCTCAAAAGCGTCGCGAATATCTTTGAATTTCGGGATCATTTCTTTAAAATTATTTCTGCCACGCTTGGTGAAGACGGTGTAGAGTATGTGCCAAACAAGGTTGAGGATCATCACGACAGCCGCGACGCGGTGGATAATTCCCCTGATGTAAAAGCTCTTTTCTAAGGAGAAAAGGGATTTCAGGAATTTGATGTCATGCAAAAAAACAGGAAGTCCGGTGATTATCAAAACGAAAAAAGTACCGATGAGCAGAAAATGTTGAGTGCGTTCAGCCGGATTCATCCGCAAAAAGATTTCATCATCCGTGATCAAAGCTGTGTTTTCTTCAGTCATGCTTTTTTTCTCCTCTGTCTGACTCTGTGGAAAAGATCGGCACTGATAAAAACAACGAACACAGAAACGATGCAAGCGATTAAAATGATATAGAAGGTCTTGACGAAGTAAGCCCATTTATTCGTCGCTTTTTCCGAGACGACATGTATTTTTCCCTTGGCAAAATTCGCTCCGGCTCCCGGATGGCAGTTTCCGCAAGTTTCTGGCAGATTGTCCGGGTGGATCATCGATTTGGGATCCGAGGAAGGGCGGATATCATGGAATCCGTGGCAGCTGGCGCAGTTCGCCACTCGGCTTTCTCCGAACCTGGAAGCGGTTCCGTGAAAGGAATTGGAATATGTTTTCAACCGGGCTGTGATAAAGCCGTACTGGCGGGATAAGGACTCGTCATCATGACAGCGTGAGCACACTTCGGCAACTTTTGTTGCGTACACTGGAGAGCTCAAGTCCTGAGGCGATGTGATTTCATGCTCGCTGTGGCAATCGGTGCAGACAGGAATATCAGTGAGACCTTTGACATAATCTTTTCCGTGCACACCTTCCAAGTAATCTCTTTCGATCCCCACATGGCATTGACCGCAGGTTCGGATGATGTTCTTCCTGGAAACGCGTGAATCCGGGTCTTGGACATGACGGACATCGTGAGCCCCGTGGCAGTTGCTGCAGTTAGAAGAAGTTGCCAAGCCTGCTTTTTCCAGTCCTTCATAATGGATGCTCTCTTCGTATCGTTTGATGAATTCTACACCTCTTTCAGTCTTGACCTTTTCCAGGTGGCATGTTTCACAAGTGCGGGGGAGGTTGAGCGGAAAAATCCGGGAATCGTAGTCTTCTTTACCCTTTATATCATGCGTTCCGTGGCAGTCTTTACATGACACAACGAGGCTGTCTTCTTCTACTGTGGCTTGACCGTGTGTGCTTTTCTGGAATTCCTCAAAAGCCTTCTCATGGCACATCCTGCAGGACACAGGTGATAATTTTTCAGCGTGGGGAAAATCTTCGACATCTTTCAGGTCCAGATGGCAGTCTACACAGGAGAAGCCTAATTCTCCGTGTATGGAGGATTTGTATTTTTCGTTGTCGACATATAGTGATTTTTGATCATCTGTTTTGAGGTCCGGGTCTTCATGGCAGATCATGCAGTCTTCGTCGGATTGAGAGAAAATCGGAATGCATAAAACCAGGAAAAAAACCATTATACTGAGCTTTTTTTTCATAATATGATTCTTCCTTAAGGTTTTAGACTCGAATTTACCCGTAATATTAATCTATATTCGAATCATTTTCAAAAATCTATTTGTATCCAAACAGCATGCTGTAGATGATCAGTATAATCAGAGTGATTCCGATGACTAGAAATGAATACCCGAAGATTCGCACGGTAAGAAGCTTTTTCGGATTAACCTCTTTGAGCACGACAGATTTTTTTAATTTGTCGGAATCTTTGAGGTATTTGTACTCTTCAGGGCGGTCTGCCTTGTATTCATCCAGAGGCACCAATCCAGTGAAGATGACAGGGTCCAAAGGGAAGGATTCCGGGCGCAGGTGGGTGTTAAAGAAATGGACGGTGAAGATAAAGCCAACAGCCAAGAGGGCTTCGTCGCTGTGGATGATCATGGCCACATTGATAAGCCAACCGGGTAAAATTTTTGTGAAGAGTTCGGGAAACCAGAGTATCAGTCCGGATAATCCGATGACGCCGACTCCCCAGAAAACTGCCATGTAGTCGAATTTTTCCCAGTAAGTCCAGCGGCCGTATTTAGGCCGAGGACCCAATCCTAGAAACCATTTTATTGTGCCGAAGAAATCTTTGGCATCCTTTTTGTTGAACCACAGAGAGCGTTTCCCGGTGATGATCTGTTTCCAGGAGGTTCTGGTTCTTCGTTTCAGCTTTATCAGAGAAAAAAGATGAGCGAAAAAGTATCCGAAAGTGATGACAGCCGCTATGCGGTGGATACGGCCTGCGACTTCAACTCCTCCAAGAAGGTCGGCAATGAATTTCGCCCAGGGCATGCTGGCGAATTTGAGCATCATCCCAGTCAGGGCCAGTCCGACAAAACTGAGGATCACAAAAATGTGAGTGATCCGCTGTGCGTAGGTGAAACGCTGGATGTAGTACCTTTTATGGATTTTGCTGTGGTTTCTTTTCTCTTTGAGGTATTTAAAAGACCGCGGCATCCAGAGGAGAGTGTGTAATCCGAAGAACCCGAAGACTCCTATAAGCAGGAAGGTCATCGTCCAGAAAGTGAAATAGAGGATGGGATATTTTTGTTTGTCATGATGTGTGGCGTGGGTCAGATAGCCAGTGAATCTCCTGTTGGCATCAGGATGACATTTCTGACAGGTGGTCACAACTCTTCTGAATCCGGTGTGAGAGTCAGGATCATCGACTTTCAGGATATCATGAGAGCCGTGACAATCGGAACACTTGGCTGCTTTTAAATAGCCGAGAGTGTAGGCTTTGCCGTGAATGGTTTCTGTATATGTTTCGGAAAGGTCCGCATGGCAGGAGCCGCATTGATGCGTAACCTCGGCCATAAACTGGTCCTGCTCGATTTGTTTGATCTGATGGGCAGAATGACAGTCCTCACAATTCGGCAGTTTTTCAGCTGTCTTGGATTCAGAAGGGCTGTGGATGCTTTTTTCGAAAGCCTTGTAGATTCCCTGGTGGCAGGTGGCGCATGTCGCCGGGAGGTTTTTGTGATGAGTGGATGACTCCTCTGTCTCGTGATTCAGGATGTAATGAGTGCTGTGACAGTCGGTGCATACGGCACTGGGCAGGAGTCCCTTCTTGATCAGACCCTGGCCATGGACACTGCTGGAGTAGTCCACCAGGACATTCCCGTAATCGGTTTCAAGACTATCAGGCGCAGCCAGCCTGCCGTGGCAGTCTCCACACAACTGAGGGATATTGGACCGATAAGTTTTGTCCCGGTCATCCAGATGAGAGAGCACAGTATGCCGTCCATGGCAGTCAGTACAGTAAGGAGAATCGGGATTCTTCTGGACATAAGCTTCTCCGTGTTTGCTCTCAAAATAATCTTCGGCAATCTGGGCATGACAGTTAGAGCAGTCGACTCGACCAGCAGTTTCGCATGGACGGTGTCTCTGGGGATCGATATCCGTGTGGCACTTGACACAGGGAATATTCCTGTGAACTGTATTTTGTATGTCTTCTTTATGAACGGTCATGGAAATTGACTGTCCCCCGATTGTTTTAACCACATCCTCTTTCTCGTGACATTTGAGGCATTCGCGGTCGGATGTGCCGAGCACAAGACTTGTCCTTCTTATCATATGCGGTTGGTGGCAGTCCGTGCAGGCTGGAATAGCCCCTGGCTCTTGTTCCCAGAGTTCTCCTTTAATAATTTTCACATGCACTTCTTCGATTCGAGCATGGCATTTAGTGCAGGTTGTGGCTATGTTGCGGGCAGACACTGTCGACTGAACATTTGTGTGAGGAAGAACAAGGTGGTTGCCGTGACAGTCGTTACATGTGGCTGTCACGATCAGTCCCTGCTTGAACAAGCCTTCGCCGTGGATACTCTGGGAGTAGTTGGACAGGATGTCTCTGTCAGGAATGTTATAGACCCGGGCGACAGGGGCTCCTTCTCTGTGGCATTTTCCACAGAGGACAGGGATGTTCATTTTGTATGTTCTGGATTGGATGTTGGAGGAAGGAAGGATATTGTGTTCTCCATGACATTCACTGCATGTTGGGGCATAGGGCGCACCGCGTTTTAAAGCTCTTCCATGAATGCCGGCGAAAAATTGTTCATCAGCCACATCGTGGCAGGTCCCGCAGTTCACACTCTCAAGTCTTTCTGGGTGTGGAAACTCTTCTACGTCAGCATCCATGTGGCAAGAAATGCAGTCCAGGTCCTTGTGGACAGACTCTGCAAATTTCTGAAAGTCCACAAAGAGAGAGATGGTCCGGCCCTGTCGTTTGGTGGTGAGTTCGGGATCCTCATGACAGATCGCACAATCTTCGTTAGTCTGTGCAGCAAGAAAGGGAGGAAGAAAGAAGTACAGGAGAAGGATAAAGAAAGCAATTTTCGAGAATTTCATCTGTCTGTTTGTATTACATCACATTATTAAGGTATAAAAATCTTAAGTCGATTGAATGCATTTCGACTATCCGAGTTAAAATATCTATTTTACTGATCCAGGGCTAATTCAGTTTTAGAAACTTCAGTCTCTTCGATTGGCGATAATTTTGAATAATTATGTTTTTAAGTTCAAAAATCTTTGATTCCTGAGCTCAATCCAAATGATAAAGGTTTTTTCTTATCCTTATTCTTTTTCAGGGATAGAATGCTTTATCTTTGCCCATTTTGCTTCAAAATCAAATGATTTTCCGTGGGCGTTTTCATGACAGGATGAACATTGTTTTTTTATCGCTTCTGGAGAGTCATAGACAATCAGACCGTTCTTTAGAGATTCTTCTCGGTTCTTCATAATGCTCAGTTTTTTATAGGCACTTCCCGGTCCATGGCAGACTTCGCAGCTGACTCCCTCTTCTTTAAGTTCTGCGGCTTTTTCAAAAAGAGGTGCATGGCATTTAAGACATTCCGGGCTTTCTGCGGGATTGTCTACTCCCATTTCTTTAGCTTTGGCTGGAGCTTCCGAAGAACTCAACGCAGCATTAGATTTAGAATGAGTGCTTTCTTGCCAGATGGGGAATTGCTTTCCTTGCTTTTCACTCTGGTGGCAGATTTTGCATTTAGCGGCGCCAACATAGGTGAATTCCTGGCTAAAAAGGCTGATAATGAAAAAAAATGTAGCACAAATAATGAGTGTCGGGAGGACTTTTTTCATTAGTGTCTCCTTGTTTTGAAAATATTATTCATTATAGCTATGTCCATATTATGGATAAATACATAAAATAATATAGCAAAATATGTGCCAAATCTTAAGAAATTAATTAAGTTATAGCAAATAAAATAGTTACAAAAATAAAAGAAATTTTTTCTTGAGGAAGAGTGCGTGATTTGCCCCAATAAGCTGAATTGATTGTATGGATTATTCGCAAGAATTATTTCAAGATTAAATGCATTCGCCCATCAAATAGAATAGAGCAAGAATTAGGAGGAAGTATTTTTTGTGATCTGTCTTATTTTAAGGTAGAGAGCCATGGCTAGAAGAAAGATGAAAGCAGTAGCGATGATCAGGCCGGTTTTTCTAAATTTCGCTTCTCTCAATGCCGCTTCTCCTGCCTCAATCACCTCATCAGCCACTTTTTCTCCTTCCTCGACTTTTTCTTCAATATCAGCAAGAGAAAAACTATGTATTAAATTTCGGGCAAAGATCAGGGCGGTATTGGCTTCTGTCAGCCTGAATTTAGGTTCGCTGACCTCTACTCCCTCTCTGTCGGCCTTCTCTAATAAATTGCCGGCTGTTTCGATTTTTTCAATGAATCCATCGAGTTTCTCTTTAATGCGGAAAGCTACCTGGTAGGGTGCGGTGTCGGGTTCATGGCACTGAATACAGACGGCTTTCTCTCCAGTCCCAAGCATTTCATCCGTGGGTCGAATGATCTTATGTTTACCGTGACAGGCTTCACATTCGGATATTCCCAGTTCGTCAAAAACTGCTTTGTGATGACTCTGGGAGAAGAGATCCGCTGCACTCGGATGGCATTGATGACAGACAAAGGCGATAGAAGTGATTTCAGGAGGAATAGCGCCATGATTCCCATGACAGTCATTACAGACAGGAGCGGAAAGGTCTTTTTTTTCAAAAAGGGCATGGGCGTGGACACTCTCTTTGTAGTCGTCCCATTGAGATGTGGAGATTTGATATCCTTTCATATAGCTTTGGTCTGAGTGGCAGCGGCCGCACATCTGTGGAATATTCCAGGGGAAAGTCCAGGATTTAGGATGCGTAGCGGCTTGGATTCCATGAGTGTTGTGACAGTCGGTACAGACAGCGACTTTTGTGTCGCCCTTTTCGAGGAGCTGACCGTGCTCGCTCGTCCAGTATATTTCTTCTTGATCGACTCTCAAGCTGGGATTGAAGCGTCTCATATAGCTGGAGTCGGAATGACAAGATGCGCAGAATTCAGGAATCTGTGATCGTTCAGGAATGCCTATGAATGATTTATCTTTAGCCAGATCAATATCCTCTTCGGCAGGATTTCCTCCATGACAGTCTGCACAGCTCAAACCGAATTGTTGATGGATATCTGTTTTATAGTTCTCAACAGGCTTTAGGAGCTCGTCTTCAAGCTCTTTATGGCAATCGATGCACGAGTTGGATTGAGCATGAAGACCGGTTTGGAGAATGCATGTGACAAGAACAGCGAGTCCGAATGAATACACAATTTTATTCTTTTTCAACAAGTTCATTTTCTATAACCTTGGATGAAGATAGGTCAAAGCAGTCATGACGATAATGTATAAGAGTATGATGAATCCTGCGACAGAAAAAGCAGGACTCCTTTTTTCCTTGGCTGCGTTGCGGTCGATGAAGGGAACAAGCATCCAGAGTAGACCTCCTATTATAAATCCAAAAATGCCTAAAATTTCTCCCTCTATCGAAAAGATATGAGCCGGGATGATCTTCAGAGTGGTGAACATGAAGGTAAAATACCATTCGGGTTTTATTCCCAAAGGGGTTGGAGCAAACGGGTCTGCTTTTTGGCCGATTTCCCAAGGGAAAAAGACACAGAGAACCCCGATTAGAGCCAGGATGAGCATCCAGCCAAGAGCATCTTTCAGGATGAAATTCGGGAAAAAGGGAACCTCTCTCACTTTGTCTTCAGCTAAATCGATGGGCTTGCTCATTCCGAGTATCTGGACGAGAAAGACATGAACTCCGAGGAATACAACAGTAAACAGAGGAAGAATGGCCACATGGAGCCAGAAGAAACGCGAGAGAGTTGCTCCTGTAACCTCAGTCCCCCCCAGCAAAAATTTCTTGATGGATTGCCCGATCAAAGGCAGCGTCCCGGCTATATCCGCTCCAACGCGAGTGGCGGATAAGGAAAGCGCATTCCAGGGCAGAAGGTATCCGCTGAATCCGAAAAAAAGGAAAATCAACAGAAGAAAGAAGCCGGTTATCCATGTCAATTCTCTGGGCGAACGGTAGGCTTTCATGAAGAACGAACTGAACATGTGGATAAAAATAGCGCCGATCAGAATGTTCGCCGACCAGCTGTGAACAGAACGTATCAGCCATCCGAATTTCACCTGACTCATGATGAAATGAATGCTTTCATGGGCAGAATCTATAGATGGTGTGTAGTAGAGAAGGAGCAAAATCCCCGTTAAAACCTGAATGACAAAAAGAAAAAGGCAGATGCCGCCGAAGTAATACCAGAAAGAATGCTTGTGTTCTGGAACCTTCTTTTTTTTGGCGAACTGAACGAGGTCTGAGATTTTAAAGCGAAAGTCCAAATAAGAATATATATTTTGGAACAATTTTTTCATTCTAGCCCTTTTTTGAAACGACGATATCTTCTCCTGAGATTTCAACGTTATAGGATTCTAAAGGTGAAGGGGGTGGGCCGGAGACAACATTTCCGTTAAGATCAAATCTTCCGTTATGGCAGGGGCAGAGGAGAGTCCCTGTGTCGCTCTCAAAGATAACAGTACAGGTGAGATGAGTGCAGGTCGCTGCGAATGCTTTTAATTCGCCCTCTTGAGTGTTGATTAGAATTCCGGGAGAAGTACCGAATTTAAAGATTTTGGATGTGTTTGGTGCGAGTTCTCCTATCCTTGCGGCGGTTATTTTTTTTATGACTGCCTCTGTTTGTTTCGTGGGCAGTAAAAAGCTGATGATTGGATAAAGGAAGGCGATAATCGTTCCTGCTAAGCTCCCTCCTAAAAAATAATTAATAAAGTTTCTTCTCTTCATCGGATGAATTTTCCCCTAATGATTTTAGAGTATTCTGGAGATTTGTCAATATTTCTTCAATGGATGAATAATTATGAATTCCAGTGCTCCCGTCGAGCGCGATTGTCTCGAGAGTTTTTTCAATTTTTGACACTTGCGCTTTGTCTTCCTCGGATAAATTAAGCTTTTTCTTTTCGGTTAAAGTTCTATTGAGAGATGCAATGAGGCTTTTGACCGAATTCTGCCACTCTATGAAAATTTCATCGTATCCTTCTTCATGGCAATCAAGACATTTATTCTTATCAGAACGAATGATCTGATTTTGTGGGCCGAGATGGCAATCCGTGCATTCCGCCTCAGCTTCAAACATGATATCTTGGGGGATTTCGTAGCTGTCGAGAGTTCCCCCTTGATAGAAAGTCTTCTGGATTTGATGGCATCCGGTGCAGTCTTTTGTGGTATCCTGATGGTGGCAAACAGCGCAGCTCTGTTTTGTCGCGACAAATTCCCCGTGTTTTCTGACATTCGAATGGCAGACATCGCACTGTATTTTCTGTTCGAGAAGATGGCTTTTATGAGGAAAATTAAGGCCGAAGACTTGTCCGCTTATTTCTTCGATTCCTGCATGGCAGTTGGAGCATTGTGTTGGCAGTTCTTTAGAAGTCGCAAAAGCAATTTCAGGCTTATAGGAGGAGCCAATCAGGCGAAGAGCTTCCTCAATGCTGTTGAATGAAGTCTGGAGCAGTTCCTGAGAATAGTTCATATTGTGAACACTTTTTCCCCTATCCACAATGTCAATGTTAAAGGCCGCTTCTTCGATTAGTTGAAGAGCCTTCTCTTTTTGGACGCTTTTGCTTTGTTTGATGTCTTCGTTGGCAATTTTATAAATGCTCCTGATTTTTTCCAGTTTCTTTTCAGTCGAAATTTGCCAATCTTTCATGATTCTTGCAAAACCTTTTCCATGGCAGGATTCGCAGGCTTGGGCTTTTGAGATGAAAGTCTCACTCTTTATCACCTGACCGCCGCTTTCTTCGTGGAAAATATGACAGCCTTTACAGCTCAGTCCCTTTTCAAGCATGATATTGGGAACAGGATGAGGAGTTCCCTTGCCTCCTTCCCCGAGAAAAAGGATTTTTTGAGCCTTGTGATAATCTGTATGACATGTCAGACAATCAGAGATAGATTCAATCTCTTTGATGATCTTGTGCTGAATTTCCAGGTGGCATTGGTTACATTCAATCTTATTCTGGAAAATATGAGTGTAGTGCATAAGGTCGGTATCATCATATTTATTCAGCCTCTCTGTTTCCCAGTGGCATTTGTAACAGTTTTCCCGGGGGACCTCTCCATCGCCGATGATCGTATTGCTGTGACATTTATTGCAATCAAAGTCGTTACTGAAAACAGGAGAATGATTGAATCTTGAGGTCTTTTCTGAAATCAAATCTTCCTTGTGATGGCAGTGGTCACAATCTCTTATTTGAGGGTAATGCTCGCTTTCTTTGAAATGACAGATGAAACAACTGCTCTCAGTCACGGTAATGTGTTCTCCCTGGACAATCTGAGAATGGCAGCTCGTGCAGCGAAGCTGTTTGCCTCTTTTTAGGTCCTCAAAGTGAATTTTATGGTCAAAGATGACTTTTTTGAATTTCACTCGGCCTTCCAAGATCCTCTTGTTGTGACACCCTTCTTGGAGACAGCTTTCGTCGGGAATTTCAGCCCATGGCTTGGATTTTAAGTACAGTTTACTCCAATAGCGTCCGACTTGAAGAATCCCTTCGAATTTAGCCCGGATTTTTGACCTGACTCCTGGACGGTAATGGCAGGTGGCGCACTCAATCTGGCTGTGAGAGGAAGTCTCCCAGCTCTGGTAAAAAGGTTTCATGTAATGGCAGGTGGCGCAGAAGTAGGAATGAGACGTGTATTCTATGGAACCTACTGTGAGGATAAGAAAGAATCCTGCGCAAGAAAGGAGGATTATTTTTCTTTTCTTGTTTTTTTCCTTTGTTCTTTTTTTCTTTTTCTTTCTTATGAAGACATTCTTCATTTTTATAAAGATATTCATTTTATAGATTAAATAAGGATTATAGGAATTAAAGAGCATTATAGAATGTATTGGCACCCCAGTCAAGTGATTCCACTTGATCATCCAAAATTTATTGAAAAATCGTAATATTTCACATTAATCAAGATGTATTTCTAATACTATTGGGAAAAAATTCTTTTCATTTCTGATTATTCCAATATATTTTATTATTTTGACAAATTCTATATTTTTAATTATAATCCTGCACCTGTGATGAATACGATTGATATCAAGAAGAGGTTGGATAAAATACCCGAACAGATCAAACGTCTTTCCTTTCCAATAATAGGAATAATCGTTGCCTTCATTCTAGTGAGAAATCTTCTGGTCCCTTCTGATTTCGGCAAGTACGGACATTACAGAGCCTCGGCTGTTGATGAGATCGCAAATCTGGAGATTAAATATATAGAGCATACGGCTTGTGTGGATTGTCATGATGATATAGTGGAAATGAAGAATGCCTCTTATCATAGGAGCGTGGCGTGTGAGGCATGTCATGGTCCGGCCGCTGCTCATACCGAGGATCCCGATGGCAATCAACTTCCTGCTCCAAGGGAAAGAGGATATTGTCCGCTCTGTCATGAGTATCTTCCTTCAAGACCCACGGGCTTCCCTCAAATAATTACAGAGTTGCATAATCCAAGAAAAGCATGCGCATCCTGTCATGACGCTCATGATCCAAAGCCACCCTATACTCCAAAAGAATGTGAAGCGTGTCATGCGGAGATTGCACGGACATTAGCTCTCTCTCATCACTACGATCTCACCTGCACGCGGTGTCACAAAACTCAGGAAGAACACAAGGTCCGACCAAGAGATTATCGTCCAGAGAAACCCACTGCTCGAGAATTCTGTGGAGAATGCCACGCTGAGGATGCATCAGCTCCAAAGGGAATTCCAAGAATCGATTTGGCGACACATAACGAACGGTATGTATGTTGGCAGTGTCATTATCCGCACTTACCAGAGGTTGATTGAATGTCTAAAGAAAATATCGGAAGAAGAGAGTTTTGTGAAAGAATTGTATTTTCTGTCGTTGCCCTTGCATGCCCTGGTCTTCTTCGTGCGCAAGAAAATGACAAAAAAAAGACTTTGATACTTAAAAATGGCTATTATCCTGGGGCCCACTCTTGGGGGATGGGAATTCGAATAGACAGATGCATTGGGTGTGGACGATGTGCAAATGCCTGTAAGAAGGAGAATGCTGTTCCTCCGCTTCCCTTTTATTTCAGGACTTGGGTGGAGAGATACATCGTGTTCGAGGACGGAGAGGTCGTTGTCGACAGTCCTAATGGTGGTGTGGATGGATTCAAAACACGTGTTCTGGAAAAAAGGATGCTCAGAAGCTTTTTTGTCCCCAAGCTGTGTAATCAATGTGCCAATCCTCCCTGTGTCCAGGTTTGTCCTACAGGAGCGACTTTCAAGACAGATGACGGAGTCGTTCTTGTGGATTCCGAATATTGTATCGGCTGTGAGTATTGTATTCAGGCATGTCCGTATGGAGCAAGATTTCTTCATCCGGAAACCCGCACGGCTGAAAAGTGTACGTTTTGTTACCACCGGTTAGTCAAAGGAATGATACCTGCCTGTGTTGAGGTCTGCCCAACTCAAGCGCGAGTATTCGGAGATACAAAGGCGCATGCAAGCCCTCTTGTGAGGTTTATGCGTATGAACAGGATAGGAGTTCTGAAACCGTATCTCAACACTGAACCAAGAGTGTATTATGCTGGCCTTGATATGGAGGTGAAATAACTTTGGAGAAACTCGCTGAACATCTGATTGAAGTTCTCGAGCAGATAACCGGGTATATCTACCCGAATGAGGTTGAGTTATACTGGCGGATACTTATCGTCGTTTATCCTTATATCACTGGACTTGTTGCCGGAGCTTTTATCCTCGCCTCACTCGTTAAAGTCTTCAATGTCAAGGAGCTTCAGCCCACTTACCGGCTTTCTATGCTGACATCTCTTGCCTTTTTAATCGTTGCCCCGTTGCCTCTCCTCGCTCATCTCGGACATCCTGAAAGAGCTTTTGAGATTTTCCTCACTCCAAACCGCAGCTCTGCGATGGCAATGTTTGGGTTTGTATATATCTGGTATCTAATGGCAGTTCTGTTGCTTGAGATATGGTTTGATTTCAGAAAAGACCTCATACTCTGGGCAAAAAAAGGAAAAGGATTGATGAAATGGATACAGAGAACTATCACTCTGTTCTCCACCGATATATCAGAGAAAGCCCTGAGATTTGATAAGAAAGCAGTCAAAACAATCACAATAATTGGCATTCCTTCAGCGTTTCTCCTCCATGGGTACGTCGGATTTATTTTTGGATCTATCAAGGCCAATCCGTGGTGGTCAAGTGTGCTCATGCCGATTGTGTTTCTTTTTTCAGCGATGGTCTCAGGCATTGCCTTGGTGCTGCTCATTTATATGGTCGTGACGCTCATGCGAAGAAAAGAGCTGGTCATGGCCACTTTGGATAAACTCGCGAATTATTTGTTTTATACGATGATTGTGGCCTTTTCCCTTGAGGCGTTGGATTTTATCCACCGAATATATGAGTCCGAGGAGTCCATAAAAATTCTTTCTGAGTTGATCTCAGGAAGGTTATTTGTGAGTCTCATTGTTATCCAATTCTTCCTTGGCATGTTAGTTCCTCTATCAGCCTTTGCATCTGTCAAATTGTTCCGTTTTCCTGCAGAATTGAGAAGACATGTCTACTTTGTCGCGGCATTGCTCATTCAGGTTGGCATTTTCACCACGAGATGGAACGTGGTTATTGGCGGGCAGTTATTCTCAAAAAGTCTCAGGGGATTGACTTGGTACAAGATGTCTCTAGGGGGATTAGAGGGCTTATTGGTATCTTTAGGATTCTTGGTTCTTCCTTTCGTAATCCTGTTTATTCTCATCAAGGTGTTGCCTCCCTGGGAAGAAGCTAGAGAATCCTGATATTGGGGAAACTAGAGATAAATTCAGGTAAGAGAATACAACTCTGTACTAAATGAGGATGATCGCCTGCTGATTATATTTTGTGAAGACTAATCTTGACAGCTTAATAGATTTTTACGCATAACTGTGCAATCCAGCCAGGAGATAATTCACTCCGAAGTAGGTGAAAAGGGCGGCCAAAAATCCGATTATCGCGATGTACGCGGAGCGGCGGCCTTTCCAGCCCATGACGATTCGGGTGTGAAGATAGAGAGCAAACACGAACCAGGTGATCAAGCTCCATGTCTCTTTCGGGTCCCAGCTCCACCAACTTCCCCAGGCTTTATACGCCCAGATCATCCCGAAAACAAGACCTCCCAGGGTAAAAAGGGGAAAGCCGATGGCAATGCATCTGTAGCTGACAGAATCGAGCTTTTCAGCAGAGAGGCCGGGTTTCATCCCCTTTTTCTCTTTTGCGTCTGCCACAAGATACAGGATGCTCGTGATGAAGGCAAAGGCGAAGAAAGCCTCTCCGAGGAGCGTGACAGACACATGCAGCCAGAGCCAGTAGCTCTGGAGAGCCGGGACAAGGGGTGTGGCTTCCTTGGGCATCAAGGGAGATGAGGCCAGAGCCATTAAGCCGATGACGATCAGCATGAAATAGGGACCGGCCTTTCGAATCTTGAACTTTATTTCGATAACGACGTAGGCGAGGATAGACGCCCAGGCCAGAAAAGAGAGAGATTCGTACATGTTGGTGAAGGGAGCATGGCCGCTTTCAACGGTTCTCCAGATGAGAGCGATTGTGTGAAAAATAAGGCCTGCTGAAGCGAAAAAAAAGCCTGTCTTTGCCGGGGTCTCCTTTTTGGAGAAGAGAAAATTAAAGTAAAAGAACGCTGAAACAATATAAAGAATAAAAGTTATGAGGAATAGTGTTGATTCGTTCACTTCGATCTCCTTATAGATTCTGTGATTTTCGCAAATTCGGATTCGAAGGCCTCTTTGCTTTTTGAGGCGATGCCTCCTGCTGTGATTTCTGTTTTATTCCCGATTCCCTCCAAGGCCACTCTTATCTCTCGGCTGGGCCAGTAGAAAGCCAATAACAGACCGATCATTAAGAATGTGCATCCTGCCCAGATATAGTTTACACCCGGATCCTTAGAGGCCTGGATGATTGAAATCTGACCTGCACTGAAATCCCTGAGTTCAAAAGTCAGGTCAGTTTCCTTTTCAGAATGGATGCGGGCGAAATCCGGAAACTTAGCAAATATCCAGCCGGAGAAAATTTTTTCCTCTTTCTGCCATCCTTGTATGAAGGCAGCCGGGTTGTTCGGGTTGAGTGAGCGGGATGTAATCTGGCCTTTCTCACCGATGACAAAGTCAGGAATAAATTCGAGGACTGAGACCTCGATATCCTCCCCTTCGAGTTTGACTCTCTCGCCGATTTTCAATTCCATTTTTCTTGAAAATGAGGAGTCTTCTCTTTTTTTGGCCACTATCTCAACTGAAGGATTTCTCCAATCCCAGCCATAGCTGCTTTGGTAAAAGACAAAGCCTTTATAGGAAAGGGGATGGTTGACTTCGACAATTTTATTAAAGACCGGCTTTTCATTCTCGATGACAGTGAGCGTACTCTTCCAGTCTTTGACTCCACCGCTCGGGTAGTATTCGGTTTCGAATTTATCCAGCTTGAGCTTAAACTCCGCTCGGGGAACATCCAGGATGCGTCCCTCCGAGAAAGATAAATTCCACCTGAAGCCCCCGACCCCGCTGATTATCCCTCCGGCGATGATGATGAGAATTCCGAGGTGGACGATATCCGCCCCGAACCATCCCAGAATTCTTTTCCGGGCATAGAGGAAGGCTTTGTTTTCCTCCTGAGTTTCTCTCACACGGTAACGCCTGGAAAAGAGCTCTTTTTTCACTATTTCTCTAGTGGAGCCCAGGTTTGCGTGCTTTTTGAGTTTTTCCTTTATCTTTAATAGAGCGATATCTTTTGCCTCAACGGCTAACCTCGGCTGAAACGCCTTTTTTAATTTGGGGGAAAGGCGGTCCAGGGTGCAGACAATAATATTCAAGGCAAAAAGAAAAAGAAGGGCACTGAACCACCAGGACTTATAGAGATTGGTGAGCTGAAGTCGCTGGAAGAGGCTTGCCCATTGGCCGTAGCGGGCAACGTATTCCTCAAGACTCCTTTGCTGGGGAATCAAAGTGCCAACGAATGAAGCCAGAGTAATAATGATCAGGAGAACAATAGCCAGCTTCACCGAAGAGAAGTATTTGAATAGTGATTTCATTTGAACTCCGTATTATTTTATATTTATATATGTATAAAGCTTTTCTATTTAATACACGATTATTCTGACTGAAGTAAAATGAATTGTGCCGGTTTAAAGCTTTTTAATCCTTTTTACTCTATGCCAGTTTTAAAATCTTTTCGGTTCGTTCGCTTGTGTTCTACTCTAACCTGCCTTATTTTTTTCCATGCTTGTGCCGCATATCCTCGGCCTTCTCCTTAATTTCAGCCAAATCCATCAGCATTTCACTCCAGCCATACCACCAGGCATAGTCAGGATTCGCATGGAATGTGCCCTGGAAGGTTCTCATCCGGTGTTCGAGGAACATAACATGAAGTTTTTGCTCGATCGGAGTGGGTGCATCCTGAAAGGTCAGGAGGTCAGGGAAGGGATAAGCATAGCTCTCGGGCTGAGCAAGGATTCCGTCTGTGTACAGAGCAGCGACAACACGGATGGCTTCAGCCATCAGATGGTCAGCTTGCCTGATTATTTGATCACCTTTTTCCAGCTCTGCTTTGGCAAAATTTACAGAATGACACTGGTTGCAGGTTTCTATCATTTTGTCGCGTTCTTTTTGCCAGGCCTCCTGAGTGAGCCGGACAACATCTGCTGCCTTTACCACCTCCAGCCTCGCTGTGGGATTGCCACCCGGGTCAAGCACGCCAAGACCTTGAAGAATCGTCACACGGTCTGCAGTCCACTGCTTGTCATCGGGCATGGGCAGCCGGACTGCGAGGAATCCCCAAGCTGCTCGGACCTCATGGTTTCCTTCCTGCATGTGGCAGGTCTGGCATGTGGGAGCCGAGACTGATTCATGCAGAGTCTTGTTCTGCTTCAGTAGATAGCGAACGCCATGTTTAGAGCCAGAATACATCTCCCATTGGGGATGGTCGAATCCCATGTGGCAGGTTTGGCAGGCCTGGGGCTGCCTGGCTTCCTGGACAGAAAAGATATGCCGTGTGTGGCAGGCATCGCAGGAAGCGACTCCGAATCCGGTTCCTTTATCTTTGAGTGTTTTAATCTCTTCTTCTGTTTTCAATCCGATCTTATGACAGCCACCACAGCCTTTCATCCCTTGCATCAATTCCATGGGCTGCCAGTGTGTTGTGGGCATGGCATTCATCGCGGCCCAGGCAGCCGCATGTTTTCCCTTCTTGAATTGTTCAACCTTTTCGTCATGACAGTTAGCGCATGTTTCGGGAGTCGGGATTTCTACGTTTGCGACATCGTAAGGGTCTTTGTGCTTGTCGCTGTGGCAGACAGAACAGTCCACATCGTTCTGACTGTGCTTGCTGAGCTTCCAATCCGAGACGATATTCGGAGTGACTTTCTTATGGCAGTTCACACATTCCTGCGCTTGGATGGCACTACACAAGAAAATGCTCATCAGAAGAATAGAATAAAGTTTAAGCTTCAATATTTCCCTCCTTGAATGATTTGTTCCCTAGATTTCTCAAGTTTATATCATTAGGAACAATAAGTGTCAAATCATTTTCAAGGGGATTGAATTGTGTTCAGAAACTATTAATTACTAATTATATAGAATTACTAATTTTTTTACAACAAAAAAAGATATCTTATTCATTATTATCTGTTTGTTTTGCCTCTATTTCAGGATCATTTTTCTTTGATGGTTGTGGGGAGAAATGGATTATGAATTGTTCATGTATGAAGTGTGGGAAAAGAGAATATTCAGAGGGAGGAATCGACCCGGCAGGTCTGATGAAGGTGAAAAAAAAGGGCGGCATGTTTTCATGCCGCCCTTTATCAGCTAAAAGCTGCTGATTATCCTGCTTAGCGCCAGGTGTATATCGCGACGCTACCGCCGAGACTCTCTATCGAATCCACCAGAAGTTGGGCGATGTAGAAGGGATTGTGGATGAAACCATGGGGCTCTTTCTTGCTGAGCTGGTAATTGTAAGCGGCTTTCAATAGAAATGCGTTCATATTGCCGTACTGATTGGAGAAAATGGTTTCACCGGGATCCGCTACTCCGTTTCCGTTGGTGTCTTTGAAGAAGTACGGGTAGTTATCTGCGTAGACTATGGGTTTACCAGTAGCGAATCCGTACGCCTGGATCTGGGCATACAGAGCTGCTTCTAATCCTTGAATCTCGTTCTGGATGGATTCGGTGATATTCCCGTCTGCATCGAAATCAGGAATCGAATAGGGACGAATGCCGCTGAACTTAAATTTGGAGGGGTCGTTTCCTGGATTGGGCTGGGAAACATCGTATCCGTGGCAGAAGACGCAGTCTGCTTGATTTGGCTTGTGCACGTTGTGGTCGCTGGGTTCATGAGTCTCTCTGGCTGTGTTTGTACCCATGTGGCATTCCACACAGGTGTCGAATCTTCCATTGTGGTTGGGGAAGGGATTGCGGCCCATGTATGTTTTACTTGGAAACTCATACCCGCCCTGGACTTCAGTGCCGTAGAGAACGGCACCGACTGCAAAATAATGAACATTGAAATCTCTGAAATTGTATTGTCCTGGAGTGCCTGCAGCGATGCCAGCATCGACTGTTGCCTTTGCATGCCGGCCTTGATGGCAGGTTATGCAGAGGTTGCTAGAATCACCCATGTTCTTACTTATTCCAGAAGGAAAGGTTACTGAGCTGGGAGTCCTTAAGCTTGGGGGAGAAGTGTGGCAGGTAGTGCAGAGCATTCCGTTAGTGATTTCCTGGGCAATATGAGCGTCATTCTCATAATAATACGCCAGGCCTTCTGAGCTGTGACATTTGGCGCAGTCTGCCTCGACCTCCATTGGAACATCCTCGTCCCAGTGTCTGAAGGCTTCCGCTGAGCCATCGAAATGACCCTCGTCATCTCTTTCAAAATCGTCCATATCGACGACAGGAACGGTGAGAGCTGAATTCAGATCTTCTAAAGAGTCGTACAGGAGCTGGATCAGGTATTTGCCTCCATGGGCATATGCCCCGTGATCTTTTAATGAATACTGGTAGTTGTAGCAGGCTTTGAGAAGACGGCCAGTAAAAGCACTGTATGCATTGGAGCGATCGATCTCGCTCTCATCCGCAACTCCGTCACCATCTGTGTCATGGACAAAATAAGGATATCCACCCGCATACACAATAGGATTATTTGTCTGATTTCCGTAAGCCAGGATAGCTTCATACAGTTTATCCTGGAAATCCGGGATCTCGTAATAGATACCCTCAGTCATGTCGCCGTCACCGTCGTAATCGACGAACGAACCGTACATGCGGAAGTTTTTTGGATCTGTACCCGTATGGCATGTTCCGCAGCGCTCGATCCTCACTTCGAGGGAATGGGGATTGTGACAGGCAATACAATTGTTGTAACCCTTGACATGGCCGAATTTTGCGTCGTAATCGTTCCCGTCGTACTCGTATCCTCCTTGTGTGAAAGTTCCGTGCAGTGTGGCTCCGGCTGCAGCGTAGTGAATATTCAGAAATCCGATATCCGAATCAATCGTATCATCATCCGGTGCTCCAGAATCTACCATCTCTTGATCAACATCAGGTGTGGATTCCCTTCCTTGGTGGCACTCCATGCACAGCCCCTCAGGGCCAAGATTGTCTATGACTGCCCCTGAGGGAAATGTCACGGAAGCGCGGTCACGAAGGATTCCATTGTCTGGGTCTGTGTGGCAGGCTTCGCATTCAACGGTCTCTCCGACTGCGGGTTCGGTATCGACTGATCCGTCTGCTAAGAAATCCAGGTATCCTGAGGTGCTGTGACATTTCGCACATCTGTCACTCACGACAGGGGGAACATCTTCATCCCAATGGACAAAAGCCTCAGCAGTTCGGTCCCCATGGGCGGATTCTTCCCAGAGGCTTTCTGCTTCAAGCCTCTCCATCAGTTCTCCGACGTTAAAGTCGCAGTTTGTGGTGATCAGGGCAAAGCCAGCGATAAGGACTACAAATAAAAGGCTTACAATTTGTGGTTTTTTGAACATGTTGTCCTCCTCTCTTTATTCCCAACGATAGCCGAATGAGACTTCAAAGATATTGGCTGTATAGTCATTGAATCCAGAATCTTTCTCTTGGAAGTCAACATATCTGTATCCGACTTGAGTCGCGAATCCATTGGTGAACACGTACTCCACGTAGGCTTTCACTGTGGTGCGGGAGATCTCCCAGAATCCTTTGTTGGAGTAGATGTTGGCGTAACTTCCGATACTCCATTGCTCTCCCACCTTGAGAGATAGTGAGCCATCAATGAGATGGGATTCTCCTGTGTACAGGATGGACCATGGAAAAGTTCCTGCAGGGCCGCTCCATGAAGGCGGATAGGCAATGATTCTGTCGGATTTATGCTCGACGTCAATGAAGGAATATCCGGCCGCTAATTTGAATTTTTCTTGATTGTAGCCAACTCTCAACTTGAGCTGGTTCTTGTTTGATTCGTAGAGTTCGGATGGGAGTTCACTTTCCGATTTAGTCAGGAGATAAGATCCTGAGTAATTGAATTGTTTAAAGCTACCCTTGACTGTGGCTCTCAACCTGTCGAAAAGTGTCGGAGAGATGAGAGTGTAGGGACCGTCAAAATAACTGCGCTGATAGTCGAGTGTCAGTTTAAAGTATGAACGGAAATTCCATTTGACGTTTCCGAAGAATCCGCTTCGAATAGATTCGGTTTCATTCGTTACTGTCTCAGTCCCTTCTAGGTCTCTGGTTTCGTATCTGTATCCAAGAGTCAATGCCAGTTTGGGGTTGAACTGATACTGAAGGCCCCCTTCAAAAGCCAGGGTTTCAAAATTCAGTGCCATAGATTCACTCGAGCTATCAATGGTGAGAGTGCCATCCTGTTCGAACTTGTGGTACCGTGCCGCTCCGACTATTGCTGCCTTGTTCCACAAGAGATAGGTCAGGTCAAAATCACCCATCTGAATCTTGCGGTTGAACGTTCCTTGGCCGCTGAAACTCTCTGTAAAGGGTACACCTGTATAGTCTATCCCGCCCGAGTCTTCTGAGTAGCTCAGGTCCATATCCTGATCGCTGATTTGACCTGAAGCCTTGATCAACAGGTTGTCTAGAGGTCTGGCATTGATTTTGAGCATGTGGTTGTATGTCCAGAAGCTGTAGGGTTGATTCAGAGAAAAGTAGTTTAGAGAGGATGGGTATCTCGCGCCGGGTCCTCCATCCGCATAGCCAGGAAGAAAAAAGCTGTTGGAATTCTCATACTTGTGGATTCTCTCTTCAAACAGCAAGGAATATCTGTTCACGTGAATATCGAGTCCGAGTGCCAGCTCGTTGGATTCTTCTTTCACGGGCTCATCGAACTCGAATTCGATGCGGTTGATGTCGAGTGAAGGAGTGCTGTCTCCCTCTTTGGTGTACCTATCAAAATTCAGGTGAAAATCAACAAATTTTCCGAACGTCATTTCAAAAAGAGCGCTGTCCATTATCCGCTCAAAATTGAAAGTGAGGGGATCGAAGTGAGCCCCATTGACTTCGTGCAGGTCGTTGTAAAAGTATGTTGATTTCTTGTGGTCATACTGGAATTTGTACTTTCCGAATTTTTGAACAGTCAGTCCGAGCGTTTCAAAGGGATCGCCACCGAAGTTGTAGACGTTGAGGTCGATGCGGTCGAACAGATTTTTAAATTTCACTGTGGGCGTGTAATGAAGACTGAAATTGAACAATCTCAGTCCAGTGTCCAGGTTGATGTCTTCTTGGTATTTATAATCCGCTCCGCTGGTATCGACCATGCGGTAGCCGATCCTGAAGCTGCCTTTGAAATTTTCCTCACTGTCTTGAGCGTGGAGAGAAAATGCCAGTGAACAGACAAAGACTAACAGTAGGCCTGATAATAAGATTTTCTTTTTTTGCATTCGTCACTCCTATTTAAGAAAGATTTTACTGAGGTTGGAACCATGAATCGTGGCATGACAGACCGTGCAGTTGGTCGTAGTGGATCCGAAACGGCTGTGCCAATCCGGAGCAAAAGTATGGCAGCTGAAGCACAGGTCGGAAGTGCTCTGGTGAGTCAACATGTGACGATTAGGAGTCCCGTGAACTTCATGACATGTTGAACATCCCTCGATCCGTGAGGCTTCGTGTTCATGAAGGAACGGGCCACCTTTGTCGGTGTGACATTTCAAACAGGCTTGATGTTTGAATCCTCCCAATCTTTCTCGTGTCGCCGGCTCGTGAGGGTTGTGGCAGTCTGAGCAGCTCATGATTCCCTCTTGGAGTCTGTGCCGTTCATTGAGCTGGAATAGCGAAAACACATCTTCGTGGCAGGTGTAACAGCTTTTTGTTGGGCTTGGTTTGGTGTCTTCTCCATGCACAGAGTGACATATGGTGCAGTCCAGGGACGCTTTCCCGTGAGGACTGGCCATATACCTTGAGTTGGACTTCGTGTGACAGTCCAGACATTTTTCCGTCTTTTCATTGGTCATGTCTTCTGCTTTAAAGGCGAAAATGTTTGCTCCGCCTCCCTCTCCCAGGTGCACCTCTGCGTCTCCATGACAGGATGTGCAGGTGTTTTCCTGGATAGCTGAATGAGGTTTGGACATGAATGCCTGTGCCAGTTCATCATGACATTCTGTGCATGTTTCGATGTCTGATTCTTGAGTTGCGGGCCTGGCGCCGGCTAAAAAACCTGTCACTGCCAGTGCCAAAACAATGAATCCAATCAGTTGAACAGAAGGCAATTTCATCTTATTTTTTGTTGTCATCTGCAACGTGTACCTCCTTGTAATTTTTAAATCTATATGTGATCACAGGTGTCACAACCCATGTGATTTTCTTGAATTCATTCTCGAATGATTTTTTATTCCACAACATCCTTTACGATGCTCCTGATTTGCTCTGATTGAAAAGGCTTTTCGATGATGGACAGGATGTTGAGATTCCCCAACTGGGATTCAATCTGATTCCTGGAGTGGGCGGATAGAATGATGGTTTTGGCTTCGGGTTGAACGACCAATAATTTTTTAAGGATCTCGATTCCATTTTCCTCGTCGATATCTATATCGCAAAAAATCAGATTATAATCCGTGTTCTCGACTTGTTTGAATGCATCTTTTGCTGTGGCAACTGCATCGACTTCATATCCTTCGTGAGAGAGTATCTCTTTAAGGGACCAACGAATGAGCTTGTCGTCGTCGACCACTAATATTCTAATCAACATACTACTCTCCGAAGTTCTTGTTAGCAATATTTGTGCCACTTTTGCCGTCGAAAATTTATTTTTTATCTTATTGTAAAGAATAAAGTTACAAGCTGACCATTTGACGCCCTTAATCAGGCTCAAAAAAGTGGGTCATATGACCCATTATTAGGTGATATAACCCGGAAAACTAGCTGTGTTCAGCAGTCGCTTCAGAATATATTAAACAGCTTGAACAGGCCGCTAATTTTGGCAGGAGCTCGCAATCCTTTGAGATGAATCGTATTATTCTGGCTTGATATTCAATTTTTTAATTTTATAGCGCAGCGTATCCCGAGTGATATTCAACATTTTGGCTGCCTGCGACTTGTTGCCGTTTGCTTTTTTCAAAGCCATAATCAGAAGCTTCTTTTCCATTCCGGGCAGAGAGAGATCCGATTCAGAAGGTTCCTGAGCTGAGCGGTTTTGAAGAGCAGATATCCCATTTGAACGGATCGGCAAGTATTGAGTCGTGATATAAGAATCATCCTCGAATATCATGGTTCTTTCCAGGGCATTTTTGAGTTCTCTGACATTCCCGGGCCAATCATACTCAAGGAGAATCTTTTGTGTGTCTTTCCGCAGGCCTTTTATATTTTTTCTGAATTTTTGATTGTATTGGGCTATGAAGTGCTCAGCCAGTTTGAGGATATCGTCTTTCCTCTCTCTGAGGGGAGGAATGTAGACCGGACATACATTCAGCCTGTAGAACAGGTCTTTCCGGAATTTCCCTTCGAGGGATGCTTCCTCGAGATCTTGATTGGTGGCGGTGATTACTCTGATGTCGACTTCTATATCTTTCAGCCCGCCCACCCTTTTGAACGTGTGCGTTTCGAGAAATCTGAGCAGCTTGGCTTGAAGATTGAGGTTCAAGGTGCTGATTTCATCCAGGAAAAGAGTTCCTTCGTCTGCGAGTTCGACCAGACCCTTTTTCTGTTGCTTGGCGTCTGTAAAAGCTCCCTTTTCGTAGCCAAAGAGTTCGCTTTCCATCAGATTTTCCGGGATTGCCGAGCAATTTATAGCCAGATAAGGTGCCTGCTTGCGGCGGCTGAGTTGATGGATGGCTTGCGCCAGAAGGTCCTTGCCTGTTCCGCTTTCGCCCTGCAGCAGTATGATGGACGCTTCGCTTCCGGCAATTTTTTTAACCATATCCAGAACCTGCTGCATTTTATCTGACTTGGCAACGATCTGAGAGGGATCGAAATGTTGCTTTTCTTTGTAGAAAGCGATTTCTTTTTTCAAAGAAACTGTCTCCAAAGCATTTTTGACTGTACTCTGGAGCTTAGTGTAGTCAATGGGCTTGGTGATGAAGTCGTAGGCTCCACGGCGCATGGCTGTCACGGCATCATCGATCACACCGAAGGCTGTGATTATGATGACCGGAATGTCCGGCCATTTCTTTTTGAATTCCTTTAACAGATCTGTTCCTTTTTTATCAGGAAGCTTGACATCGAGCATCACGAGGTCGGGTGTATTCTCCTCAGCCAGTTGAAGGCCTGTTTTCCCGTTTTC
>JABAOC010009728.1_pt1 | contig 24876 bp, 7 predicted proteins | sample 7062161 | NCBI WGS metagenome assembly JABAOC01 (sample SAMN14538625, study PRJNA623070) | marine sediment metagenome | biome: marine biome [ENVO:00000428]; feature: marine pelagic biome [ENVO:01000023]; material: deep marine sediment [ENVO:00002113] | place: India: Gulf of Khambhat ... | reverse complement strand
GAAAGCGAAGCTGTTCCCCCTCCAAAGAGAGTCGGTAAGGCTAAATCTTCCGATGTCGCTTCATTCATCCCTGAATAATCTTTTAAGTTATATATGTCGAGTCTTCCCCACACAATATGGAAGAGAATCATCAAAAATAACTTAAAATGCCACTTATTTTGTATATTTCACAGTGAGATACCGGCTTGTGCTGTCTTTTTTGCTGAATCCAGTCACATAGATGCTGGTTGAGTTCATACAAATGGCTGTTGCTATTTCATCGCCCTGTGGTGTTAGAGTGTCATCATTGGGATACTGGGCTATCCAGTTAACACTTCCATCACTTTTGTACTTTATCGTGAAATACTCTGCCCCTTTATCTTGGGTGGTGATAAAACCGGCGACGAAGATTTGTCCTGAACTATCCACAGCGATGCCAACAGCCTCATCATTGCCAAATCCTCCATCATGCCGCTCAGCTCCGTCTCCAGAGCTATTCCAAAGTGGAGCCCCAGCACTGCTGTATTTTATGGTCGCGTAGTCATAACCGTTCGTTCCTGTGCTTTTTCCTGTTATATACACATTGCCTGATGAATCCACGGCAAGAGCTGTCGCCATATCATCTCCATTCCAAAGGCTGTTATTGTAGCTCCTGTTCCAAGCCGGCGTTCCGCTGGCGTCATATTTGACTGTGTAATAATCTTTTTCGAAAGCGTTTTCCCCAGTCGCCGTACCTGTCACATAGATATAGACGACACCTGATTCACTGTCTTCAAAGAGAGCCATGTCAGTGGGTTCGTCGTCACCAAAACCAAGACCATCATCCCTTGCCTCCCACTGCAGGCTTCCGGAGCTGTCATACTTCATTGTGAGATAGTCATGGGTGGTCGGGCCTTTGGACAGGCTTTCCTGACTCATCCCTGTGATGTAGACATTACCCAGTGAGTCGACAGCAATAGCCGTGGCAATGTCATTGCCGTTTCTTCGGGAATCATAACTTTCATCCCAGAGCATATTTAGGGAAGGGCTGTACTTTATCGTGAAGTAGTCCGAGTGTTTCGTTTGATTTCCTCTGTGGACATAGCCCGTCACGTAGACGTTGCCGTCCTTATCCAAAGCCAAGTCGTTACCTCCATCGCCCAGATGAGACGGGCCGTCATACCGGGCCTCATTGAGTGCATGTCCATCCGAAAGGTCATATTTTATCGTCAGGATATCTGGACCTGTTGTGCCTCCATCGCTGGAGCCGGTGACATAGACACCCGAGGAATCGACAGCAATGGCAGTCGGGATATCGTCTCCATTACCTGTGCCATTATAAGGCATATCCCAGGCAGGCTTTCCATCCACATCATACTTCACCGTATAGTAGTCTTTTCCTGTTGTTCCCTTATCAATGTACCCTGTCACATAAAGATTGCCAGATTCATCAGCTGCTGCAGCTATCGCTTCACCCTCATAGTCTCCTTCGACAGCCCATTCCGGCTCTTTTGGATTGATGGTGATGGCGAATGTTTTCGTTATCTCTCTCGGGACATCTTCACACCAGACAACAAAGCCGTCTGTCACACTGATCGTTACAGTGTAAAGCGCTGGATAATTCTTAGTCTTGTCATATTCAGGAATGCCGATGATCTTCATTTTTTCGTTGCTCGAACCCGAGGTTGCAGGGCTCAATCCGGGCGGCAGCTCAGAGTTTTCAACTGTCCATTGCAGAGGCCGCTTCCAGTTTTGAGCCTGAAACTCGACTTCGTATGGCTCACTCAGTGCTCCATCAACAAGGGCTGGCGGGTCAGTCGATTTGAACGGAGGATCGACGGACATGGAAAGAGGTTGAGGCCTGATGCAGAGCTCGAAAACCAGTGAAGCAGACTTAGGATTTTGATAGTAGTCATCGAAAACAGTGACAGTGAGAGTGAATTCCCCGGCGAGCAAGGGCGTACCAGTCAGCACGGCTGTTTGACCCATGCTTCCGCTGCTTGTCAGTGAAAGACCAAGATCTACAGGGTCTCCTGTCCAGTTATCGGTGGCGGACAAGCTCCAGGAGGTATAGGGCGGGACTCCTCCACTGGCCGTAAACTCTAAATTCCCTTCTATGTAATCACTGTAGTCGATTCCTTCCTTTCCAGGTAGAGCCTCTGAAGGACTCATGGTGATCACTAATGGCTCAGGATCAGCAATATGAATGGTAAACCCCTGTGTGTCGGATTTGGCTGGGTCGGAGGAATCTTGAGCTTCTGCAGTAAATGAGATATCCCCGGCCTCTTTGGGAGTGCCGGAAATCACACCCGTAAACGCATCTAGCTCCATTCCGTAAGGCAGAGCGCCACTGATAATACTCCAAGAGTAAGGCGTTGTTCCACCGATGGCTCTCAGGGAATCGCCAGCATATTCCTCACCGGCTTTTCCAGAAAGCAGAGTGTCGGGCAGGATCATAAAAGTCATTGCCGAAACTTCGGTTTCTTCTGTCGAAGAATGAGAGACAGCCACCGCACCAACGTTGCCCGCATAGGAGGCAGGATCGAAATTGTTGCCACCAGATTGAGCCGCCGATTCCCCGTCATCATCGCCTGGTTTAAGCTGATTGGTGTCGATCACACGCAGAATAACGAGCGCTTCCTCTCCGGGATCCAGGGAGAATGTGGCGTTTGAGATCCAGCCGTTGATCAATTCCGGATCCACGATTTTTTTATAGTCGGAAATGTTCGGGCTCAAATTAGGAGGAGTGATGTTGAGGAGGAGTTCGTGATGAGCCTCTTCATGTAAATTGCACTCTATTGAGGAGGCTCCGGGTGTGAAGTGCGCTTTATAGGCGAGAAGCTGAGTGTAGACATATGTCTCTCCAGGCAGGGAATCTCCGGCGATGGTCTTAAAAGTATAAGAAGAAGCCACATCGCCTGTGTTTTGAACTCTCCAGAATTTATCGATAATATCCGCGTCGTACAGAGTCGCGTTGACGATATTGGGGTTGACGATATTGGGGTTAACAATATTGGGATTGACGATATTCGGATTGACTATGTTCGGGTTAACGATATTGGGGTTAACGATATTGGGGTTGACGATATTGGGGTTGACGATATTGGGGTTAACGATATTGGGGTTGACAATATTGGGGTTGATGATGTTGTTGACAATGTTGGGATTGACGATGTTCGGATTTTGGATTAACGGAATGGGGGATTCTTCTGGGGGATCACTCCAATTTATCTGCCCTAAATCTTCGATTATCAGCTTATTCTCACCGCCCATACCGGCATCTCCGGCGACATTCAGGTAGACAGAGTCCTGGAATCCATTCCCGGAAACCTGGATCTCTATCAGGAGCGTTTCCGTCCCGGAGTATTCGACGAAGACTTGCCGGGAGACCGAAGAATGCTCGGGGACTTCGACTGTGAGTTCATACGGAGACTGACCTGGGGGAGGAGCGCCTGGGAAGAATGACGCACTCCCTTCGGTGGGCGGGATTATTGTCAAATCTAAAGTTATTGATTCTGGGATAAGATCCGGGGAACCGGTCTTGTTCTGAATGTTGACAGCGAACACTTGTTTGTTTTGATAAAGAACGCTGCTTTCCAGGACTCCCACCTCAATTCCCTGTGTGATTTTAGAGACATAGACATTCTGATTCCTCATTCCCGTGTGATATCCATTCGTGCATAAATAAGGATCAGGAGGATTATAAAGTGTCCAGGGATCAACAATGGGATCAGGATCGTAGTCAGGCGGGCGGACATCACGGTTATCCGTCCAGCTGACAAAACAATCAGAAGGGTCTGTTGTCAATGTGTTGAAGCGCCAGCTTTCACCCTCTTTTATGAACCGGGGAGCCGGTGCAATATCCAGATAGTCACCGTGAAAAGGCGTAGTTCCGCCTTTAAAAAGGGGATAATTGGGAGGATTGTACTGCATCTGCATGAGTTCGCCTTCAAAGAGGGCGAACATGTACCGTGAAACCTGGATGGAAGGGTCAAATACAGGGGAGCTGCCTGGAAAGCCCTGTGTCGCCCTGACATCAATGGTCTGGCGCCAGTTACAAGGATGTTCTGGATCATCACGGTTGCAATCCGTGCCAATATAGTCATCGGAGACTAATATTCCGTGAGTGCCCCCTTTCAGTATTCGAACAGAATCCCGTGAGTCATACCAGGCGATCATCAGCTTTCCCGCGACAAAGGCCATGGAAGGCATAAACTGATGGCCGCTGTGTTCTTCAACAACTTTTTTATAGGGGAAAGTATTTCCACCATCTGTGGAAGTGCGCACGACGATTTGTGCATGACTATTCGGCCCGTCCACTCTTTCAGCCCAGGCCATGTGCACATGATGGTTATTATCCACTGCCATAGTCGGAAAAGCGTAGGATCGGAACTGAGTGGTGAATAAATTCGGATCATAGGTGCGTTGGTCAAAGAAAAAAGTGTTGCTGGGTGAGACTTCTGTGGCTTTGGTAAAGGTCTGCCCAAAATCGACTGATTTGGAAATAAGCATGGCATCCGTGACATTCACAGAAGCAAACCGTCTCCAGCCCACGTAGACTGTTCCGTCTTCCGGGTCGATGGCAATGGTCGTTCCCTGATTCTTTTGCTGGCTCTCACTCAGCTTAATGGGACTTTCCCAGGTGTGACCTCCGTCAATTGACCTGGAGATAAAAGTCTTGCTGTGAACATTCTGCTGAATCTCGCCTAAGAAAATGCTGTAGACAATGTAGGCGATGCCGTTTGGATAGCCTGGACGGGGAATATCCACTCCAATCCACGGCTTGTCCGCGAATTGCCCGCTTGTCCCGAGATCAATTATATTGGTGACTTCGTGCACAATGTCATTTCCAATATCCTGAAAGCGGGCCACAAAAACAACACTGCGCCCATTGTCCTCCCTGTCGAAAGCAATACCGCTGTAGAGAAAAGCCCCGTCGAAGAAGGCGCGGACTGTCGGGTCAGAAGCGGCTCCGAAGCCCAAAAGCGGTGATTCCAGCGCTTCAGTCCTGGGATCGTTCGGGTATCCGAGAAGGAGTTCGTTCACCCAGGATTGGCCTCCATCAAAAGACTTATACACCCCCAGCCAGGCATCACCCGCGGCTGCTCCTTCTGGGAGGCCCGGCAGCTTTCCTTCAGACTCAGCCATGTCGACCAGGCGGTAGTCGTTGGCTCCAGCCAGAAGATTGCGGGGGTCGGTTGTCGAGACATCAATAGACGGCTCGTTCTGCCGCTGGAGGTAAGGGTCACCATCGAAGAGTGTGGTGCCTGATACCATATTCACATTTCGGCCGGCGATCAAAGGAGGTCCCAAGTTTTCATTCTGGCCTCCGGAGTTAATTGGGATCCCGGCTGCTACCAAGAGGGCGGCAGCAGCGAATAAAAATAGAAATATTTTGTGTTTTGACATGGTTTCCCCCTCATTAATTTCATCTCTTTGAGCTGATGATTTGCTCTGAAGGGAAAAGAAGAAATTTTTAGAAATGTTGAGTCTATTTGGAGTGGAGAAGTAGTGGCATTTTTGATGTGTGAGAGTTTTAAAGAGACCTGGAAATTATTAAGTGGCTCTTTTCTTGAATTGGAGGTTGAATTTTCGTCCCGAATCACAGCCATTTCTCTCCTTTTCCCCTCGGGAGTGCATATTATTATCATTTAGAAGATATTATGTCAATAAAAAAACAGGAAAAAAATAAGGGAAGAATATTAACGAAATTCGGATTTTAACAATAAAAAAAGAGAAAATCTGGAATCAAAGTGAGAGTGCAAGTCAAGGAAAGGCAAAAATGTCTGGTTTTTAGCTGCAAATAGAAATCATTCAAGAAAAGATGATTATGAATTAAGATTTAAATAAATTGGGATAAATGAAGTTTTTCTTGCTTTTATTTTTCTGTTTTTTTATTTATCAGCTTTACTTGAATTTCTGGACGCGGTTATTATTCGAATCCACGACATAGACATAGCCAGCACTGTCCACCGCTATCCCACTCGGAAAAAGAAACTCGCCATCTCCGCTTCCGGAGTTGCCCCACTTAGTTACAAAAATTCCGTTTGAAGTGAATTTCTGGGCGCGCGCATTCTCATCTTCAACAACATAGACATAGCCAGCGCTATCCACGGCTATATCCAGAGGATAATCAAATTCGCCGTCTCCTGCTCCCTGAGATCCCCATTTGGTCACAAATATCCCATCAGCAGTGAATTTCTGGACGCGGTGATTGTTCGCATCCGCGACATAGACATAGTCAGCACTGTCCACTGCCATCCCACTCGGAAAAAGAAACTGGTCGTTTCCTGTTCCGTAGCTCCCCCATTGAGTCACATACGTTCCATCAGCAGTGAATTTCTGGATTCGTGCATTTTCGTTATCAGCCACATAGACATAACCAGAACTATCCACGGCTATTCCCTGCGGATAATCAAACTCGCCGTCTCCGGTTCCGTAGCTCCCCCATTGAGTGACATACGTCCCATCAGCAGTGAATTTCTGGACGCGGTCATTACCTGTGTCCGTGACATAGACATTATTAGAACTGTCCACTGCAATGAAATGGGGATTAATAAACTCGCCGTTTCCACTCCCATAGCTTCCCCATTGGGTAACATACGTTCCATCAGAAGTGAATTTCTGGATGCGCGCATTCTCATTATCAATAACATAGATATAACCAGAACTATCCACCGCTGCTCCCAGAGGATAATCAAACTCACCGTCTCCGGTTCCGTAGCTTCCCCATTGGGAAACATATTCATAGGTTTGATCTGTTGTTGGGACTTGAGAATATTTAACAACAAAGAAGTCCATTCCTGTGCCGCTTCCAAGACCCATTCCTCCAACGTACACATCACCGGATGAAGTCACGGATAAAGCGTGACCGGCATCCACACCATTGCCGGGACCGTTGTATTTCATCATCCAGAGCAGGTTCCCGTCACTGTCGTACTTCATGGTTATGCAGTCTCCATCATAGCTTGTATTCGTTCCCCCGCTTCTTCCTGATACGTAGACGTTCCCTGAGCTATCAAAAGCGATATCATTGCCATAATCATACGAACCTGGGGATTCACCTTCATATCTTCTTATCCAGATTGGAGCTCCATTGCTGTCAAATTTGACTACGGCCAAATCACGAGACATGTCGGCTCCATCACTCATTCCAGTGACATATGCATTGCCCGCAGAGTCCACGGCAAGACAGAGGGGTATCTCGTTGCCATTTGCAGGCCCAGCATATCTTGCCACATATATAAAATTTCCTGCGCTATTATATTTGACTATGCAGTAGTCATCCAAAATTTCACCACAGACATAAACATTGTTTGAGGAGTCTAAGGCAATGAAATAAGCATAATCATATGAATTGTCAGCGCCATTGTACGTATTCACCCACTGTTGCACTCCTTCACTGTCATATTTAATGGTGAGAAAATCATACCTTGTGGTTTGGCTTGTATAGGTACGTCCTGTTACGTAGACATTTCCCGATGTATCCACTGCTATCCCCCAACCTTCATCCGTTGCATTAAAAGGATTATTGTATCTTGCCACCCACTCTTGGTCGCCTGTAACGCCGTTATATTTTATTGTGGTGCAGTCATAGCTTGTGTCGATCCCTTGACTTTCACCTGTAACATAGACATTTCCGGATGCATCCACAGCAATGGCATTAGCCGAATCATACCCATTTGCAGGACCATCGTAGGTTGCTGCCCACAGTTCATCTCCGGCGCTGTTATACTTCACAGTGGCGAAGTCACGATTTATCGCATCTATATGAGTATATCCGGTGACATAAACATTTCCTGAAGGATCAACAGTCATATTTCTCGCATAATCAATATAATTTCCTGGACCGTTATACTGTCGCGCCCATTCCTGATTTCCAGAACTGTCGAACTTGACTGTTGTATAATCAATAGCTGTTCCGTTTCCATAACTGTAACCAGATATGTACACATTATTAGAAGAATCTAGTTCCATGATTTCACCGTAGGCCCAATACATACTATCATCATTAGTGGGGCCGTTATACCTTACAGCTCCATCGCCTTCCGTATTCCACAGCAGATTTCCTGAGCCGTCATACTTTATCGTGGCATAATCATCATTCGTACTGCTTCCATGACTTGAACCTGTTACGACAATGTCTCCAAAAGCATCCACAACGATATCATTCGCAAAATCGTGCCCATTTGCAGAGCCATCATACCTTCTGGCCCAGACTTGGCTGCCTGTGATGTCATACTTGACCGTTGCATATTCGTTAAACATATTGCTGCCGATGCTCCACCCAGTCACATAAACATTTCCAGCAGAGTCGACATCAAGCGCATAGGCCCTATCGTTACCATTCTCCGGACCATTGTATGTTGCGGCCCACTGTTCCACTCCGTCGTTGTCGTACACCACAGTGGCATAGTCATAATTAGAACCTTCTTCTGTGTATACAAGACTGTAACCTGATACGCACACATTTCCCGACGGATCCAACGCAATGGCGTGAGCATATTCCGTACTCGTGTCATTATCATACCAGGCAATCCAGACCTGGGTTCCATTTGTGTCATACTTTATTGTCGCGAAATCATATGATGTGCCGCTCCGATAACTCTGACCTGTAACATACACATTCCCCGCTCCATCCACAGCCATTGCATATGCTCTATCAGAATGCCCGCTGTCGTAAATCGCCACCCAATCCTGGTCTCCTGTACTGCTGTCATATTTTATCGTGGCATAGTCATAACCAGTGCTGTCTCCGTAGATCCCACCAGTCACATAGACATTCCCTGCTGAGTCTACAGCAATATCTTCTGGCGTATCTTGTCTGTTTCCTTCCCCGCCGTATGTTGCGGCCCACTGCTCCTCTCCATCACTGTTGTACTTCACAGTGGCAAAATCATAATAGCCTTCTGAGGGCATATGGCTTTGTCCGGTCACATAAACATTCCCAGCAGAGTCTACAGCGATTGCAGTGCTATAATCATAACTGTTTTCAGGCCCATTGTAGCTTACCGCCCAGGCCTTATTCCCATTGCTGTCATACTTAATCGTTAAATAGTCTACGGACTGGCTCCATCCACCATAACCAGTTACATACACGTTTCCAGCAGAGTCTACAGCGATTGCAGCACCATAATCACTACTGTTTCCTGGCCCATTGTATCTTGCCTCCCAGAGCTGCTCTCCTGCGCTATTATACTTAATGGTGAGAATATCAAGGCTTGTGCTGCCTCCAGTACTCGAACCGGTGACATAGATATTCCCGGACGAATCTGTCGCTACAGCATGGGAGTCGTCGATGCTATTAGCGGCGGGGCCATCGTATCTGGCCACCCACTCTTCACCGACCAAGAAGGTGGCATCGTAATCCTGGCCAAATTGACCGGAGGCCACAGAATTATAACTTCTGTTGGAAGGATTGAAGGTGTATCCGGTTTTAGACGGAGTGACTGTCCCTGACCATCCAACGGGGATTGTGCCAGCGTAATTGCCATTCCCATCTGTTGTCGGATTTCCTGGTAGGCCTGATATCAGCACTCCAGGAAGTCCGCTGCCATCAAACCAGACAGTCCCAGAGATGGTTAAACCCACGGATGCCGAATAATCCTGATTGATCTGGTTAGCCATCACATCATCATAACTTCTGAAAAGAGGGGAAAAGGCATAGCCCGGAAGTGCTGGGGTGACTTCGCCTGACCACCCGGAAGGCACAAGGGCAATATAGGCGCCACTGGCGTTTGTGCTGACGCTATCTGGCAGCCCAGCCATCAAGACTCTTCCGAAAGGCGAGCCTTCATAGGTCACATTTCCTGAGATGATGATGTCCGAGCCTTCATAGGAATTGATCGTGATCGAGAGGTTTTGAGAAAAAGATTCCTGGGGAGGAAAACTGGAATCGACGACTTTTACGGTAAAATCGAATGTTCCCTCAGCAGTCGGTGTCCCTTCAATAACTCCTGAGCTAGTCAGATAAAGACCGTCAGGGAGAGACGCTAGATCCAGGCTCCAGTGATAAGGTTTTGTTCCTCCCACAGCCACAAGTGCTTGACTGTAGGGTGTTCCGACTTCTCCGTCAGGAAGAGTATCTGTGAGTACGGCAAGATCCGGTCTATCCGAGAGAACAACATCTGGTAGAAATGTTGTCTCACCCAACACGACCGAGACCGGTGTCGCATCTGCATACGAACTCTGGTCACTGTAGAATTCGGAGGCATAGGGAAGTTTATTGTAACCAGTGAAAAAGGCGAGCTTGACGTCGCAAGTGGGAATCCTGGGAATGGAATAATATCCATCTTCGTCGGAATAAACAAAAGAAACCTGGGCTTGAATTGAGCTGTCATAAGCAGACACATAGACACCCCCTATGCCTTGCCCAATGCTGTTTATGATTCTCCCTTCGATAGTCCCTCCATTATCAGCTAGTACTGCATCAAAGCCCCATGTTGTTTCATTGACGACGACTGTCAGCTCATCGGCTGTAGTGTATGAAGTCTTGTCGTCATACCATTCAACTGCCCAATTCCCTGTGTATGGACTCGTGTATTGATTGGGCCGGAAACGGACTTTCACGTTGTCCACAGGTATGCGGTCGATACGGTAATATCCATCTTCATTCGTGTAGGCATATTTTTGGTAGTAGCCGCCACCCTCTAGATGAAAGGCCCAGGCTAAAACGTCTCTCAGTCCATCTCCTGAAGAGTTCGTGACTCTCCCGCCGATCGATCCTGACTCGGCAAGCTCAACGTTTATGTCCGATGTCGTCTGGCCAGCATAGATGCGCACAGGGGCTGCATCTTCAAACTTTAACGCATCGTCATAAAATTCAGCGACATGGTTGGTATTATCGGGATTGAAATACAGGCTTATATTCCCGTTAGGAAGATGACCCATAAAGTAATAGCCATTCTCATCTGTTCTGGTGCTTCTCAATCCTATCTGTGGAATCTGTGCGCTCGGATAGAGATAGGGTATGATTTGAGACGGATCATAAGCAACGACTTGGACATTGCCCACTCCTCCGTTGATATCAGTCACTCTCCCTTCGACATTTCCGCCATCTGTGAGTTGGAAATCTATCCCTGATGTGGTCTGGCCAGTCTCGACATAGACGGCATTGGCTTCATTAAAGGAAGGTTTGTCGTTATACCATTCTATTCCGTGATTCTCTGTCCCTGAACGCACATAAGCTTTGTAATATCCTGTATTCAGACGTTCAATCGTGTATTGCCCGAATTCATCAGAATAAGCTGAATCGATGGAATCTCCATTCAGGTCTCGGAGACGAATAAAGGCTCCCTCTATAGAGTTCCCTTGAAGGTCCGTTACAGTCCCTGATATGGTCCCAGCCGGATCCAACTGGCCATCTATATCAAAGACAGTTTCACCTGCCAGGACTTCTATTAGAGGCGCTTCCGCGAAGCGAGGTTTATTATCGTAGAATTTAGGGAGATAATTTATGCCGCCGTAATAATCGAGTATGGGATATGTTATGAATCGGATTTTATAGCTTCCTTCTGGCACACTGATCCTGTAATCTCCGGTTGCTGCATCTGTTAGCGTGTTCCACCTCCTGTATCCATATCGATCGAAAACCCGTACTCTCACCTGTAAGGGATCGTTTGTGCTGTTTGTTACTCTTCCGAATACTTGGCCCTGACCGAAGCCATCACTTATCTCAGCCGTCAATGTGTAGGTGTTCTGCAAGCCCTCTCCCCAGGTATACGGGATACGAATGTAATAATCGCCTGCTTCGGTTGCGCTAAAATAAATCGTGTCTTCACTGCTGGCGCTGAGACCGCCAACCAGGTATTTTCCAGAGCTATCCGCCAGGCCGAGATCGATATTGTTTCCAAGCACTCCGGCAAGGGTAACTTTTAAGTCCATGTTTTCTTCAACATAAATCTTGTACCAGTCGTCATCGAGGAGCTGCAAATTCGAGTAAGTTCCAGTCGTGATATCGGCTGCACTGTTGAAATCATCATTGTCTTCATATGAGTCATCCGGAGGAGTGCTTGTTACGGTAATAATCCCTGTTTCATCATAGAGTGAAGGATAATAAGCTGCGATCTTGGCTGTTCCCTCTCCGCTGCCTGTAAAGGTCGCACTCTTTTCATCTCCTGCCGGAACGAGATCTCCTCCTCCAACCTCACCCGTTTGATCGATCAGCTCCCAGGTAACGGATGTGTTCTCTATGAAGTTGTCAAATGAATCCCTTAAAATAGAATAGACGGTAAAACTGGCTCCTGGAGTAATAGTTATGGTATCTACTTCTGCACCGGTGCCGTCATCCGCATCCTCAATCCTTAAATTAGCGGCAGCCCCTACTACTACATTAAAGGCATTGCTCCCCCCTGTCTTTCCTCCACCAGAGGTGGTGATCGTCACGCCTGCGGAAGCCATGGTTATAAACACGTCACCAATCCAGACTCCGTTCAAGAATGAACTTGTGGAAGTGGGGCTTATGGTGCCAGTCGAATCACTCAATGCGTTCGTGTCGTTGTAGGTTTCTACTGTGTTTCCGTTTGAGTCTTTGGCTGTTATTGTTATGGTAAAAGAAATTCCGGCAATTTGTTCGCCTATGGCATTAAATTCAAAGTGATCCAGTTCCACTGAATAGGCGTCATAATCTTGATTGAGCTGGTCTGAGTTGACTTGGCTGTAATTTATTTCAGGTGGGTCGAAATAATATCCGGCCTTGAAAGGTGTGGCTGTTCCTGACCAGTCCTCAGGAACAGTGTCCGAGTAGAAACCGGATTCATCCGTTGTCGGAGCACCTGGCAATCCACGGATCAGTACTCCCTGAAGGGGAGGACCTCCATCACCAATAGTCACAGTTCCTGAGATGGTGTAAGTCGGAGCCGTGGATTCATTAATAGTCAGAGTATAGTCTCTTTCATCCATTTGGAGAGGATCACCTGAATCAGTGACTCTGATTCTGAAGCTGTGAGTACCCGCTGTGCCGCTCTCTGGCATTCCACTTATAAAGCCGCCGCTGTCCAGGCTCAGCCCTGCTGGGAGGGAGCCAGACTGCAAGGTCCAGGTGTAAGGCCAGACTCCTCCGCTGGCTTCTAGGGTCACGCCGTAAAGCCTTCTCTCGCTTCCTACAGGAAGCGGCGAGGGCGTAGTGATCATGAGCGGTGGAGGGGGCTCATACGGGTCTTCGATCGTGATGCTGAAAGTCTGGTTATCTGATTGCTGGGGGCTGCTCGAATCGGTGACCTGGGCAGTGAAATAGTAGGTGTAAGGATAAGTCTTTCCAGCGTCACGAAGAGGAGTGCCGAAGATCTGTCCTGTCACTCTGTCTAGGCTTAATCCGGGTGGAAGGTCATTAGGGTCTATCCACCAGGAATAGGGTTCAGTCCCGCCGACTGCCGTCAATTGAGCTTCGTATGGCAGATGTGGGGCTGGTGGATATGATTCATCTATGAGTCCCGGGGGTAGGGAGGAAGTGCTGATAAGCAGGGCTGTTGCAGCTGCCTCAGGCTCTTCGATTCCCTGTTCGGCGTCGTCTGAGTCAACGGATTGGGACGTTACAGCACCAGCTAATGATTGGATAAAATCCTCCAATTCAGGTAGCTGCCAGAATTGGCTTGAAAGTCCGCGAGTTGTTATGGCTTCACTGGTTTCGAGTATGCGCAGATTGACGATGGCTTCCTCGCCTGGGCCAAGGACAAAAGTCGCATTTTCAATGGCTGCGTTGACGATGTTGGGATTAACGATATTGGGGTTGACGATGTTGGGATTAACGATATTGGGGTTGACAACGCTGAGAAGAACTTCATGATTTGGGGCTTGTTTCAATTCACAGTCATTAATATCCATATTATTATTGAGGCCGGATCCAGCAATGGCTGGTGAGTAATGGACCTTATAAACGATAAGCTGGGCATATATGCCCTCCGGCAGGGCTTCTTTGGCGATGATTTTAAAAGTGAACGAGGAAGCCGTGTTCCCAGCATTTCTCACCGGCCATTCAACATCAGTTATCGCTGCTTCCCCTGGGGCAGCATTGACGATGTTGGGGTTGACGATGTTGGGATTAACGATGTTGGGATTGACGATATTCGGGTTGACAATGTTGGGATTGACGATGTTGGGATTGACGATGTTGGGATTAACGATGTTGGGATTGACGATGTTGGGATTGACGATGTTGGGGTTGACGATATTGGGGTTGACGATATTCGGGTTGACGATATTCGGATTGACGATCCAATTCACAATGTTCGGATTGTCGATTTCCGGTTGATGAGTTTCTTCTTCCCCAGTAATTCCTGGGCTTGTCGGGTCGCCATTCAGAAGGATGAAGCCTGTGTCCCCTTCAGGAAGAATGCCCCCCCCTGGCTCGTCGATCTCATCGATGTTGATTCCCACAGAAGCATACAGATCTGTAGAATCGACAAAAACCTGTCGTGATATGGTCGAGTAAGGAGCGATACTCACATCCAGAATTTCAAGAAGGTCAAATTGGAGAAAAGAGGCCTGACCGCCTGGAGGCTGGTTGGCGATCGTTAGACGGAAGCTTTTCAAAAATCCTGTGTTATTCTTGACGAAGATGACGAACGCACGGGGCACCTCTAAGTTCAAAAGTTTGGTGTTTGTGGGAGAGCCGACTTCAATCCCAGTCGTGATTCGGGAGGTATAAACATTCTGATTCCGCATCCCCGGTTTTTGTCCACCTTCGCAAGGAGGTCTACCATCCGATATGTATATGTCTAATTGTTCAGAAGTCGGCGGCCCGTAGCTGGTCCAATCCCCATCATCCGGTGGGCTAACATCACGGTTATCTGTCCAGGAGACATGAAATAAGGGATTATCCGCTGGTTCTGTGTTGAAGCGCCAATGTCCATTCCCATCCAGCACGAACATCGGCGAGGGAGTGATATCAAGATAATCGCCATGGAAGGGGAGTGTTCCTGATTTGAAAAGCGGGTAGTTGGGAGGATTGAATTGGGCCTGGTAGGCCTTATAGGTGCCCGGGTTCTCCGGGTCTTCTTCTGTGTGGAAGAGGTAACGAGAGACCTGAGTGAAGATCCAGTTAAGATTCGGAAAGTCACTGGTGTCGGCCTGAGCGGCCCAGACATCGATGGTGTGCCTATAAAGAAGGTAATCACTTATCCAGTCTCCAAAACCGTACATCTGGCCACAGTAGCTATCCCTCTGGTCATACCAGACCATAGTCAATTTCCCGCCAGCATAGGTCAGTGACGGCATAAACTCGTGGCCTTGGACAGCGTAGGGAGTGGGGATCGGTGTGGGCGGTTCAAAATGGAAACCTGGTCTGGTCGTTGTGAGCAAGATCCGAGCTTCTCCTGAAGGGCCCCATCCTCGCTGAGCCCATGCCAGGTAGACGGTTCCTTTCTCGTCTACAGTCATTGTGGGATAGCTGTTTGTGCGGAAGGATGTCCCGGGGATAAGATCATCAGGGTTCGGGTATAATATTTCATCCGGTGTGGAGGGCTGGTCGAAAGAACCATACGGAAATGGATCGAAGCATGCCACTTCAGTCACTTTGTGAAAACTTTCGCCCGCATTAGCCGACCGGGCAGCAATGATTGCACTGGTTTGATTTTCTGTATTAAACCGCCGCCAGGCCGCATAGACATGGCTGTTTCCCCTCGCATCCACAGCGATCACTGCCGCTTGATTGAGCTCATGACCTGCGCTCAGCACGATAGGGTCCTCCCAAGTCTCACCGCAATCAGTAGATCTTCTGAATATGATCTCGCTCGTGAACGAGTTTTCAGTCGTCGAGAAGACGCTGTAAGCTATGTAGACATTGGCTCGAGGAATTTGCTGGCCATCGATTGTGACTGGATTGGCATAGTTATTCGGAGCGTCAACCGCAATCCACGGCTTATCCACAAATATCCTGTCAAGCATTCCATCATTGGCGATGATTTGTGTGTCGATATACTTTATTGAATCACCACCTTCAACGTTGTTGTTATCGATGAATCGGGCGAGAAAAACAGCGCTGTTGATTTGGCCGGGGATCTTTGTGCGGTTAAAGGCAATGCCGCTGTAATAGAAAAGACCATTCGTTCCCGCGCGCACGACAGGATCTGCAGCTGCACAGAATCCTTTTCCCAACTCTTCGCTGTATTTGAGAGGAGAGGCCATCCCTTCTGCTGATGAATCCTGCAGAAAGCCAGGGAGAAGGGTGCTGATCCAGGATTCTCCTCCATCGAAGGACTTGAATACACCCACCCATGCATCGGGCGCTGCTGCTGTTTGCCCGGGTAGTTCTTCGCCTTCGATAGGCATGTCCACTGTCCGGTAGTCATTTGCACCTGCCAGAAGATGAAGAGGATTACGTGTGGAGACCGCGATGGACGGCTCGTTTTGTCTCTGGAGCCATGGGTCACCATTGGGCAGTGTTATACCCGAGACCATGTTCACATTCCGGCCGGCAATTAAGACTTCTTGATCATCTCCATTTGAATCTGGTTCTAAAGATGTTATCGGAATCGAAGTGGCTGCCAGGATTACGACAGCAATAAAGAAAAAGATAAAAAAATGACGCTTAGACATGATTACCCCCTATCAAAATACTCCTCCAAAATATTTGTATGATTAGTTACTGAGAAGAAAAAGGATACTCCGTGCGATTGTGAGGTTTTTTGGAGTATAAGTGAAAATCCCCCTGTAATGATGTGACAGTGGAAAATATCTCGGAAAAACGAACCTAGGAGTTTGCTCTTTGCACGGGTTTTCCTACAAGCGCCCCAGGCTACAGGCATATACTCCTTTTCCCCTTGGGAAGGCTAATTTCTATCAAACGGAAAACGTTGTGTCAAGGGAAAATGAAAATTTTGTCAAGGCAAAGTGAAAATGTCCGGANNCGAAAAAATGGTTGGGTGGTGTAAATTTCTGGAGTTTTGAATGGAGTTGAATTCTTGCTAAAGAGGTTGTGGAGCTTTATTGTTAAAGTTTGATACTTTTATTCAGTATGATTGATTTGTCAAAGGGGAGATAAGGAGGAGCATTAAGCTCCTCCTTATCCATTCAACAGGGATTATTTTTTTCCTGTTTCAAGAATCCTTATGCAGTCTGAACCTGTGATATCCCTTCCACCAGCTTCTTCCTTGAGATTCCCAATAAGTATCAGGGGAATGGTTTGACCTTCAGCGTTATCCAGGCTTAGTGTTGTCACCAATTCCTGTGTATCGAACTTGAGCGACAGATCCACGTAACCATCGCTGGTGAGGGCGTGGCAGTCACAGAGTTCTCCTTCAAAAGGTGTCGCTACGTCTTCGTATGACCAGCGAAGCGGGGCAACCCCATCTCCATAACCTTCACGAGTTAATCGGACGGTCTCTGGATCGATGTCTGCCGCATCAAAATCCTCGTTGCCGAGTATGGCAATGGGCAGCACTCCTTTGCTCTTGAGGTTGAGCGGATTCGGACAGGAGCCGGGTTTGATGTCCATGGGCACTTTAATGGCTGGAACGACTCTTTCCAATGTGAGAAGCGCCCATCCAGTGGCTAGGATTTGATCTCCCCAGTAGTCATACGGCCAGGAACCATCAGCATTCTGACTGTCCACAATGATTGTCGATATTTCATCGAACCAGTCGATGTCGCTTCCGCCAACAGTAATGGTCTCAATGCCCATCCGCTCCAGACCCTTCATCAGACAATACATTGCCTGGTAATGGGGTGGATTCCTGAATCCTGGCTCGGGATTGTTATCGTTCCAGTGCCGCTCGATATAATCCACTGCGTCTATTACTCTTTGAGTAGATTGTGTATCGCCGTAGAAAGCCATCTGGTAGATCAGGTTTCCTGTCTTGAGGATGTTGACCCAAGTGTGGGGGTTGTTGTAGCCTGATCCTCCTATAGGATCATTGTAATAACCAATGCCATCGTTGTTCTGAATGTAATTTATCCATACATCTAACTCGTTCTTCACAAAGGCAGGTATAGTTGCGTTGAAACCGAAAGTCGGGGATTCGGCGAAGTCGAGTCCGAGCACCGCATAGCCTGAGTTAGAATTATCGCTCCAACTATTATTATGTGTGTAGCCCCAGGCGCCTTGAGTCCATCCAAAGTCATTTTGACCCCAGGCGAGATAATCGACTGCATCCTGGACAACATCTCCATACGTCCACCCGTATACCGCACCGGCAGCAGTTACCACTCTGGATGGATCTCTACTTCCAGCAATGGCCATCAGAGTAATTCCCGTCTCATAGGTATTGTACCAATAACTGGAGAAGAATACTCCAATGCCATCACCATCACTGTCAGGATCTCCTGCGGGCTGCGGTCCTATGCCAATTGTATAAGCTTTACTGAAGATGTAATCCAGCCCAGCTATTACGTTGGTACTATAAGGATATGCAGGATCAAATGGCGATGTGAATCCGAGTTCGATTGCCCGGTCTTCAAGCTTGATAACAGCAAGACCTGTACAGGCCACCTGAGGATAGTAAAGCCCCCAAGATCCATCGGGATTCTGTTGTCCGACCAGCCAGGTAATCCCAGCATCAATGGATGCTTCAATTTCTTCCTTTGTGGCTGATGTTGCCATTAAGGCAATCAAGAAAATCATCAGCACAAGTGAAGTCATTATCTTTTTCATTTTCCTCCTCCTCCTTATGTAAAATCCCTTCAAGCATTTTTCCGTTTGCATTTATAGATTATGTTTAAATCTTTTACGGGGGTGATCTTGCATGTTTGGTAATCATGCGTTCCTTCCTGTTAATGCTTGAAGGGATTGGAACCTATTTTTATTGAGGTTTTAATTTAGAGGATTGGACTGTGGCTCTTCATCTTGAAAAGAAAAATTCCCCTTATCCATTTGATGTTCTTTTCAATCGTTGAAAAGAGACTGCCTGAATTTTAGTAGAAAAGATTTATCCCCATCAGCAACAAGCAATGATAATTTATGGAATTAATTCTCTGATGTCAAGTTCTTTCGAAAATTTTTTCTATATCGCCCAAGTCTCTAGATTTGAGTAATGTGAATAAGATTGGTTTTAGTATGTAATAATTAGCGTTAATTAAATGGAGTATCGGTGTGTAATTGATTGAAATTATACCTCAATCAAGGTTGATTAGGAGGGGAAGAGTTGGGCTGTTATAGTCCTGATGGGTTGTCTTAACAGATTGAGAAAATTTTTTTGAGTTTTATTTTTTCTCTTTTACTTCTTCTGTTTCTGGTTTCCAGTCTTTGATGTCTTTGGGGAATTCCTCGAGAAATGCCGAATCCATTCGGAACAGATAGTCGAGGCGGGCATTTTTCACCGCGACTTTTTTGGCCTCTTTGTCTTCGGAGCCGATGAGGATAGTGATTTCTTCGATTTTATCTTCGTCTTCTGCGACCCAGATTTTGACTTCAGCTTGAGGATTATCCAGGCCGTAATCTTTCAACTCTAACGGGGGGTCGATGAATTCTTCGGCTTCAAGGCTCTCGATTTTTCGAATGAAAGTCTGAACCTTGCTTTTGTCCGCATCTTCCTGGACAGGAGTCGTGAAGTGCCAATTATCTTCCTCATCCTTCGAAACCTCCCAATCGATTTCTCCTATTTTCAGACGCAGACGGTTGGCTTCCCAGCTGTAGAAATTCGCAACCTCCTTTTCCCTTAATTCTCCTATCTCTTCTTCTAGGCTAGAGAGTAGTGTATCTTCGGTTTCGATAATCTTGGAGGAGAGGGAAGATGTGGCGTAAAGCGTGTCTTCCTGTTTGTGGAGAAAAAAAGTGATTTCCTGGTTTTCCACGGGTAGAGTCAGCGTGATTTCGTAATCCGGCTGTTTGAGTCCGAATTTATCGACTTCCTCTTTGGCTTTTTCTTCAGAGACAAACTCCTTTGCCTTCAGACCTGAAAGAGAATTGAGTATTCCGCTGATTTTATTTTCTTTAGCCAGAGCTTGAACCGGTTTGTTGAAGAACCATTCCTCTTCTTTTTTTTCCGCTTCCCATTGGATTTCCTTTGCCCGGAGTGTGATGTCTTTCACTTCATCTGTTTCAAACCTGAAAATTTCCTTCTGGCGAAATTCGAAGAGGCTTTTTTCCAGCGTGCTTTTGAGATGGCTGGGGATGAGCACGACCCGTGTCTCATCCTCGCGTCTGGCGAATAAAGTGTTATCCAGAAGATTCTCAGCGCCTATGAGGATTTTAACCGGATTTTCCCTGTCTTTGAACCATAAACAGATTTCCTTTTTGGGGATTTCGTATTTCTCGGTATCTTCTGGGTCTTCTTCCACCACTCTCTCTATCCTCAGGTCTGAGAAGTTATCTGCCAGTCGGTCCACTTCATACTTGTCTGCTTTGGCTTCAAGGGGTTCGGTGATGATCCATTCTTCCGAATCTTCATCTTGAGACTTTTCGAAGGTGATGATTTCGTCTTCTCTTTTCAGCGTGATTTTGTGGACTTCGTCAGAGGAGAGGGCAACCAGTTTGCCATTCTCTTCTTCTCCGTCTTTCCCTTTGAACTCTTCAAAAAGCAGCACAAAAGCCAGCAGGACCGCAAAGGCAATAAAAAGAATGATGGTTTTTTTGAATTTCATAGGGACCGTCTCCTCACCCAGACAGTGATTCCGGCGATAAGGACAACCAGCGGGAGGATGATGACTGAGACAAAGAAGAGGATTCTTCCCTGGGTGGCCGTGAGCTGGATTGTACGTGGTGAGGCTGTTCTGGCCTGGATGGAGATCAAGTCTGCTTCTTCAGCCAGCCAGTTGATGGTATTGNNCCGAGAGGTAATAATACCGGTTAGTGGCAAAGTCTGAATCTCCGAATACAGCCAGGCGGCCTTGCTGTGCTGGGCTTTCTTCCAGCTCCTCTTCAGGCAAGGCCTCTTTTTCCGCTTCAGCATCCTCTTCTGTTTGTTCCCCGGCTTCTTCTTCCTTGGGCTCCACAGTCACCACAGCGGCTATGGATATCGGCCCGGCCACATCTTTTTCTTTATCAAAGGTAACTTCTTCTTCTTTTAGCTGCCGTTCGGACCAGGAGTTGGTGCTTGTTTTTGCCAGTATAGTCGCTGTTACTCCCGCAGGCTTGTCCTCGGTCTCATTGATAGAGCGCGCAAACGGGAAGAAGGTGGCGTAATTGAATTTTTCGGTGATTGTGTGGAATTCGTAGCCCGTCACAACAGGCATAAAATAGTCTCCTCCCATGAGGCGCGAGACAGTGTCTACTATCAAGTCGTCCTCCAGTTGAATGCCGTATTCGGCGATGAAGGACTTCAATCCAGGGGCTGTTTCCGGGTCGACCATGAAGAAAACCCGTCCTCCTTTGTTGATGAAATTCCGGATGGTTTCCAGTTCATTCGGGACCAGGTCTTTTTGTGCTCCCGGGATAACAAGTAAAGAACAGTCTTCGGGGAAGTTATCCGCCAGAGCCAGTGGCAGCTTTTTGACTTCGTAGGCGAGTTTTTCCAGCTCTTGCTTGGCCTGTGAATAGCCTCTTTCCTCACTGTCCTCGATGCTCGCCTCCCCGTGCCCCTCGAGGAAATAGAGCACTTTTTTCCTCTCTCTGGAGACTTTAACGATGGCGTTAGTCAGGTCTTCTTCGCTTGATGTCGTTATGCGGCTTTCCTTATCTCCGCTTTCCAGGATAGTGGTTCCGTCTGTTGTGACCTCGTACCTTTTGACCAGGCCAGGATTCTTGTCCGGGTCGATGAACTCAAATTTTATTTTTTGGGAGTGATAGGCATAGTTTTGCAGGAGATTTTCCATCTCGTTCTTGCGGAAGTTCCCTTCCAGGAAGAAGCTCTTGATACGAACATCATTTTTCAGGTTTTTGAGAACCTTGACGGATTGGTCGGAGAGACTGTGGAGTTTCGATTCTGTGAAATCAAACCTGTGGTGATGCCTGGCGAAGAAATAATTGATAACCACCAGAATACCGACAACAAGGGCCACAACAACGATCATATTGCTTGAATAGATGAAGGATCGGCGTTTGAAGCCTTCTTTGAGGCTGGATATGTTGAGGAAGATGTAGGCCGCCAGAGCGGCCACTCCGACAACTCCGATGACGAGTGCGATGTTTTTTCTGTGGGGCCAGATTCTTAGAGAGATTAGTGAAATGAATATCAGGGCTAAAGCGATGTAGTTCAGGTATTGTTTGATTTTTTCCATTTTTACCTCCACCTTCTGGACTGGATTACAGAATGGGTGAGAAAGAGACCGAAGAAGATAAAGCTGAGGTAATACACAATGTCTGTTGTATCCAGAATGCCTTGCGTCATGTCGTCAAAGTGCTGGAAAAAGGAAACGTAGTTCAGGACATCTTTCCATATTCCACTCGCCGAGCCAGCCGCCCAGTTCAGGATCCAGAAGAGGAGAAGAGCGCCAAAAGTCAACATGGCAGAGACAACCTGGTTTTCTGTGAGAGAAGAGAAGAAGATGCCGATGGCAATGAACGCGGCACCCATCAGGAAAAGGCCCAGATAGCCGTTGAGGATGGGAGCGAATTCCGGGTTTCCGTACGAAAATGTGAAGAGAGAGAGAATGCCGGTCAAAAGAAGCATCACGAAGAGCACAAAAAGGGAGGCGAAAAATTTGCCCAGGATAATCTGGTTTATAGAGATAGGAGAGGTGTAGAGCAGTTCATCGGTCTGCCATTTCTTTTCTTCGGCGAAGAGGCGCATGGTGAGAAGAGGAATCGTGAGAAGGAGTATGATGCTGATGTTGTGGAACAGGGGAGAGTAGACCATTTGATTGATGTTGAGCTGCTGGATGGCTTCAGGGTATCTTGAGGCCTGCATAGAATAGGAATTGAACCATGAGATTAGACTGTAGAAGAAGAATCCGACCAGCACCAGGAACACAGTGGTGACCACGTAAGCGATCGGGGATGTGAAGTATGTTTTGACTTCTTTTTTGGATATCGCCCATATGTTTTTCATTGCCTCATACCTCCTGATATAGCACTAAGATAGAGTTCTTCGATATTCATGGCCAGAGGCCTCATCTCGATCAGTCCCAGTTCTTTCTCCACGATGAGCTTCGTGATCTCGTCCCGTAAATCCTTTCCTTTGCCCCATTCGACGGTGAACTCGTCGACATCTTGAGAGATCTTTGCCACTCCAGGGATTTTTCCCAACAGGGAAGGAATTTCCTTTCCGTGCTGCCTGAGCTTGATAACCACTCCCTCCTTTTCCTTGAACGAAGCGGTGAGCTCTTCCAAAGAGCCTGAAGCCATCAGATTTCCCTCGTTGATGATGACCGCTCCGTCGCATGTCTGTGTCATTTCTGCAAGGATGTGAGTGGAGAGGAGAATAGTGTGTTCCCCCTTGAGAGACTTGATGAGCTTTCTGATCTCGATAATCTGGGCCGGGTCCAGACCGATGGTTGGCTCGTCCAGGATTAGAACCTCTGGGTCATGGATGAGAGCCTGGGCAATTCCCACTCGCTGCTTGAAACCTCTAGAGATATTCTTGATGAGCCTCCCTCTGACCGATTCCAGTCCGCTGATCTCGATTGACTTTTCGACGGCATCTTTCCTTTCGGGTGAGGATGTTTGTTTGATCTCTGCGACGAAGTTCAGAAACGAATGAACTGTCATTTCAGGATAGAGGGGAAGCGCTTCTGGAAGATAGCCGATGTTCTTTTTGAGCTCATTGGACTGCTGGAAGACGTCGAATCCGGCGACAGAGGCTTTGCCGTCAGTGGCAGGAAGATATCCTGTGAGGATTCTCATGGTCGTGGTTTTGCCCGCCGCATTCGGCCCGAGAAGTCCCCAGATTTTTCCCTTTTCCACGTTGAAGCTTAAATCTTTCACCGCCAACAGTTCGCCGTATTTTTTAAAGAGATTCTCAACTTCAATCATTATTCATCATCCTCCTTTGGTTGAGAGATTTAAGAATCAGGGATTAATGATTTTATTTTTATGTAAATCCCATTACTTCTTGCTTATAAGATCACCATGTCACTTTGTTCGTTCCAGTAACAAGGTAGTGAAATTACGCTGTTCCTTTCAGTCATTTGAAATGGCACATAATTGGGGACTGTCCCCAATTTTTAAAATTTTTCTTGTTTTATTTATTGTTAACTCCATCACATCAGTTCTGGTTGCGGGATTCCCATGAGTGAGAGTGCGCGCTGGAGAACTTCTTTGATGAAAAAAATAGTTAAGATGCGAATGTTTTTAATGTCCTTGTTTTTCTCGGCCAGAATAGAGTAGAGATGATAATAGGTATTGAACTTCTGAGAGAGGTTGAAAGCATATTTAGCCAGATGAGAGAATTCCAAAGAGTGGATGGAATGGAGAACCTCATCTTCAAGCTGTGAGGCATAAAAAACGACATCCCAGAAATCTGACAGTTCTTTTTCAGGCATGACTTCCAGGGGAAGATCTTCTGAGGAGAGGAGAGCCTGAAGGTCTTTTTCATCAAAGCCTTCTCTTTCTTTCAGCTTACGGAAGATACTGTTGATCCGAACCAGGGTATACTGGAGATAGGGGCCTGTTTCGCCCTCAAAATTCAGCGCCTCTTCGAAATCAAAGACGATCAGGGAATTCCTGGCAAACTTGAGCATGAAATAGCGAAGAGCTCCGACTGCGATTTTGTGAGCCGTGTCCTTTTTCAGGTCCACAGGGAGGTCCGGATTCCGTTTTTCCACTTCGGCCAGAGCTTTATCTTCGAGCCTGTCCAAAAGGTCATCGGCTTTGACCCCAAGACCTTTTCTTCCGGAGACCTCCAGAAAATCCTTTTCCTTGTCTTCTTCCGATACGCTCAAGTCAAGCTCTTTCAAGCTCTTCGGAGAAAGACCCACCATCTCATAAGAGAAATGAATGGACTTTGCCGCTTGAGCCAGATACTTCAGAGATTTAAGTCCCTGGACCACGATCTTCTGGAGGTAGGCCTGTCTGGAATCGATGACGTTGTAGACCTTGCTTCCTTTCCCGAATGAGGGAGCCATGTGCGTTGATGTGTCTGTTGAGATCCAGATTGTTCTGCCGTTTTC
>JABAOC010007074.1_pt3 | contig 24889 bp, 26 predicted proteins | sample 7062161 | NCBI WGS metagenome assembly JABAOC01 (sample SAMN14538625, study PRJNA623070) | marine sediment metagenome | biome: marine biome [ENVO:00000428]; feature: marine pelagic biome [ENVO:01000023]; material: deep marine sediment [ENVO:00002113] | place: India: Gulf of Khambhat ... | reverse complement strand
AGGCAGTATCTTCAGGTCGTCATTTTCGGGGGAGAGAAGGGATTCTCTATTGTTTAAAAGGGGCGATTAATATCCTTTGTCTGGTCTTGTTTAAGAAGACTTTATTCTTTGAGTTTGGAGACGTTCGAGGGTAATTATTTTAACTTCTTTGACTCTTTGTGGGGAGTGTGTTTGCGGCAGCGACGGCAGTACTTCTTTAACTGAAGCTTGTCAGGTGTGTTGACCTTGTTTTTTTCCGTTACATAATTTTGTGATTTGCACTCTGAGCAAACCAAAGCAATGATTTCTCTAGGACCTTTTTTTGCCATGGATTAACCTTTGACTGAGAACTTATGACTTATAACAAACAACTTATGACTTTTAAATCTGAGCCTGGAGCGGGAATCGAACCCGCGACCTCAATCTTACCAAGATTGCGCTCTATCCTTCTGAGCTATCCAGGCAACACTCTGTCTATTTTAGCACAAGTTGACCTAAGGGACAATTTGATAAAGAAGGATTTTGTGGCCGCCAGGCTTGAGGGATTCAAGGACAAGTTTTGCTCTCCAAGCAGGCTCAGCCGTCTGATGGTCTTTTAGGAGAAGATAGGTTGGATAGTTTTTGGCAACTTCATAAATCTTAGGATCAAGCGTAGCCTTAAGGGGGTAGTAGTCAAGGATTTTTAAGCGATCAAGGTCGTTATAGAAACGGAGTTGAATAGCATAAGGAAAGAGGCCAAAAGTGCCTTCGGTAACAAGATAAGTTTTTTGGTTTTTCTCAAGCTCCCCCTCAAGGAACCGGTAGACAGATTCAAGGCCGTAGCCAGAGGCTTCACCCTTGACATATTGGTTTTGATCGGTCTTGGGCAGAGGGGCAAGGTGAGGTGAAAAAATTATTTTTAGGTCAAAAAGAAACAGATATCCAAATAGAAGAAAAAGGGCAGGGACGGAGACCCAGCGGTTGATTCTTTGAGAAAGGCGATAAATAAGGTTTGAGAGAGAGATTAGGAGAAGAGGGGTGATAAAGAGAAGATAGCGGGGAAAAATGATTTTGCCAAAGAGACAGAGAGCGATAAAAGGCAAAAAAGCATATAGAAAGATATATAAAGACTGCTTTCGATATCTTTTGATAAAAAGGCCAAAGACAAGAGAGGCAAGAGCGAGAATAAAAACGGGCCAAGTGAAATACTTCCCAAGCCAAACAAAGAAGCTGTGAACGTTGTAGGGAAAATAAAACATTGGTTTTTGTAAAAATTCTTGCAGAGACATGATGAAGTCGCGGTTTTTCATGGCGATGATAAAATAAGCCTTGGAGAGACGGAGGGGAAAATAGATAAGTTTGGCTAAAAAGATACTGACAAAGTAGTAAAAAACGGTTTGCTTGTAAGTTTTAAGCTTTTTTTCTTCAAAAAAGATAAAGTTTAGAGGCAAAAGGAAAGTAAAAAAGGTGGCAGGAGATTTTACCAAAAGGGCCAGGCCCAAGATGAAGCCGAGGATGATTGATTTGACAAGGGGTTTTTTGACCACATTTGACGTGGTGATGCTTTCTTGAAGTTTTAAGCCAAAAAAGACAACCCAGATTCCAAAGGCACACATCAGGGAGTCCATGATAGCCAGTCGGTCATGAAAAAGAAGATAGGGAGAGAGGATAATCAAGAAGCTTGAGANNCTTGAGAGAAGGGCGATTGATCTTTTTTTAAAAAACCTGCGGGCGACGGCATAGGTGCCAAGGAGAGTAAAAAGACCGGCAATGACAGAAACGAGTCGGCCCCAGAAAAGGTAGGCTTGAGGAAGAAGCCTGATGCCAATAGCTGAGAGCCAGATAAATAATGGCTGTTTGCCGTCAGAAAGAGAGATGAAGATGCGGGTGGGCTTTAAAGAAAGCTCCCGGGCCCAGAGGAGGTAGATTGATTCGTCGGTAAAAATAGGGAGGTTGGTGAGATTGACAAGGCGGGTGATGAGAAAGGCAGGAATTAGAGCCAAGAGGATTTTGTTTTCAAGGAGAATTTTCTTGAGCTTCATAAATCTTTAGTTTTCAAAGTTTGGCTTTTCGATAGGAGCGGGTGATTTTTTTTATCCGGCCGGTTTTGGGAGAGGAGACAACGGTAAGTTTCATGTTGGTGATGTTGGTATGGTGAACGCAGATGCCACCGGAACAGGTGCCAAAAAGAAGCTCGCGTGAATCAGAATTAGCACCAGTAAGATTTAAGGACCCGCCGACTCCTTGAGGAATGCTGTTTGAGGTGTAGGAGAGGATGTAGTTGACAGAGGAGACGCGGCTTAGGCCATAAAAACGGAGAAGAAGAGCTCGACCGCCGCGGCGACGAACCAAAAAAACTCTGGTTGACGCACCGATGCTTGAGGATCGTCCCGGAACTCTTCTTCTGCGACGACGGCGAGCATATGTGGCGGGAGCAAAAAGTGAAGTCAAAAAGCAAAAAAGGAGAAACAGCACGAGGAATCGCTTCATGTTAAAAAGTATATTTGATTGGGGAATTTTTGGCAAGTTTTCCATAATTGCGACGGGTCCTGCCCCGCGCTTTCCCCCAAGAAAACCCACAAGGGGCCCCTTCTTGGGGGTTCCCCTGCGCGTGTCACCCGTCGCATCAGCTGAATTTATTTAGTGAGTTAACTTTTTATGATATGATAAACCTTAGAGCGATGAAAAAGAAGTTGCCGATAATTCTTTCGTTAAGTTTTTTGGTTGTGGGCGCGGGGGTGTTTGGGGTAATGATTTTTAAAATGAGAAGCTCTGATCGTCTACTTTCGCCAAAAAGCGAGACTCAACCGACCCCCACGCCAGAGATTGAATGGGGGCTTTGGGAAGATCAGTTTGGATTCTCTTTTGAATATCCGACCAATCTTGAGGTAGAGCAGGTGGAGACAGAAGGGAGGGACTCAAACGTAGTCTTAAGTTCGATGGATGGAGGCAAGATATCAGTTTCTTTTGGTGAGGCACCCCAGGAGACAATTGAGGAGTGGTTTAAAGATTATAAAGAGGCGACTGCTTCGAGCAAGGTTGAAGATATCAAATTATCCGAGAAAGATGCTAAAAAAGTTTACTTTGAGGGTGGCAAGCGGATGGTAACGGCAATGATTGACGAGTGGGATCTGATTGTTATTGATGGAACATTGGGCGACGATGAACTTTTAAAAAAAACCTATGACAAGATTTTGGAAAGCTTCTATTTGGAGCCAATTGAGGAAGGAGAGCCAGCTCCAGCCGCAGGCGGAGGGGAAGCTTTTGAAGGCGAAGAGCTTTTTTTAGAAGGTGTGATTGAGGAGTAAGGAACACGATTGTCCTAAAAATATTTGTATTTTATCTTTCGGAAAGTATCTTGTAGTTGAATTTTGAGGTCATTGTGTCCTTTTCCTCCTTTGAGAAATATTTCACGACGCTTAGCGTCGCGGGGATGAAGATAGACTTCATAGTAGATGAGCTTCAATGGTCGCCGGTGTTTTGTAGCCGAGACGTATCCATTGTTATGTTTCTCGATTCGTTTCTTTAGATCTTTACATGAACCGAAGTATAACTTTCCGTCTTTCTGGCTATACAAGACGTAGGTGTAATGCATTTGATGATTTTGTGAGACGCTTAGCGTCTCTGTGACAACGCTTAGCGTTGTGCTGGAGGTAGGATTTGCACCCACGTAGGCCTTTCGACCGCCGGTTTTACAGACCGGTGCGTTTGACTACTCCGCCACTCCAGCTTGTAGAGCCTTCCCGGGGAATCGAACCCCGAACGGTGGTTTACAAAACCACTGCTTTACCATTAAGCTAGGAAGGCAGTTCTCCATTTAAATTATACCAAAAGAAGGAGTTAGAGAAAAGAGAAGTTTAGTAAAGTCCTGCCTTTAGGTCTGCTGACTTGACAATTTTCCCCGAAGGGAACAAGTGGGAAGGCTTATCCTCGATCCGCAGATCGGGAATATATGCCCTGACCCAACGTAGAACTGTAGAGGAAAAACTCGTCTTTCAGCGTGCTACCATTTGGCAGGACAATTTAATGGTAACATTTTCTTGAGATTTAAGTCAAATAAGGGTTGGGCCGGGGAGGAGGATGGAGAAGATAATATTGATAATGGGAAAGAGGATGGTTGAAATTAAGGGCCGGCCGCCAAAGGGAAAGATGAGGAATAAAAGAAATAAAAGACCATAACTTTCAAGTTCTTCCCACTGAAGGGCCAGATCGCGGGGTAAGAAACCCAAGACAATTTTGAAGCCATCCAGAGGAGCGATTGGGAGGAGATTAAAGAGCCCCAGATAAACATTGAGGACGATGATGGGAGTCAAAAATGAAACAGCAAGAAAAGCAAAAGGACCAAAAAGTGAGAGGCGAAGGATGATGGAGAGAAGGGTGGCCAGGATAAAGTTTGAACCAGGGCCGGCCAGAGAAATGATGGCCGAATCGCGACGAGGGTTTTGAAGGTTATAAGGGTCTATAGGAACCGGTTTGCCCCAGCCAAAGCGGGCAATAAGGAGCATGAGGGTGCCAATGGGGTCAAGATGGGCGATGGGGTTTAACGTCAGTCTTCCTTGGAGTCGAGGGGTAGGATCGCCTAGGCGGTCGGCTGCCAAGGCATGAGAAAACTCGTGGACGGTGATGGCCACAAGAAGAGCGATTACCCAGACGAGGAACGAGGATGGATTTAGGAAGAGTTCCTGTAGCATTGATTTTTAGATTAGGCTTTGATATAGTATAGCACATTCAAAAAGGAGTTTTTATGGCAAGACGATGCGTGACTTGTGGCAAGGGAGTAATGCGTAATTTACAGGTATCCCATGCTAAAAATAGAATGACAAAGACAAGAAGGCCCAATCTTCAGAGGGCTAAGGTTTTGGTGGAAGGGAAGCCAAAGAGAGTGTGGTTGTGTTCAAAGTGTTATCGGAAAGCGACTAAAGCAGGGAAGACGGATTTTGAAAGGATTAAGAAATTAAAGAAGGTAAAGAAGACGAAGAAAACCAATTAATTCTTAATTCTATATAAATTGTGCTTCTTGATGTAATTTTCGACCTCTGGAGTGACTAGTTGCGAAATAGATTTACTACTTTTGATATAGTTTCTTACTTGAGTTGAGGAGAGTTTGGAGAGGAATAGTCCTCTGTGCTTGATGGGCGTCATGTTTTGGGGGAGAGTTTTGGGAATCTTATTACCTGGGCGGGGAAAGATAAGAAACGGAACTTCTTTGAGGAGCTGTTTCCAGTTTTTCCACTTGTTAAAGGTTTTGACTTGGTCTGAACCAATAACCCAGGTGAACTCACATTTTGAGCATTTCTTTTTTAACTCTCTGATAGTGTCGATAGAATAGCTTTTTTTCTTACGATTGATTTCTTCAAGGCGGACTTTGATTTTTTTGTTGGTTAAGAGACGGGTCATGGCTAATCTGTGTTTGGCTGGGGCCATGTTTTTTTGGAAGGGGTGGGAGAAGCAGGGAATAAGCCAGACTTGGTCAAATTTTAAAAGTTTGATTAGTTGCTCTGAGATTTTTTTGTGCCAGAGGTGGGGAGGGTCAAAAGCACCTCCTAAAATGGCAATCTGCATAGGGATTTGAATTATGAATTATGAATTATGAATTTTATCTAGTAGCAATTTTTGCTTCAGGATAGCCTTCACAAAATTGTTTCCAGGTGACTGGGTTTTTGCCTTCAAGTTGAACTTGGTCCAAAACCAGTTTACCATTATCAATGTGAGCCTTTAGAATCTTCAGCCTTTTAGTTAATTTTTCATTTTTCATTTTTAATTTTACATTTGTATATGTTCCCGGCCAAGGGTGGAAGGCGCGGATTTGGCGCTCAATGAAATCATCTGGTTTGCTCCAATCAATTTTGCCATCCTTGCGGGTTAAAAGTTTAGTGAAAGTGGCCTTTTTGTGGTTTTGCTCTCGGGGAGCGATTTTACCCTTAACATAGGCAGGTAAAATATTGACTAAAACATCAGCGCCGGCTTCAAAAAGGCGCATTAAAAGACTGTCGGCGGTGTCGTCAGGCAAGATTTCTTCTTTAAATTGGGAGATAACGGGGCCATGGTCAACTTTTTCATCCATCTTGATGATGGTGACACCGGTTGTTTTGTCTCCGGCTAGGATAGCGGATGGGATAGGCGTGGGGCCGCGATATTTAGGGAGAAGGGAGGGATGGATGTTTAAGACGCCGTGTTTAGGGATTTTCAAGACTTCTTTGGGCAAAATCTTGCCAAAAGAAGCAAGGATACCAACATCTGGTTTAAGCTTGCTTAATTTACTCGTAAACTTTCTGTCAAATTTTTTTACCGTCGAAAATTTTATCTCAAAAAGAATTTTGGCATAGTCTTCGACAGGACTTGGAGAGGTGTGGGTAATGATGGATTTGATTTTAAGGGTGCGGTCATTGCAGAGTTTGTTTAAAACAACGACTGAGTATTTGTCTGATCCGAAAAACACCACTGAGATCATATTTTAAATCTCAACTTCCACAAATTCTTCCTTGCCCTCATCGGTCTTTCGAGGTTCGTAAAATTTTCCTTTTTGTCTTAAAACACGGTTGGTGAAGAGAATTCCATCAAGATGGTCNNGAAGCTTCAAGGCCCTCGTAGGTTTCTTTAACTTTGGTTACAGATTTTGGATCGTTTGAGTCGGTGAGAGCTTGGTATTGGATGGCGATTTTGTAAGGGCGGTTGACAAAGCCGTAAAGTTTAGGCACCGAGAGGCAGCCCTCAAGATACCATTTTTCTTTGGGAAGAACCTGCTTTAAGGTTTTTTTTGAGCGAAAGGTGATCTTTGGATTGATAAAGGCAACGACTCCGGTTTTGTCTGAGGTCTTTTCGATTTTTTCTCGTTTAAGATTGTCGAAATTGACAATAAAAAGGCGGATAAGCTTGCCCGTTTGGGGAGCGGCCAGGGCGCCGCCCTCAGGGTCTTTTGAAGCTTTTAGGGTTTTAACCATGTCCTTGATGATCTTAACAAGTTTTTTGTCTATTTTTCCAATCTCTTTTGACTTTTGTCGCAGGATTGGATTGGGAACAGTGAGTATCTTCATGGAGACAATTATACAATATTACTTTTGAGTTTCCCTGTGGCGCTTGACAGTGAAGGTTTCAAGGGAGATTTTCTCATCTGGACCGATTCCAGCCTTATGTCTGCAGATTTGAACCTGATCTTCCGGAGTTTTAACACTGGGAATGTCAGGAAGGAGGAGGCCGCGGCGACCGTCAGAGGTTGAGACGATTAAGCCGTACTTTTTAGGTTTTAGGGAATAGGTACTAGGTACTAGTTTTGGTTTGGAGAGAATGTCTACAGAGAATTCAAGACTGGGGAGTTCCTTTTGGGTTACAGGTGGAAAGCGAGGGTCATTGAAGGCAGCAGATAGAGCATTTTTGATAATCTCGTGGGCAATCGATTTTTGAGTAGACTGGTACGTTCCGATGCATCCTCTTAATTGATCGTCTTTGGTGTGGATAGAGACAAAAACTCCGGCTTTTTTGGTTAGCATTTCTTTGGGTAGATTATCAGGCGGAGAAATAATTTTGCCCGACTTAAGGTAAGTTTCGACCGTGTCTTTGGCAAGTTTAACGTAAGGATTCATTTTTTTATTTTAAGGTTAGCAACAAGATAGCCAACTCCAAAGGGGCCTTCGTAGGAGAGGATGTTGGGTTCCCATTTGACTTTTGATTCTTCCAACGCGCCGAGGAGCATGCAGAAGGAGCGGAGGCCACACTCGCCCGCCTCTTCAACAAAATGCTCAGGGAGATTTAGGATTCCCTGAACATCTTTTTTCTTGAGCAATTCGATGAACCCTTGATCAAACTTTGGTCCTGAGGGATGAAGACCATAAGGACCGTCTTCTTTGAGTCGATGACTCATATCGCCTGAAGCAATCCAGGCTAGATGTTTGATGTAGTTAAGATTGTTGATGAGTTCTTTGCCGCGATTGAAATGGACTTTGGGCGACTCCACGCTGGTTAGATGAGCTTTAACTTCAATGCCGCGGACATCTTTGGCCAGAAAATGAAGCGGAACATTAAAGCCCCAGTCAGGGTGAGGCGAGGTGACAATAATGCAGTCAGGTTTGGTTTTGGCAAGTTTTGTTCCCAGCTTTTCCATTGCGTTAATGGTTTTTTTCACCTGAGCACGGTCACTCTTTGAACCAACATTGGGCAAGATTATGGGTGGGTGGGGGGCAAGACAAGCAAATTTAATCATAGTTTAAAATTTAAGTTTTGGCCGCATTTTTTACAACGGCCTTTTTTGTTAATTTTAATTGTTTCTGGTTCCCAGAAGTGGCGTTTCAGAACCTTAAGTTTGCACTTTGGGCAATAAGTATCGCCTTTTGCATAAACACCGCCATCAAAGTCAATTCCTGGCGCCCAGACATAGACAAAATTTAAACCTTGCTTTTTGCCAATTTTGTAGGCTTGATTAAGCGTTTCCTTTGAGGTGGGCGGAATTTCTTTGAATTTTGGATCAGGAGCAGAGGAAGGAGAGAAGCGGCTAAGATGCCAGGGAGTGTTGGGACCTAATTTTTTTTGAATCCATTGGGCCATTTTTTTAAGCTCCTTTGGGTCGTCGTTGATGCTGGGAATAAGAAGGGTGGTGAGTTCCAGAAGGATCTTGTGCTTTTTTTGAGCATAGACAGCATTTTCTAAAAGCTTGCCCCAAAAAGCACCTTGTTTAGCATATGTTTTGGGAGAGAAGCCTTTAAAATCGATGTTGGCGGCATCAATGTAGGGTCCGGCCAAATCAAGCCACTCACGAGTCCAGGAGCCATTGGTAACGCAGACATTGAAGAGACCTTTTTTACGGGCCAGCTTTGCACAATCTAGAACAAATTCAAGCCAGATGACTGGTTCGTTATAAGTGTAGGCAATGCCAGGGGAGCCAACTTTAATCGCGAGATTGACAATTTCTTCAGGAGTGGCTTTTTGAACCTGGAAATTGGTAAAAACACTTTTTTCTTTAAGGCCTTTAAGGATTGTTGAAGAGGGATCCCCCCAAGAACACCACCAGTTTTGACATTGGCGGCAGCGAAAGTTACAACCAAAGGTGCCAATGGATAAAACTTTGGTGCCGGGGTGGAAATGGTAGAGGGGCTTTTTCTCAATGTCATCAAGCTGGGGAGGGCCAGAGAGAATGCCGTAGATGAGGGTGTAGAGTATGCCGTCTTGATTAAAGCGGGTGTGACAGAAACCGACTTGATTTGGGGAGATAAGACAATTTCGTTGACAAACAAGACAGCGGACCTTTTTGTCTTTTAATTTCTTATATAGAAGCGCTTCTTTCACGATTTAATTATATCATCACTTTTTTTGGGCGGCTTGGCTGGCGCGGATGGTTTCAAGAAAGAGGAGGGCTTCCTCGTCTTGGGGGTTGATTTTTTCAAGGATGATTTTCAAGTGTTCTTCTGCCCGATCATAATCTTCTCTGAGTCGATAAAGAATAGATAAGGTTGCATGAGCGTCGCGGTAGTTGGGTTTAAGATTAATGGCTCTATTAAGGAGTTCGATAGCGGTGTTTTCTTGGCCCAGGTAGTAATGAACGATAGCTTGGTTGTAGATGAGCTTGGCGTCGGTGGGAGCAAGTTTTTGAGCCTTTTCAAGGTAGTTGAGGGCATCAAGATAATATTTTTTGTCCTGATTGGCCAGATTGAGATAGATTTTGATTCGGGTTTTTAAGAAATTAAGACGTTTTGAGCCTGTCCTTAAGGCTGTCTCTGATTCTTTAAGAGCAAGGTCTTTGAGCTCACCGGCAAGGGTGGCGTCTTGGGCCTTCTGAGCAAGATTGGAAAGATTAGAGAGGGTGTCAGCTACCTCATCATGATAGACTGGTTCGGAATCTCTTAGTGCGGTTGCTCTTTGGAGAGACTCAAGAGCTTCTTGATATTTCCCCTTTTTATTTAACTTTTTACCTTTGGCAAACTGGGTATCAGCGTACCAAAATTTACCGAGAATTAGAAGCATGAAGCATGAGATAAGGATAATGATGGGAATTAAAAATTTATTGTAGGTGATTAGCTTTTTTGGGAGTTTGATGGTGGAGAAGCTTTTAAGATTGCCATTAAGGACAAAGGATAGGGCGGGGAGGAGGAAAAAGAGTAAACCGACAATGACGACTGAGAAGCCAAAGAAGTTGGTGACAAGGACACTGGTAAAGCCGGCAAGGAGGGCAAGGGAAAGGGGAGATTTGTGATTTCTTAGGCCCCAAAAGATAAAGACGCCAATGATTAATAAATAGCTTCCTAGGCCAAAAGCGCCAGTGGTGGCGACAAAGTTTAAGTATTCGTTATGAGCTTTGTTGTATAAAAAGTCCCATTCAGAGACATCATTGTGTTCGCGGGGGCGGAAGTTGTAGTAGGAATAGGCAAAAGTTTCAACGCCTGAGCCAAAGAAGGGATAATGTTTCCATACGTTTACAGCGCCTCTCCAGACAATTTTTCTTATTTCTCCTGATTCGGTACCACCGTAATAAATAACTGGTAACTCAGAACTAATAACTTGTGACTTTTCTTTATGAGTTTTGAGCTCACTTATTTTTGGGGTCCAAGGAGTGCCGACGAGTAAAGATAGAATTATGAAGCACGAAGTAAGAATTACGAATGGTTTTTTGATTTGTTTTAAATTTTTGCGGAAAGACAAGAAGGTGAGAGGCCAGAAGACAAGGTAGGCGGCGATAAAGCCCAAAAGGCCAGAACGGGATTTGGTGTAGAGTAAACACAGATAGAGAATAATGAATGATGAACAATGAATAATGAATAATTTTTTATTTAATTCTTGCTTCTTGCTTCTTAATTCTTGCTTCAGAGTGAATGCCCAGGTTATGGGAATAATGGCGACAAGGTAGGCGGCTAACCAATTAGGTTGGCCTAAGGTTGAAAAGACTCGGTTTTTAACATCCTGGACCCAGTATTTGGCATCAATACCAAAGTGTTCAAGGATTCCGTAAAGAGAGACGAGAAAGGCTGAGAAAAGAGACCATTTGAGGCAATTTTTGACAAACTTTTTATCAGCGAAACTAACGAAGGCATAAAAGAGGAGGAGGTAACTTAAGGTTGAAAAGAGTCCCTGATGAAAGCGGGAGTAATAGCCCCAGAGGCTGGTGTGACGGTCAATGCTAAAGATGGCGGAGAGGATTTGGGAGATAAGAAACAGGAGGAGGGGGACATCAAGGGGAGTTTTTTTGATTTTAACTCTGCCCTTGAAAACCATTTTGATAAACCAGGCCGTGATGATAACCACGGTTAATGCATAAGTGAGCATCATTTTGTTGAATTCAAAAAGCTCGGAAGTGATTGAAGTAAGGATTAGGGGGACAAGGACAAAGAGAGCATAAAAAGAGTGTTCAATGATAAGATTTGTGATTTTGATCCATTTAGATTCCATTAGTGAGTTAAATTTAACAAATTAGATAAAAATTTTAAAGGCTTGATTTTATAATGTAGAATAGAAATAGGTGCCTATTTGATGGCTGCCTAAAGAAGCTTAGGTGGAGATATCAAGAGCACTTGAACTTTAAAAAACAACTGATAACTAATAACTTCTAACTTTTAACTTACAACTTACAACATTCAAAAAACCCCACCTTTTCGGTGAGGCTTTTTGGTAAAAAGGGGACTGACTGATGGGCGGAAGGGGAGTCGTGGAGCAAGAGCGTTGCTACATTGTCATTGTAGCTCCAGATCTCCCCCTCCTTTTGGCGACGTCAGAAAGCGTCACCAAACCCACTGTGAACTGACACCTCCACCCTCCGGGCGCCTGGGCGATGGACTAGGCGCTGCTGGAGCAGTAGCTGGAGGTGGCGATGGCCGCGGCGATGTTTATCGGGCGGCCACATCTGGTGAAGGCGGTCATGTTTTGCCTCCTTCCTTCACCTAAAAAGGGGGAGGAGTGAGCAGTGGTAAGAAGACGTCGTTTACGAAGATACCGGCCCAGAATAAGAAAAATCTTTAGAAAATGTCAGTTTTGCGAGAAAGGAACAAAACCAAACTATAAAAATACAGAAATTCTTAAGAAATATTTAAAGGGAAGTAAAATTTCATCTCGGGAAATTAATGGTAATTGTGCCAAGCATCAAAGACGATTGGCAAAAGCAATTAAACGAGCCAGATTTTTGAGCTTACTGCCTTTTACCTAAAGGGTTTAAAAATGGAAAAGGATAAAATATTTAACGTTGGCGACAAAATAATTCACTTTGGTCAGGTTTATAGAATTTTTAAAATAAAAGGGAAAAATGAAAATAAAACTATCTTTTTCAGACGCTATTTTAAAACTAAAGAAAATAGAAAACTAGTTTTTTCTATTCCAATAAGCAGCATTGATAAAACAAGAGTAAGAAAACCTGTTTCTAAAAAGAAACTAAGAGATCTGCTTAAAACAGTTAGTCAAAATCCAGACACAAAGACACCCATTAACACTGCTAAAGCAAGAGAATGGCTTAGTTTAAATAGTCCTGACAAAAGTGTCGAGATTTTAAAACGGCTTTGGCAGGAGAAGAAAAACAACTCAGAGCATTTTAATAAAAGTAAGGAGAATGTTTTTAAATTAGCAATGAGAAAGTTATCAGAAGAGATTGCTTTTGTTTTTGATATTTCTCTAATAAAAGCAAGAAAGAAAATAAAAAAAGCTTTAGAGAAAGGTTAATTTAATAATATGAAAAGCGCTAATTTATCACATTTAAAATTTTTAACTGATGATTTTGGTATTTGGCAGTTTTGCACAAAATCAGGAATATTGAAACAATATGGTTATACTTTAGATGATAATGCTAGAGCTTTAATTACAGCTTTACTTTATAAAAAAGAGAAGCTGGCTAAGATATACTTTGATTATTTAAAATATTCTTTTAAAAAGGGTTTATTTTACGGAGAAGTTGATGCTAATAAAAAAAGAGAAAAATATCCCTCTTCTGAGGATTCTTTTGGTGAAGCGGTATGGGCCTTAGGGTTGGCTTTTAGGCACAAATTTTATCCCAAAGAAGTGCTAGCTATATTTAAAAAATTAAAATCTGTAGATCAATTAAGATATGCTCGTGGCTTGGCTTATTCTATTTTAGGGTTGATTTACCTGGATTTTAAAAAGGCTTTAGATTTAGGTGATAAATTAATTAGCAAATTTCCCCAAAAGAACCAGTGGTTCTGGCCAGAAAAAAGGTTGACTTACGCTAACGGCATTATTCCCTATGCTTTGCTTCGTTTATATATGAAAACTAAAGAAAAAAAATTTTATAAAGTAGGGTTAAAGTCTTTAGTTTTTTTAGAACAAAAAAGCCGAATTAACAATATTCCTGCGCCAATAGGCAATAAAACCTGGTTTTCAGAAAAAGGAAGAAAAGATCACTTCGATCAACAGCCGATTGATGCTGCGTATATGACTTTCGCTTGGATGGCTGCGTTTGAAACCAGAGGTAAAAAAGATTACTTTAACATCGCCAAAGAGTGGTTTAGCTGGTTTTATGGCAATAATATTATTGGAGTTACTTTATATGATAAAAAAACAGGGAAGGTATTTGATGGAATCTTGAAAAATGGAATAAGTCAAAATTCCGGGGCTGAACCTATTGTTTCTTATCTCATATGCAGATGGATTTTAGAAAAATGGCAAACTGTTTAAAAATCGCTATTCTTGCTCCTATTACTTGGAGAGTTCCACCACGGGCCTATGGTCCATGGGAAAGGGTTGTTTATAATCTTACTGAAGGTCTAGTGAAGATGGGACATAAAGTAACGCTTTTTGCCAGCGGTGATAGCGAGACTTCTGCCAAACTCGAAAGTATTGTCAAAAAACCTTTAGGGGAGACTTCTTGGCCAAATCCAAGAGCTTGGGAACACCTTCATATTGCTAATGTATTCGAAAAAGCCAATAATTTTGACATCATCCATAATCACTTAAATTATCTCCCTCTGATCTATTCTAATCTAACTAAGACGCCTGTTTTGACTACTTTACATGGATCCGCGGCCTTTAAAGAAACTCACTTAATTTTTTTAAAATATAAAAATTCAGCTTTTGTTTCTGTTTCTAACTTTGAAAGGTCGTATTTACCAGAGTTAAACTACTTGAGCACAGTTTATAATGGGGTAGATTTTAAAGCATTTCCTTTTTCCAAAAAACTAGAAAATTACCTAGTTTATACTGGTAGGTTAGTAAAAGAAAAAGGGATTTTAGAAGCAATTAGGCTTTCCTTTAAAACAAAAATTCCTCTTTATTTGGCTGGGATTATTCAGCCTTCAGTTGAAGGAAGAAAGTTTTTTGAGAAGGAAATTAAACCTCATATAGATGGGAAGAATATTAAATTTTTAGGCAATCTTTCCCAAAAAAAGGTTGCTCAAGTTATTTCTAAAGCCTTAGCTTATGTTTTTTTAATCAAAGAGTCTAAAAAAGGAGAAGCTTGTCCTTTATCAATAATAGAAGCACTAGCTTGTGGCACTCCTGTTATTGCCACCCGAAATGGGCCATTACCGGAAATGATTCAATCAAAAGTTAATGGTTTTTTGGTAAATTCCTTAAAAGAAGCTGTTGACAAGCTAAGGCAAGTTAAGAAATTAGATAGAAGAAAAATTAGGTTTTTGGCAAGACAAAAATTCAGCCAAGAGAAAATGGCCAATGGTTATTTAAATTGCTATCAGCGGGTAATTAAAGATAAAGGGAGTAAATATGATTAAAACCAGCATTACCCAGGAGCTTGTTAAACTTTTACCTGATTTCAGGATAACTTTGGTTTCTACTTATTTTCCTGAACATTGCGGCATCGCTATTTTTACTAAAAATTTAGCTAATGCTTTGAATGTTTTAAATCCTCAACATCTTTGTAGAATTGTGGCCTTAAAAGATAAACTAGCGATTGATAGTTACCCACCTGAAGTTGTCAAGATAATTAGGCGGGATGTTTTAAGAGATTACCAAAAAACAGCAACTTTTATTAATCGTTCTAATACCCAATTTGTCTGTATTCAGCATGAATTTGGTATTTTTGGCGGGAAAGAGGGTAGTTATATAATCCCTTTTCTCAAAAGAATTAAAAAGCCTAAGGTAACGGTACTTCATAGCGCTTTNNAGGAACTTGTCAAAGCGATATCTATTTTATCTGATGTGGTGGTTGTTCTAAATTCAGCTGTTGAAAAATTACTTATTAAAAAAAATGGTGTTTTGAATAGAATTGCTACTATTCCTTTAGGAATTCCTGATATTCCCTATGGAGCCACTCAATATTTCCAGGATCAACTTGGTTTTGGAAAGGAAGAGATAGTTTTAGTAACCTGTGGTTTAATGAGTAGAGCCAAAGGTTATGAATATTTAATAAAAGCCTTTCCTCAGGTTATTAAAAAATTTCCCAAAATTAAATTACTTATTATTGGAGAAACTCATCCTAAGGTAAAGAAGTCTGAAGGAGAAATATACAGGCAGATGTTAGAGAGTTTAGTAGATAAGCTGGATTTAAAAGAACATATTAGTTTTATTAATTCATTCCTTAGTGAAGAAAAATTTTTAGAATACATCCGAGCAGCTGATATTTTTTGTGCTCCCTATTTAGATAAAAAACAAGCATCTTCCGTAACCCTTTCCTATGCAGTTGGGATGGGTAAGGCCTGTATTGCCACACCTTTCTTCTATGCCAAGGAAATGTTGGGCAGAGGAAAAGGCAAGTTAGTTGCTTTCAGAAGTGAAGTAGCAATTGCTCAGGCTATTATAGAGTTGATATCTAACCCTGAAAGAAAAGAAAAAATAGAGAAGCGTTGCTATCAATTTGCCAGAACAAGAACATGGATTAATATTGGTTTAAGATATCTAGAACTTTTTAAAGATATACTTGCTAAATATAGATAATTTACATCTTTCATTATTTACCCCACTGTTAAAAAAGACTTGTGAAATTCAATAATCAGACCAATTCTAAGCCTGGGAGACTGGTGGTTCTGGTATAGTTTATCCATCACTTCTTTTTTTAATCTGAAACAGGGAGTTTGCAAACTTGTCCATTACTTATCTTTACCATTGAGTAATTAGGTTGCCTTTTTAAAACATCTTTTAAGTCTTCTAGCTGGGCTTTTACTTGGGCGAGCAAGTCTTTTGGGAACAATTTATACAGTATAAACGGCGAACTGGGGAGGGATTCCCCCAAACTTCAGTCCCCTGGTAATGTGCTATCCTATTTAACTCCGTTGTTTTTTCTCTCCGCCATTGGAGAGTCGGAATTATTGATAAGGAAATTTGGGCTGGTCATTCAGCTTGCTTTATTAGTATCATAAATTATTAACGACTGTCAATAAAAATGTATGTAAAAAGGGAGAGTTTAGTCTACTTTTTTAAACTTGACAACCTTGAAGCTTTAGACTAGACTTGTCAAGATCTATATCAGATAGGTATTAAGATGAGACAAAGAATAGAAGGAGATTTTCAAACACCAATGCCCGAGGAAGAAGCTGGGGCGGTGGATAGTTGTCGATGGGTAGAATACCCGCTCGGTCAGCCTGGTCCTTATTCTGTGCATAATCAAATATGGGGAACGAGTCTTACTTCAGGACAGGCGTTTACTAGACAGGGACATGAGCTTGATAACCCGATAGATTTCTCTGAATGATGTTGTGGGAGGGGTAATTTAACTTCTTTTGATCTTCTTTGATGGGTTATTATTGATTGTCTAGTGTTTGCTGATTGAATAAGAGAAAGAAGTTTGGTATATTGATTTGGAACTTCAATTTTCTGCCCGAAAGAAAAGTGAGGGAGAGTTGGTAAATAGAGGAGAGAAACTCAAATGCTTGATTACATTTTTGGTTTAGTTTCCCATGATGTGGGGATTGATTTGGGAACAGCCAACACAATGGTTTTGGTTAAGGATAAGGGGATTGTTATTCGGGAGCCTTCAGTAGTGGCTCGGCACAAAAAAACCAAGCAGATTTTGGCCATTGGTTCTGAGGCAAAAAAAATGGTGGGCAAGACGCCGGGGACAATTGAAGCTTTGCGGCCTCTAAAACACGGAGTGATTGCCGATTTTGATGCCACTGAAGCGATGCTTAAGCACTATATTCACGAGGTTCATGAGTCTCATGGAGTAGTGCCTAAAATCCCCAAGCCCCGGGTGGTGATTGGCATTCCTTCAGGAGTGACTGAAGTGGAACGACGGGCGGTTCAAGATGCAGCTCTGTCCGCAGGAGCTCGTCGTGCCTTTCTTATAGAAGAACCGATGGCGGCGGCAATTGGAGCCGGACTGCCGATTGAGGAACCTCAAGGCCAGATGATGGTGGATATTGGTGGAGGAACAACGGAGGTTGCCGTTTTGTCTTTGGGAGGAATTGTGGTCAACAAGTCGGTGCGAATTGCGGGTGACGAGCTTGATCAGGCGTTACTTAATTTTATGAGGTTGAAGTATTCTCTGCTCTTGGGCGTGCGGACAGCTGAGGATTTAAAGATTGCTATTGGAAGCGCCTATCCTTTGAAAAAAGAGATGCAGACAGTGGTGAGAGGGAGAGATTTGGGAACCGGATTGCCAAAGTCGTTGAAGATTACAAGCGTTGAAGTTCGAGAAGCTTTGTCGCCAGTGGTTCGAAAAATTATGGAGTCGATTTCTGACGTGATTGAGGAGACGCCGCCGGAGCTTGTTTCGGATATTTTGGAGAAGGGGATTACGATGGCAGGGGGTGGTTCGCTTTTGCGGGGAATTGAAAAGTTGGTGGCTGAAGAGGCTAAGATGCCGGTTTGGGTGACAGAAGAGCCAATGGCGGCAGTGGTGAGGGGTTGCGGTAAGGTTTTGGAGAATTTGGAGTTGTTGAGGAAAGTGAGGGTAACAGGAGGACTAAGATAGTTAAAAGTTCAAAGTGCAAAGTTCAAAGTTGTAAACTTACTATTTACAATTTACAATGTGATTAATGGAACGTGAGGAGATTTCTAAAAACATACCTTTATTCTTTTCTTTGGTTTTAGTATCATTTCTTCTGATATTGTTTGACAGGTTTGGGATTTTGCGGCCGGTAAAAGGATTAGTTGAGAGCGGGGTTAATCCGATTAAGAAGATTGTCTTTGGGGCCAAACAAAGCGTGATGGGGGGATTCTCTACTGTTTCTTTTTGGCGGACAGGGACAGTGAAGATTGCTCATCTTGAGGAGAGGGTTCGAGAGCTATCAGCGCTAAGTGGCGAGGTGGCTAGTTTGCGAGAAGAGAATGAGAAGATGCGACGGCTTTTGGGAGCAGGGCTGCCCAAGGCTTGGAAGTTTTTGCCAGCTTTGGCGGTGGGAAGGACCGAGGAGCTTTTTATTGATAAAGGTTCAAGTGAGGGGGTTGAGGAGGGGATGATGGTTATTTCAGAAAAAGTTTTGGTTGGGAAAGTAAAGCAGGTGAGTGCCAATTCAAGCAGGATTCTTATGTCCACCTGTAGAGATTCAAAAATTCCTGTAAGAGTGGTGAGAGGGGGTAATAATATTGGCAAGGGGGTGTTGGAAGGGTCGGCAGAGGGGAGAATGATTTTAAAGAAGGTTTTGCAAAAAGAAGAGATAAAGGTGGGGGATCTTCTTGTGACTTCTGGAGAGGGTGATTATTTGCCAGATTTAATGGCAGGAGAGATAACAAGGGTTGAGAGACAAGAGGCAGAAGTTTTCCAACAGGCGGAAATAAAATCGCTTCTTGATTATGATAGGCTTGGGACAGTTTTTGTGGTTAAATTATGAAATACTTTCTATCCTTTTTACTTATTTTGATAATCGGGGTTTTTCAGACGAGCGTTTTACCCTTGAATATACTACTGTTAACAGTATTGGATTTGGCGATTTTAAATGATTTTCGTCGGGGTATTCTGATTGGGTTTTTCTCAGGCCTGGTTCTAGACCTTCTTTCTTTAGGCAGATTGGGCCTTTCAAGTCTTGCGTTTTTACTGATTGTTTTTTTGATAAACCTTTACAAAAGAAGATGGAGACTGCCGAATTTTTGGTTGATACTATTTTTGACTTTTATCTTTAGTTTCTTTTTTGATTTATTTTCAAAGCAGTTTTGGTCGGTGAAAGAAGGGGGAGTTCTCGTTTTGGTAAACATTGTCTTCTATCCCTTAATTTCCTTTTTGCAAAAAAAGGAGCTTAGAGGCCAGCTGAAGTTAAGACTTTAACTTACAACTTATGAAGCTAGGAAAAGGCTTTTCGGACACTATCTTTTTGGGTCGTTTAAGGAGGAAAGAGAAGGTTACTTCGGAACAGCTGATGAAGGATAGGATAGACAATATTGGCTATCCTTCCCGATTTTCTAAGGGCAAAAAGATTGGTGTTTTGCCTTTTTTTGCACTTTTCATATTATGCTTTTTTTTGTTAATAATTAAGCTTTTTTTCTTGCAGATTTTGGAGGGGAAGCACAACCGAACCTTGGCCAATGAGAACAGAATTAAACTGGTCAAGAGGCGGGCACCAAGGGGAATAATTTTTGACCGAGAAGGTAGGCCTGTGGTGAGAAACAGTCCGGTGTTTAGGTTGAAATGCTTCAATCAAGAGGGTGATTGTGAGGAGCGGATTATTAGTCGGGAGGAAGCTTTGGAGCTTGAGATTAAGGGCCAAGGGTCAAGGGTTCAAGTAGAGCAAACAAGAGAGTATCTTTATCCTTATGAATTGGCTCATGTTTTGGGTTTCGTTGGCGAGGTGTCGGCCCAGGAGCTAGAAAATCAGCAGGAGAGGCTTGAGAATCGATATCAAGCGGGCGATATGGTGGGGAAGATGGGCGTGGAAAAACAATTTGATCTTTTGTTGCGAGGAGAGGATGGGGGTGAGATTGTTGAGGTTGATAATCAGGGGAGGATTTTAAGACAGGTAGGGATGAGAGAACCGGCGATAGGGAGCAACCTTTATTTATCGCTTGATCTTGAGCTTCAAAAGAAGGTAGTCGAGGCAATGGATGAGAAGGCTGGGGCAGTGGTGGCGATTGATCCTAAAAACGGAGAGATTTTGGCCCTGTATTCAAGCCCAAGTTTTGACCCAAACAGCTTCACTTTTTCTAAAGAAAAGGAAGTGGAGGCAATCTTAAAGGACGAAGAGAGAAGACCAATGTTTAGCCGGGCAATTTCTGGCGTTTATCATCCGGGTTCGACCTTCAAGATTGTCACGGTGGTGGCGGGCGTCGAGGAGGGAAAAGTCGATGAGACCACACAATATGATGATCCGGGCGAGATAAAGATTGGTGAATGGCGCTATGGCAATTGGTATTTTGATAAACACGGAAAAAAAGAAGGGGTGATCGGGGTGGTGCGAGCAATTGCGCGATCGACTGACACCTTTTTTTACAAGATAGGTGAATGGGTAGGGGTTGAAAAGCTGGCTTCTTGGGCCCGGAGGTTTGGGTTGGGACAAGTGTTGGGAATTGATTTACCGGGAGAGGTAGGGGGGTTAGTGGCTGACGCTGAATGGAAGGAACGCGTTAAGGGTGAGCAGTGGTTTTTGGGGAACACTTATCACATGTCGATTGGGCAGGGAGATACATTGATGACACCGCTTCAGGTGGGAGTGATGACTCAGGTTTTGGCCAACAAGGGTAAGTTGTGCAAGCCGCATGTTTTAAAAGACAAAAAAGTATCCTGTAAAGAGATTGGAATTTCTAAAAAAACGCTTGATTTGGTGACTGAAGGATTAAAGCAGGCTTGTGAGGAAGGAGGGACAGCTTTTCCTTTTTTTGATTTTAAGGTAGAGCGTGAAGGTAAAGAGGAGAGAATTTATGTGGCCGGAAAAACAGGAACGGCTGAGTATGGAGATCCTCAAGATCGGACTCATGCTTGGTTTACGGCGTTTTCTCCCGTTGATGATCCGCAAATTGCAGTCACGGTTTTGGTTGAAGGTGGGGGAGAAGGCTCTTATGTGGCAGCGCCGATTGTGAAAGAATTAATGAATTTTTGGCTTCAATCTTGAGCCTCGAGACTGCGTGAGAGGCCCCAGAAGGGCTTTGAATTTTTAAATAAGACATTATCCTTCTTTTTGTTTTATGATTTTTGGATTTTCCCAAAACCCGGCGATTGACCGGTTCGAATAATGTTTAGTTATAGGATTTCTGTTTTATTACAAAGATATTGTCTTATAGAGAATACTACAGTATCTTTGATTTTGTGATTGATATCTGACGGACTAGCAGATATACTGAGATTCAGAAGAATTGTTTTTTGCTTGCCCCGAAGTCAATTTATTGTACTTTAGGGGTTCTCAGTTTCTTAGTATTGCAGTCTTTTATCATCATGAAACCAAAAAAGGACGATGAAAGGAAGTATTGGGTTGGATTTTCTGTTTTTAAGGGGGTAGGGCCCAAAAGATTCTTGTCTCTTTTAAAAAAATTTGGTTCAGCAAAGGCGGCTTTTGGGGCAAAAACTAAAGATCTTGAAGAAATTTTGGGGGAGAAATTGGCCCATGGTTTTGGGCAATTCAGAGAGTCGTTTGATCCTGTTTCGTATTTTGTTCGGCTTCGTGAAAACAAAATCGAGGCTAGGACTTTAGAGGATTCTGACTATCCAGAAAATTTAAAAAAGATTGATAATCCGCCCATTGTTTTATACATCAAAGGGAAACTCAAGCCTCAAGACAAGCTTGCGATGGCCGTTGTCGGCACGCGGTTACCGACAAGATATGGAAAAAAAGTGACTTGCCGATTGGTGGCGGACTTAGCAGGACAAGGATTGACGATTGTATCCGGTTTAGCCTATGGAGTTGACTCAATTGCTCACAAAACTGTGCTTGAGAGTGGTGGCCGGACAATTGCGGTTTTGGGTGGCGGGCTTGATAAGATTTATCCTGCCCCTCATAGGAGATTAGCTGAAGGAGTCATAAAACAAGGGGCCTTGATAAGTGAGTTTGGGTTGGGGGTTGGAGGACTTCCGGGTAATTTTCCTGCTCGAAACAGAATCATTAGTGGTATATCCCTTGGAATTTTGGTTACGGAAGGATCAAGGAGATCAGGAACTAAGATTACTGCTGATTGGGCGCGCAGGCAGGTAAGGCCTATTTTTGCTGTGCCGGGACCGGTTACTTCTGAAATGTCTAAGGCGCCCGTGCAGCTTATTAAAATGGGAGCAAAGTTGGTGGAGAATGTGGAGGATATATTGGAGGAACTTAAGATGGGGAAGATTGAGATCGGAGAACCGAAAAACGGAGAGGCGATTGTAAAGTTGACGCGGGAGGAGAGAAAGATTATTGAAGTTTTAAAGCAAGTCGGAGAATGTAATTTTGACAAGATTGTGCGACGAACAAAGTGGAAGGCTTCGAAGGTGGGGAGTCTTTTGTCGATGATGGAGATAAAGGGGCTGGTGAGGGTTGAAAATGGAATGTACAATGTTGAAATATGAATTCTGTAAAACAAGCAGAAAAATACCTAGAATCATTGATTCCTAAGGATTTGAAGACGCCTAAAAGAATTATGAGGCTTGAGCGGATAAGGGCGCTTCTCGATCTTTTAGAGAGCCCACAAGATAAGTTTTTTCCTATTCATATTGGCGGGACTTCGGGCAAGGGTTCAACCGCAGTTTTTTTATCTTTTATTCTTCAAGGGACTGGATTTAGGGTCGGCTTGACTCTTTCTCCTCACGTGGAGACAATTCGGGAAAGAATCCAGATTAACAATATGAATATTCCTGAAAAAGATTTTGTCAAACTGATTAATAAAATAAGACCTAACGTTGAGGAGGTAAAAAAGCAAACAGATTTTGGTCGTCCAACTTACTTTGAGGTCTTGATTGCGGGAGCTTTTGAATATTTTGCTCAAAAAGGGGTTGATTTTGGAGTGGTTGAGGTGGGTTTAGGAGGAAAGCTTGATGCGACCAATGTTTTGGCTTCAAAAATTCAGGTTTTAACTTCGGTGGAGCTTGATCATACGGAAATTTTGGGGGACTCGATTGAAAAGATTGCCAAAGATAAGATAGAGATAATCAAACCCCAAGGTTTCGTTGTTTCAGGCATAAAACAGAGCAAGGCAAAAAAAATTCTTAAGACAAAATGTAAAAGATTAAAGGCAAAATTGTATCTTTTAAGAGAAGATTTTGGTTTTAGGATAAGGAGAATGGATTTGACTGGAAGTGTTTTTGATTTTTGGTTTGGGAAAGAAAAGCTAAAAGGTCTTTCTACTTCACTCTTAGGAGGACATCAGGTTGAAAATGCTAGCCTTGCTTTAGGGGTAGTTTTTCTTCTTCGGGGGCTTGGGTATAAAGTGACTGATAGGGCAATTAAATGTGGCTTTAAAAAGGCTTTTATTCCAGGCCGATTTGAAATTATTGAACAAAAACCTCTGGTGGTTTTGGATGGCGCCCATAATGCTTCCAAAATAAAGGTCTTTTTGAAGGCATTGAAGGCTTTTAACCCTAAGAAAAGAAAACTCTGTATTTTAGCAATCAAGGAAACAAAAAATATTGAGGAAATGGTGAGACAGCTGGCAAAACAAATTGACGTTTTTATTTGCGCGGCCTTCAAAAGCGGTCAAGAAGGAAGAGGAAGTTTTGATCCTAAGGAACTTGCTAGGGTGGTCAAAAAATTTTCTTCTAGAGATGAGGTTTTTGTTGAGAAAGATAGTCGAAGAGCGTTTGAGCAGGCCAAAAAAATGGCAAAGAAGAAAGATGTGATTTGTGTTACTGGCTCGCTTTATCTGGTGGGAGAGGTAAGGAAATTAATAGAAATTAAGAATAGAGGAAGCCAGGCCTTAATTTGACAACATTGCTACAATAGAATAGTCTTTTAATAAATATTTGCTGCTCGTTTTTTTATGGATCTAATAATTGTTGAATCTCCTACTAAGGCAAAGACGCTGGGTCGGTTTTTAGGGAAAAAGTTCAAGATTGAGTCGAGCATGGGGCATGTGAGAGACCTACCTAAAAACAAACTGGCGGTGGACGTGGAACACGAGTTTAAGCCCACTTATGTATTGGTCAAGGGCAAAGAGAAGGTAGTCAAAAAGCTTAAAGGCGAAGCGAAAAAAGCAAAATCAATTTTTTTAGCGACTGACCCTGACAGGGAGGGTGAGGCAATTGCCTATCATGTTAAATATCTTTTAAAGGATGTTGGAAAGGGTAGAAAATTTTTACGGATTGTCTTCCATGAGATAACTAAATCGGCGGTTGAAGGGGCGTTAGAGCATCCGGGGAAGATTGATTTGAGGCGGGTTGATGCTCAGCAGGCAAGGAGAATTTTGGATAGACTGATGGGATATAAATTATCTCCCTTGCTGTGGGTTAAAATAAGGCGAGGTCTTTCGGCCGGAAGAGTTCAATCGGTGGCGGTGAGGTTGGTTGTGGAGAGAGAACGGGAGATTGAAAAATTTATTCCCGAAGAGTATTGGAAAATTGAGGCTGATTTGGGTAGAGAGACAGACAGTAAAGAGCACTTCTTGGCACTTTTAATTGAAAAAAATGGTAAAAAGGTAAAAATTGGCAGTAAGAAAGAAGCAGATGGTGTTGTAGTAGAGCTTAAAAAGGCAGGTTATTCGGTAGGCGAGGTTCAAAAAAGAGAGGTTTTTAAGCCTCCCCCGCCTCCGTTTATCACCTCCACCTTGCTTAGGGCAGGGGCTAACAAGCTTGGCTGGTCGGGGAAAAGGACAATGAGGGTGGCCCAAAATCTTTATGAGCGGGGTTTAATAACTTATCATCGCACGGATAGCACTGCTCTTGCGGGGCAGGCAGTAAAGAGCCTTCGCAAATACATTAGTAGTGCCTTGGGAGTAAAATATTTGTCCAAAGAAATGCGGGTTTTTAAGGCCAAAAGCAAGCTAGTCCAAGCGGCTCATGAGGCGATTAGGCCGACCAAAGTGGAGAGGGAGTCTGAGAAGATAAAGGGGAGAGGGGAAAAGCTTTTGTACGGCATGATTTGGAGGCGATTTGTGGCTTGTCAGATGGCCCCAAGGTTGATTGACAAGACGACGATTGATGTTGAGGCTGAAGGAGAAAAAAATGTCTACTTATTGCGGGCGGAGGGAGAGATTGAAAAGTTTGATGGTTGGCGGAAGGTGTATAGTCTGGGGA
>JABAOC010006151.1_pt1 | contig 24906 bp, 22 predicted proteins | sample 7062161 | NCBI WGS metagenome assembly JABAOC01 (sample SAMN14538625, study PRJNA623070) | marine sediment metagenome | biome: marine biome [ENVO:00000428]; feature: marine pelagic biome [ENVO:01000023]; material: deep marine sediment [ENVO:00002113] | place: India: Gulf of Khambhat ... | reverse complement strand
ACCATTCTCCGCTTTTCTTTGCTTCCCTGATCTTCGTCAATCCTGCTTCGGTCATCTTTCCTTTTTCTATCATTTTTCTGGCTCTTTTCTTGTTCAGTTCAGACCATCTACTCTTGGTCTTGCGGGGCGTGAATTTTCTGGCAAACTTCTCGTCATCAATTCTCTTTATGATGTTGTCTATCCATCCGAAACATATTGCTTCTTCAACCGAATCATCATAAGGCATACTTGGCTTGTCAGTATGTTTCTTGAAGTAGATCAACCAGATCTCTTTCTTTGTATCATGGTTTTTTCTAAGCCATCTGCGCCAATCATCTCTGTTAGTTACATGAAGGTAGTTGGTGATTTTCATCAGGTTCTTTCCAACTCGCGGTCTGGTTTTGTCTTCAGAACTTCCTCTAGTTCTTTTCCTTTCAAGTCTCGTATAGCACAAATGCGGGCGCGCGAGGACTAGCAGAAAGTTAGAAAGATACAAAAAGCAATTCTGTATCTAAGCTACTTTGAATTCTTGGCCCTCCTTTAGTAGCACGACCCTGATGTCTGATTCAGTTTCCACCCTCTTTCTAAACTGTTCAGGGTTTGTGTCCCAACGGTGCATGGGTATCGCGACTGTGGGGTTGATTGCCAGTGCAGCCTCCGCAGCTTCAGCATTATCCATAGTGTACGTGCCCCCACTTGGAAGCAGTGCCACATCTACCTTTCCAAGCTGTCTCATTTCAGGGATAAAATCTGTGTCTCCAGCATGATAAATCGTCTTGCCTTCAGCTGCTATCAAGTAGCCGACTCCGAAACCTTTGGGATGATAAGGGGTTCCTGGAGATCTAAAGCGCTTATAATTGTAAGCTTCCACCGCTCTAACCTTTATGTTGTCAACTGTTGTTTCCTCTCCGGATTTAAGCGTCTTGACACTTCCACCTATTCTTGGAACACAGTCTTCAGGGGCAATTATCAAGGTGTCTTCCTTGCGAATCTCTTTGATCTTTGCTGGATCACAATGATCAGTGTGCGAATGCGTAGCAAGTATCAAGTCAGCCTTTTCAGTGGCCTTACCATGTTCCTCCAAATCGACATAAATGATTCTTCCTTTCGTCTTAATCTGGAAACCGGCATGGGCCAGCCATTTTATGGAAACAGTCATTTCACCCACCGCTTTCTCTCATTTTTGGTCATTCTGGTCTGAATCCTTGGACGCCTCTGCCCCTCTGGCTATTCCTCTCTCTGCCGGAGCATTGAGTCCAGCATTAGCAGGGCGTTTGTGGAATCTCCGATCATCTTGAGATGGTCCCTGACTTTCATTGTCTGTTCTTCTTCCTCGACTTGCTCATCGTAGAACCATTGAAGGAGGGGAGTTGCAGATTTGTCGCCCTCTTTCTCAGCGATCTTACCGATCTTGAATATTCTCTTTGTCACGTTCATCTCGTGCTGATACGCGTCTTCCCAGACTTCAAGCGGGGAGTCCCATTCAGTCTTTGGCGCTTCGATGGCTTTGAGTATGACTCTGCCTCCCCGGCCAACCACGTGATCCCAGAACTTCATTGCGTGCTGGTATTCTTCCTTAGCTTGTTTCTTCATCCACTGTGCCATGCCGTCAAAATTTTGCTTCTCAAACCAAGCGGCCATTGACAGATAGATATAGCCGCTGTATAGCTCATAGTTGATCTGATCATTTATTGTGTCAACAAGTTTCTTGCTTATTTCCATTTTAGTTCTCCTCAATTAATACTTCAGTTCATATCTCTCTTCACAATAATCAACTTCGTCTTATAATTTTTCGCAATGATTTCCCCATATTCTGTAGACGTATCTTGAGATTATGGGCCCCGAAAAGTTGAGCAGTTTTATATGCCTTCTCATTAATGGTAATGAAACGTGGTGGCCGTTGTCTGAGTTAACATTGGAGAATGTTCTCAAAATTGCACTGTCTATGGAAGAACAGTCTATCGAGACGTACACGTCTGCCCAGAACAAGGTTCTAAGTCCCAGCTCCCAAGTCTTGCTGAAGGAACTCGTGGAGGAAGAAGAGAGGCACAAGAACAAGATACTAGAGGCGATGAGAGATCCCAAGAAAGTGAAGAAGATAGGCTCCTTGGAAACTAGGATCCATGACCTCAAGATTGTAGACTTTCTCAAGGATGTTTCTCTCTCACCCGATGCGGACTATCAACAGATACTAATCTACGCCGGGAAAAGGGAGAAAGAAACCCACGACTTCTACATGGAACTAGCCAAGAAGTATAGAGACAAGCAAATCGGAAAGATGTTCGCCAAACTCGCACAAGAAGAGTTGAAACACAAGTATAGGCTTGAAAAAGAATATGACGATGTCGTGTTGGAATGGATGTAGATGTTCATATGATTCAGCTTGAACTCGGAAAGGGGAGGAATCTAAGCGTTGGGTTCAGAGTTGCTGTATGACATTGAAGATGAAGTTACAGGTCTTCTCAGTGACCTAATCCAGTTTGATACCACCAATCCTCCTGGGAATGAAACTGTAGCTGCGAAGTACTTGGCCAAGTCGCTCAGGGAGGAAGGGTTTGCTTGTGAGATTTTAGAGTCCAGTCATGGACGAGGCAGCGTAATCACCCGCTTGAAGGGAAATGGTGACAATTTGAGTTTGCTGTTGCTTTCTCATCTGGATGTGGTGGCAGCTGATCCCAAGAAGTGGAGCGTGGAACCGTTTTCTGGTTTGATCAAGGACGGTTTTGTCTGGGGGCGTGGAGCGCTTGACACGAAATACAGGATCGACGAGTAGGAAAGTTGTGGGAGTACGCGGCCCTTGAGCAGCTTAAACATGTTGGTGGATACTCATGCTCACCTTCAATGGGCGAGCTTTGATAAAGACCTGGAGGCAGTGATAAGCCGAGCTAGAGAGGTCGGGGTGGACTATGTAGTGAACATTGGATTTGATGTCGTTGGCAGTAGAAAGGGTGTTGAATTAGCCGAGAGGCACGAAGGGTTCTATGCAACTGTTGGAATCCATCCTCACAATGCCAGTCAGTTTGACCGAAACGTCTTGGACGAACTGAGGAAACTCTCTGAGCACCCAAAGGTTGTAGCCATCGGAGAGATTGGACTGGACTACTATCGAAACTTGTCACCTAGGAAAGCCCAGAGGAGCGCCTTCGAAGCCCAACTGGCTTTGGCCGAAGAACTAGAATTGCCGATTGTAATCCACGACAGAGAGGCTCATAAGGATACTCTTGAGATTCTTGCGAAATTTAAACGGAGAATAAATTGTATAATGCACTGCTTCTCGGGGAGTAGAGAAATGGCTGAGCAATGCGTCGAGTCAGGCTTTTACATATCATTTGCAGGACCCGTCACCTTTTCAAACTCTCGCAAACTACAAGCAATTGCCAGATGGGTAGACTTGAACAAGATTCTCCTCGAAACCGACAGTCCTTGGCTTGCCCCCCAAGAGGTAAGAGGAAAACGAAACGAACCCGCCTTCCTACCTTCCATAGCTAGAAAAATTGCGGAGCTTAAGAAGATCTCTCTTGCTGAATTGGCTGAAGCAACTACCAAAAGCGCCAAACAAATCTTTCAGTTGGGATAGAGAGATGAGCGCTTGCGATATTTCGCCGTCTTTGAGATTGCGCTGGTGCAAAATTCAGAATCGGAAGAAATCATGTAGTTTTGAAGGTTGATTTTAACATGGAGATACTTGTTTTAGGTTATGGAAATATCGGTTCAGTCTTGGCAAAAGATCTGGCTGAGAACATGCCTTCAACCGAAGTTGTCATTGCTGGTAGGCACCGAAATATGGCTGAGGAGACGGCCGCGGCTATCAATAGAAAAAACGTCACGGGGATTGGACTGGATGCGGACAAGTACCATCTACTCGTCGATGCTATGAAGAAGTTCGATCTAGTGATAGGAGCTCTGCCTGGGGATGTTGGTTACCGATCTGTCAAGGCTGCTATTGAAGCGAAGGTGGACATGGTCGATGTCTCCTACATGCCAGAGAATCCTCTCATGCTGGATGATGATGCCCTCAAAGCTGGTGTGGCTGTTGTGCCTGATTGTGGAGTAGCACCCGGGCTCAGCAATTTGTTGGTGGGTCACGCCGTCAGCAAGCTCGACGAAGTTGAGAGTATTCGCATGATGGTCGGCGGTCTACCGGAAGAGCCTGTGCCTCCTCTGGGTTATGTGGTGACGTGGTCTGTAGCGAATCTCCTAGACGAGTACAGTAGAAAGGCAAAGATAGTTAAGAATGGTGACGTCGTGGTGGTGGAGGCGTTGACAGGGCTGGAAGAGATTGAATTTCCAGGCGTTGGCAAACTTGAAGCTTTCTACACAGATGGCCTTAGAACGTTACTTCATACGGTGAAAGGCGTCAGAAACATGTGGGAGAAGACGCTGAGGTATCCAGGACATGCTGAAAAGATAAAGATGCTCGAGGCTCTAGGCTTTTTTGATGAGGATCCAATAGATGTTCGAAACACTCGCCTGCCACCGCGAGAAGTTACCATTGAACTCTTTAAGAAGAAACTGCAAAGGCCTGAGATTGAGGACATATTGGCAATGAAGATCGACGTAAGCGGAATAGCTGAAGGATCACGAAGGCGCTACTCTTACCACCTTCTGGACCGTTATGATACCGAGAATAGAATAACAGCTATGGCGAGAACCACAGCATACCCCGCCTCAATCATCGGCCAATTGATAGCCGGCAAAGCCATTGAAGAAAAGGGTGTAATCCCTCTGGAGAAACTCGGTGCCAAAGAGCGGCTTTTCAACAAAATCCTACTTGAACTAGAAGAACGTCAAGTAAAAATTGTGGAAAGCAGAGGGGACACCAATTTATGTGATAGACAGCATGAAAGATGTGAGAGCAATTAAAATCCGCGAGCGCAATATCTGCTTTGGTTATCTGAACAGGTGCTTCTTTTTGCCCATGTTGATAACGTGTATGCATGCACAAGAACGACTTACTCTCTAGATTTCGCGTCTTCTAAAGCTATACAGTCGCGGAGGAGATCTTGAACGGCTTTTGACTTCCTCATAATCTCACATTCACGATTCTTCAAAATCATTTTCTTCTTCCTTATTCTCTTCAATTTAGAACGTGAATTAAAGCTTGTCCAGATTCCCCAAATCGTAAGAATGGCGAAAAAAGCGACATTGAGCGCATCAAAGAGAAGGGCATACTCTACTTCCAGAAGGGAAAAGATGTATGCGACAACAGTGCTTGCTGCAGGAGCTATCACAGTAAGCGCTAGACCCGTTCTGAATTCAGCGAGTTCTGTCCTTTCTTCTGCCAGATAGTTTCTCTCCAAAGCCAGCAGAGTACGGATTTCAGCAAGAATTTCCTGTTCACTCGTCTCCACCATTTTCTTGGCCTCCATAGACTCCCGATCGATCAACGGTCCTCAGGTTCAAGGATTTTTTCGATTTCCTCGATAATCTTGTCGAACGGCTTATATCCGATGATTTGACCGATTTCTCTGCCCTTGCGGAAGAGCTTTAGGGTGGGAGTCTCTTCTACACCTAGACCTTCAGCTAGCTTCAGGTTCTCCAGACTCAGAAACATATTCATTTTCAAGAACTTGATTTTGTTGCCGAAAATCTCCGGGAGCTTTGCATAAACTGGTTTGAACTTTTGGCATTTCTCGCAGGATTTTATCCAGAATTCGATGATTACAGGCTTGTCGGACCCCTCAATCGCTCTTTCAAAAGAGTCAGCCGGAATCTCAGCTATTTGATTCATATCGAATCAACCGTTGAAGTCATTGCTTTTTGTGTTTGCCAGAGCAGAATTGCCTTTGCTAAGTAAAGAGCCTACCCATTATGTAAGCGCCTATAAACATCGAGGCGATTCCAATTATGACAGGGATGTTACCTACTCCTAGGCTTGCCCAGGCTGATCCCGGGCATTGACCAGAGAGACCCCATCCTATACCGAATATTATGGCGCCGATGATTGTTCTCTTGGTCAGTGTGCGCTTTCTTCTCTTGAATTCTTGTCCAAGTAATGGTCTTTTCAGGATCTTTGGCACAAGGTTAATCGTTAGGGCTGTCACAAAGGCGGATCCCCCTAAGAGTAGAAGCAAGCCCAGATCTTTGAGCTGCAAGAAGCTTAGAACTATCTCTTGTTTGGACATGCCACCGAATGCCAGTCCAAAGCCGAACAGTAGACCGCCTATGAACACAATGAGATGCTTCATTCTCATGGAATCACCCCAAGAGCTTGAACAATCATGGCTGTTAGTATTCCGACGACTAGAAAGGTTATGACCGCATACAAGGACGTAGTCGATAGAGATCCCAACCCACTTATGCCGTGTCCCGAGGTGCATCCTTGTGAAAGTCGTGTCCCAAAGCCCACAAGTAAGCCGCCTAGCACAAGCCTCCACCATTGCACCGATGTGGTGAAGAAGCCTTCAGGAGACAAAGTCAAGGTATAGACGAGCGCCCCAAGGATCACACCAACTGCAAAGGTAATACGCCATCCTCTCGAATTTAGATACTGCTTTTGTTGAAAATATGGAATTTTTGAGAAGTAGGAGAGGGTTGTGCTGAAGAAACTGCTTTGTGTTGCGTGGAGTCCTGTTATGACGTATATGAAGCTAACACCGATTCCTATGAGTACGCCGCCCACTATGTAAGGAAATATGCCTAACGGAAACATGGTTAGCCATCTCGATACTGGCGCAAATAAGTCTTTTTCCTGTGAAAACCGAGACTGGAATGCACACGTAAGGATGTAGTTTTAATGTCTATCGGTCTTTTTAACATGGGTTTCCACCGATCGAAAACTGACAAAATTAGCTTCTTCATATTTTTACGTTTCTCCGATTTTTGCGCGTGAACACACAGCGTCACTATTCTACAGGTAAGTTTGCTTTTAAGTGTGTGTGACTGTGCTACAACAGCAACATATATTTAAATAAGAATATGACGAGATGCTAGTATATGCACCTGAGTAAGTCATGCTTCATTCTGCTTCCTATTTTTATAATGTCTTCTATACATGGCGTTCTGGCGCACACGCCGCTTGAGCCACCCTTCGACAACGAGAGTCTTGCGACCGCCTATGCGGTACCCAATCCCACCAAGTCTTGGGCGATCTACGCCGAGCTACATGAAGGTGAAGAAGCTCAGTATTATCGATTAGATATGGAGCAGGGTGAGAAACTTCGACTCATGCTTTTCATTCCCGTTTCTGAAAAGGAAGCGTTCAAGCCTGGTCTAGTGCTTATGGGTCCTGGCATAACTTCTCAAGATGTTCCGCCTGAATTCGTAGAGGTCGTGAGTGGTGTTGGTGTTATGGTGTTGGAGGGGCAGCTCTCAGCTAAGCCTACGTATGAACCTTTCACTCCAAGCATTTACTACTACCTAGCCGACGTGGATCTAGACGTCTCTGTGGCAGGCACCTATCACGTAGCGGTTTATGAACTCTATCAAGGAGGTCGATATGGTCTTGCAGTCGGCTACCGAGAGGAGTTCGGTCTGGACGAATGGCTTATGATTCCCATAGATGTTATAGGCGTCCACCAGTGGGAAGGCCAGTCCATAGGCTTTATTATTGCTCCTATGCTGGCTACCCTGCTTGTTGGCTTCGGCCTTGTCATCTGGAGACGCCCCGCCATCTTTCGAAAGATCTTCAACGTGACAGGGGTCTCCGCAGGTCTCTTGTACTTGAGCAGTGGAGCAATGATGCTCACTCAGATGATCTATGCTTTAGCGGCAACGGGACCAGAATTCTCAGCAGTCTTGACTGTTATCTTCACTCTACTGCCAATATTATTGGGCGTCGCCATCCTATGGCTCACCATCAAGGATCCAACGAGTGTGACGAATAGAGTAAGGATTCTCATCGCCGTACTAGGGCTCTCAGGTCTGTTCACTTGGGGAGGACTATTAATCGGTCCCGCTCTAGCTCTACTCACAAGTGTGCTCCCCACCAAGTCCTGAACCTTCAGCAGCTCTGCAAACATTGCATGAGAATCTTCGCAGTCTTCGAGCGCGTTCGAATTACGTTAAATTTCCGGATTACCTTCCAAATCATGAAGAAAATTGCCCATCACAAGATTCAGCGGATCGGGATATGGATACCACGTATTTCTCAATGAATATATCTTCAAAAACAAGTGTAGGAAGATCATGGAAATCGGTGTTGCAGATGGGGAAAACGCGAAGAACATGGTGAGGGCTGCGAGCCAAAACTTCCTAGCAGAAGAGGTGGAATACTATGGATTCGACACTTTTGGATGGAATGACAATTCTCGGATGGAGGAAGTAAGGCGGAAACTGGAGAAGACCGGATGCAAGTTTAGGCTTTTCAAGGGAGATTCGGTGGAGACGCTCCCACAAGCCTTGAAGAACTTGCCCATGATGGACTTGATTTTCATTGATGGGGGCCATTCTTATGAAACGGTTAAGAGCGATTGGGAAAATTCAAAATCTCTTATGCACCCTGACACAGCGGTCTTCTTCCACAACTACAACTTCTCAGGTCCCAAAATGGTTGTCAATGACATTTCCAAAGAAAAACATCACGTGGAGATAATCAATCCTCCCACGGACTATGCAACAGCCTGCGTCAAAAAGAGAATCTCAGACTGGGGGAAGAACGCATAGGTTACGTTTCGTTTCTAATTTTGGCGTTTCCATAGAGTAATGTTTATCATTTTGACTTTGGCTAGGGTTGATGATTGGTATGAGTGACAGTGAACTGGCAGCCATTCGACGGAACAGGTTGCGCAAACTTAAAAGAAGGCTATCAGCAAAACAGAAGAAGACTGAAGAAATCGATGCAGAGAAGATTCTCAACCGGGTTTTCAAGGGCAGAGCTTGGGAAGTATTCAATGCTGCAAGCTACCAATTTCCTAATGTTATGAAGGAGGTCAAGAAGGCACTTGTAAATCTGACTCTGTCTGGAAGGTTGAAGGCAGTATCGGGAGAACAACTTTATCTCTTCCTAAAAACTCTGGGTCTAAGAGTCAGACTAGACACTAAGATTCACTTCGCAGAACACGGAAAACTGAAATCGCTAGCAGACAAAGTGAAAGAAGACCTGAAGAAGCATAACACGCGCCCATAGCAACTGGACTACTTTTTTCGCCTTCGTCTCTTTCTTTTCGATCTTTTCTGTTTCTTCTTCTTAGTCTTCTTTGTCATCGCTCCATGACGTGGCATTCCATGACTCCCCCATTAGCTGAATCGAACCTTGTCCTTCTTTGCAGCCTTCCTTTTGACCCGTCCGGTCCATTCAAACCCACAGACCCGACACTTCTTGCTATCACGGTCTGGCTTTATCTTTTTACTTCCACATCGTGGGCATCGTTCAGCTCGTCCCATACCAATAACCTAAACCCTTTAACACAAGGTATTTCACGTGTTTTTTAACGTTATCGACTTACCGCAATATTCTTAAGAAATTGGACGCTGAAGACATCTACAACAAAGAGCTACGGATAACATCTAAATGTCCACACTCGCGAGATGATACGCATGCTCACATCTAGTTTATATCTGTTATAGTTGTCAAGAGGTATTCATTATGATTTTTGAAACTATCAAATCAGAAGGTTTGGCTCACTTTTCATATTTTGTCGGTTCCGTCAATGAGGCGATAGTCATAGACCCACGCCGTGACTGCCAAGTTTACATCGATATTGTCCAACGAGAAGGAATGATAATTAAAAATATCTTTGAAACACATCGCAACGAGGACTACGTTATCGGTTCTCTTGAACTTTCGCACTTCACTGGGGCAAAAACCCATCATGGACCTGGTCTAGCCTTCAAATATGGAGAAACGCTGGAAGAAGGTCAGGAATTCTACTTCGGGAAGCTGAAGCTGACCGCCATCCACACGCCAGGCCACACAGACGAAAGCATGTCCTATGCCCTAGCTGACCTCGACGCAAGTGAGGAACCTGTAATTGCTTTTACCGGCGACGCCCTCTTCATAGGCGACGTAGGCAGGACAGATCTTTACGGGCCCAAGGAAGCCCCCAAGATGGCAGAAAACTTGTATAATAGCATCTTCAAAAAGATCCTCCCCCTAGGAGATGGAGTGATCCTCTGCCCTGCTCACGGTGCAGGATCAGTTTGCGGCGGCGCCATTAGTGAACGAGAACAGAGTACGCTAGGTTTGGAGCGTGGCTTGAATCCTATCTTGCAGAAAAAGAAGAAAGAATTCATAGAATTCAAGCTTTCCGAACACCATGAGCGGCCTCCATATTTCGGTAAGATGGAACAATACAACTTGGAGGGTCCGCCTATTCTAGGACATCTCCCGAATCCTAGCCCGCTCCTACCAGCAGAATTTCAGAAACATATAAAGCTCGGCGCCTTGGTTGTGGACACCCGTACACCACCGGCCTTCGGCGGAGCCCACATCAAGGGCTCATACAGCATATGGCTAAACAGACTACCACTTTATGCAGGCTGGATTTTGCCCTACGACAAACCAATCCTACTTGTGCTGGAAGACATGAGAAATCTAGAGACTGCAGTTCGATATCTCATCAGATTGGGATATGACCGCATTGCAGGATATCTCCATGACGGCATAGCGGCTTGGTCCAAGAAGGCCTTCCCGGTGGAACATCTAGACCTCCTTACGGTACAGGAGCTGAAAAAGCGATTAGACAGAGGCGACGATTTGATTGTACTGGACATAAGAGAGAAAGGCAAATGGCATGACGGACATATCAAAGGAGCCCTCCACATATACGCGGGTCACCTTCAACAGCGCTTGGACGAAATACCGGAAGATCGCTCCATAGTAGTAACCTGCAATGCGGGGAACCATGCCAGCCTAGCAGCCAGCATTCTTCGCCAAGAAGGATATAGAGAAATCTATAACTTGTTAGGCGGCATGACAGCCTGGCAAAACGCAGGTTACAACGTTACAAAGTAATCCCCCCAAAAGAATTGACTCCCGAAAATCTTTAGCACTTGTGAGCTAATTTGGGAGATCAAATCAGAAGAATCGAGCTAGTGCCAAGCGATCGTCTTGTGATACGACTTTAACCGCTTCAAGTGCGCTTTTCTCCTTATCTTTTATCTCTAACATCAAATCAAAATCAAAGGGTTTTGTCTCTTCCAAGAAGCTTCTAAAGTGTTCAAGATTGATAGATTCGGCGTGTTTGCCTCTCAAGCTATTCTCCTGTTGAGAGCTATAATCCACCATTGGCAAGCCATCCTTCTCTCTCCAAGTCTCTGCAAATAGCTCAAAGGCCTTCTTGGTCGTTTCGCCGGAATTATTGACTTCATGATGGAAAACATCAAACAAGATGGGTATTTCCGTTTCTTCATTTATTTGAAGACAATCGTCCAATGCATAAAGTCTATCATCATTCTCGATCACAAGTCGCCTTCTAATAATCTCATCAAGCTTTTCAAACCGTTCCACAAACCTCGTCATGCTTTTTTCTTTGTTGCCATAAACGCCGCCGATGTGTATGTGCACTTTGGCGGTAGTATCAAGTTCCATTGAATCGAGAACTTGTGCATGGTAGGCAAGTTCTCTAACGCTATTTTCAAACACCTTTCTGTCTACAGAATTGATGATTGTGAACTGGTCAGGATGCATAGAAATTCTCATACTATGGCGTTGGATGACATCTCCAATCGATCTGAAACGGTCTTCGAAGTGTTCTTGCCAGTTAAACCGGCAAATGGGATGAGAGGCAAAGGGAATCAGGTCTGAGGTTACTCTGAAAAACAACAAGCTGTGTCTTGCATTAAAACGTAGTATCTTTATTAGGCAATTCAGGTTGTTTTCAACCGTTTCTTTCAAACGCTCTTCAGAGTAGGACTTTAGACGAAATGTGCGATTGCTTCTGCATCCTATTGTGGTGTTTATACATGGATAACCTATTCTCATCTTATGGCGCCCTCCTACTCTGGGAATCGGTTTTCGTCTTGGACATTGTTCTGTTTCATTAGGGTGACTTGATGCCTATTTCTTCGGCAACTTCCTCAAGCTTAACTATGACCACTGATTTTTCTGGCGTAAATGAAGACCAGCCTTCCTCCTTTCTGAAACCGTGAGCAGGAAGGAAATTTGTTGAAAGATTTTGCTTCCCCTCCTTCGCCATTGTATTGATGGCTTTCGCCTTTTCCTGAGGGTCTGTGACGATTTTCAAGTTGCCTCTGAGGACGACGAAGTTGTATTCGCTCATGTCTGGCTGGTACTTTTCTATCTCGACACAGACCCGCTTATCCTTCTCAAGGAGCCTCATTTTCTTGCCATAATCAGTGAAGTGAAAATAGAGCGTCTCGTTCATGAAGACGTACTGAAAAGGAGCCATATACGGATACTCATCTCCCTTGAATGCAATCCGGCAGAGCATTTGTTCTCCAATGAGTTTCTCGATCTCACTTTTGTCCATTTTAGGCAATTTAACTACAGCCAAACTTAACACCGTTTTCAAAATGTAAACTGTCTAACGTCAATTTAAATCCCCATCTAAGACTTCGTCATTGCAGAGCCTGAGGGCAGCAAACTGACATAAGGCGCTCCAGACAAGCCATATATCAAGCGCTAGGCGGCTTCAAGAGCACGCGTATCTTACTACCTAGAGGACCCAACTTCCTGCTTTCTTGTCAGGCTAATTGCTCTCTTCATGAGTTGGAACAAGCAAAACAACCAGGAGCCTTTCATTCCTTTCGTTGTCGAAGGATGCCTCTTCTCTAGCTTTAGCTCGCACCTTCTAGGTGGTTTGCTATTCTTTCCCAGACTAGGGTCCTGAATCCTTCTGTCTTCTTGAAGCCTAAGGATTCGTATAGGTTGATAGCTGGTTTGTTTTCGACGTGCACTCTGAGGTATGCTTCTTTGCAGCCGCTGTTCCTCAGCTGCTGCAGAGCGAATAGCATTATTTGCCTTCCATAGCCTCTTCCTCGTTGTCGAGGATCAACCCCTACGTTGCTGACTAGCCCCTTGTTAGGATTGAAGTCCAATACGCCGATTGTTTGTTGATCTTTGTCTGCAAAGTAGAATCTTTCTTGAGAATAGTGGAAGCTTAGGAATTCGTCCGGTAGTTCAGGGAAGTGTTCCAGTGCCTTTCTCAACATTATGTCTGGAGAACCGCTGAGGAACCTTTCTGCGACTTCAATGAATTGACGCATCTCTTCTCTCTGGACTTGGCGAAATCGAAGCTCGTGTGAGGGTTTGAAGGATTTGTCTAGTCGGCATACCATTTTATAGGAGTCGTCTAAGTCTTGGAAACCTATCTCCTTGAACTGCTTGATAGCATCCTTTTCTCCAGAAGGGAATACTGATATCGCATATTCGATTTCTTTGCTGGTGGCCAGTTCCAGCGCTTGTCGGGCGAAGTTTCCTATATCTTCTCTAGATTGTTCTGTGTCTATCCAGTGTATTATGGCCATAGGGGTCCCTGGGGACGCTATCAGTTGTACTGGTTCCTTTCCGATGGCGACGAGGCCTATTGGATTTGAGTCTTGGACAAAGACCCAATAAGGCATTCGTAGAGCATCAAGTCGTTGAGTTTGCTTGGAGAATTTTTCTATGAATTGTTTGATCTCTGGATCTTTGTGGTAGTAAACCCTCATCTTCTTGATTTCACGCATAGATTTCGCTCTCTTCAGATCTATGTGTGCGCAGCAGAACATTCTATTTGGCAGACTTTTTTTTTACTTGTCGGTTCTATAAGGCGCGCAAGCTTGAGGTCGAGTGTTATTTGTAGACTGTTGCCCCAGGATATACTTCTATTCCTTTGTCTGATATTTCGTAGGGTCTCGGCTGATTGTCTATGGCCAATCCGCGCATCTTCTCTACTTGGAAAACCCGAACCAGCCTGCTACCTTTAAGAAACGTGCGAAGTAAAATAACACCTTGAGCAAGATACTCCTCAAACTGATGCTCCCGTTCCCACCCCGTGCCGCGCAGCTCTGAGATCAGCAGATTGGTGCAGCGGGTCTTTCTCAGCTCCCTCATCAAGTCTCTCATCGCGTATATGCGCTCAACCTCATCTGGATACTGAAGCGTGAAGATCGTCACTGGATCCACAACCACTCTCTTCGCATCCACTTCTTTCACACCTTGCTTGATCGCTTCCAGCAACTTGATGAGTCTGAACTCCTTCATCCCGATCTGAATGAGACCGGCTGTCTCCGAAGGCGCAACACGAACCGGAGAGATGTTGATGAACACAAGCTTCTTCTCATCCTCCAGCTTCTTCAGGTCCCATCCATACTTCAACATATTTCTCCTTATGTCACTTGGCTCCTCGTCAAGGGTAACGTAGACACCGGACTCGTTGTGTTGGGTTGCTCCTGTGTGTAGAAATTGCATTGCGAATGTTGTTTTTCCGCTTCCAGGTCCACCGCTTACCAGAATCGTATGACCCCTTGGAATACCCTTCTCGGCAAGAATATTATCCACGCCAGGAATGCCTGTAGGAATATGATCTACCGCCATATCAAATACCTCTTAACTGTGTAGACATATGAATACTGTAGCATTAAGTTTTTTTGAATGTCGTTCGAATAGCTTTTGTGAGAGGATGGTAATGAACGGACTGACAGATGAGGAAAGAAGACGACTTCTCAACCCAGCCAAGAAGATTCATCAACACAAGCTGGTGCAAATTAGAGGATACCGGAGACTTGCTGAACGGGCTGGAGACGAAAGAATAAGGCAGCTTCTGATTCGCATCAGCGATGAGGAGGAAGAACACGCCAAATTCTGGTCTGATAGAATCGCGGAATTAGGGAGCGAGCCTGAAGGAGCAATAAAGGCATATCTTAGAGATCGCAAGGTGGGGTTGATGATGAACATCCTTGGCACAAAGGGATTCTTTGAGTGGGCCGTAGTAGGCGAAGAAGAAGCCATCCAAGATCTGGCTATCAAAGCAGAAAAGATCAGGGACACAGCTACTTCTGAAACCTGGCGTAGGCTTGCCTCCGACGAGAGGATGCACCTAGAACGGATGAAGACGGAGGTGTTGGGTATGGAGGCTTGGGAGATAAGGGGCGGTGGAGGAGTGAGGGATATGATCTTCGGTGCGAACGACGGACTGGTTTCAACCCTGGCCTTCGTGGCTGGAGTAGCAGGAGCTATCACAGACCCCTCCATTGTTCTCTTAACGGCCGTAGCAGAACTCTTCGCAGGAGCCATCGCCATCGCAACTGGTGCCTACCAATCATCAAAGTCTGAGTTGGAGGTGTTGGAGAGGGAAAGCGAGAGAAAGAAAGTCAAGAAAGGAAGAACCCCTGAAGAGGAGAGGGAAGAGCTAGTCAAGTTCTATCAAGCAGAAGGCTTCAAGAGAGGAGAAGCTGAATCCATAGCCGACAGAATCGCCACAGAAAAGGAGTTGCCCATAAGACCAGCCGCCCTCCAAGCGTTGGGCCTCGCGCCTGAGGAACTCGGCAACCCCGCGAAGGCTGGTGCTCTGTGTGGAGTGTCTTTCGCCCTTGCGGCCTTGGTGCCCATATTACCATTCGCCTTTTGGAACCTCAGCTATATGAATGCCCTAGTAGCCTCTACAGCTGCCACTGTGGCCACCCTCTTCGGTGTGGGCGCCATGAAAACCATTTTTTCAAGGAAAAACTGGGTTCGCAGTGGGCTGGAGATGATGATAATAGGAGCCTCCGCTGCGGCGATAACCTACATGATCGGAACATTTCTTTCTTTCCTAGCCTAGGCGTATGATTCGTCTTCCAAGAAACAGATGGAATGTTTGCGCAATCATGAGAATTGCGCGCCCGAGTGAATCCCTCAACAGGGCCATGCGTGCTTGTCTCCAATCTTCCATAATATCGCCTTGTGTTACATCGAATTCAGCATGCAATCCTTGCGAAGCCACGAGCACAATCTATTAATCTCAGTTTTCGAATCACAACTATCCAAATCGCGGGGGGCTAACATCTTGTCTGCTTCAGATCTCGATAGGATCTTCGATCCAAAAAGCATCGCAGTGATCGGGGCAAGCGATAAGGAGGGTTCTGTTGGCTATGCGTTGATGAAAAATCTCACGGAGCTAGGATATGAAGGAAAAGTCTACCCTATCAATATTCGCAAATCGGAAATTCTCGGTCTTAAAGCCTATCCGACAGTAGATCAGATTCCAGAAATAGTCGACCTTGCCTTGATCGCCACTCCTGCCAAGACTGTTCCTCACATAGTCGAACAATGCGGAGAGACGGGCATAAAGGGCATGATCGTCATCTCAGCCGGCTTCAAAGAGATCGGGCCAGAAGGAAAGGCACTGGAGGGAAAAATTCGCGAAATAAGAGAGAAATACAACCTGCGGATCATAGGGCCTAACTGTTTGGGCATTATCCGCCCAAGCATTCGGCTGAATGCAACGTTCACGACCAAACTACCTAGGCCAGGCAGCATAGCATTTATTTCTCAAAGCGGTGCACTGGGATCGGCAATTCTTGACTTGGCTATGAAACTAAACATAGGCTTCAGCAAATTCGTCTCCATAGGCTCTATGATGGATGTAGATTTCGGAGATCTGATCGACTATTTCGGCACCGATGCTGAAACAAGAAGCATCCTAATGTACATAGAAGGAATAACTGACGCCAGAAAATTTGTTAGTGCTGCAAGACACTTTGCCAGAACAAAACCAATAATCGTGGCAAAATCAGGAAGATTCAGTGAAAGTGCAAGGGCTGCTTCGTCACACACAGGAGCACTTGCAGGTGAAGACATGATGTATGGCGCAGCATTTAAGCGTGCTGGAATAGTTCGCGTCGACGAAATCGCCGACTTATTCAATTCAGCTGAAGTCCTAGGTATGCGGCCGCTACCCGAGGGTCCTAACCTTGCTATAATCACCAATGCAGGGGGTCCAGGAGTAATGGCTACAGACGCACTGATTGCCAGAGAAGGAAAACTGGCAGAGCTAAGTCAAAAGACGATGGACAAACTGAACAGTTTTCTGCCCCCTTATTGGAGCAGAGGCAACCCAATTGATATTCTGGGTGACTCAAGAGCCGATAGATACCGTCCAGTGATCGAAGCTTGTCTTGACGATGCAAACGTGGATGGTTTGCTCATAATTCATACTGGGCAGGCCATGGGTGATCCCGTCGAAATCGCAAGAAGCATTGTGGAAATAGGCCAAACAAGAGGTCGTAACAAAACTATTTTGACTTCTTTCATGGGTCATGAAACTGTCGAAGAAGCAAACAAGATTCTCATCGAAAATGGTATTCCCACGTATTCTACACCGGAGGAGGCAGTTAAAACATACTTGTACATGTATCAGCATAAGCTAAACCTTGAAATGCTTTATGAAACACCTGAGGAACTGCCGCCGGATATTGCTTCACCAAAGACCTCTCTCATGACCCTACTGAGAGATGCTGCACTTGAAAACCGAGAAATACTTACGGAAGAAGAAGCAAAGACACTCCTTGTACACTGCAAGATTCCTATCGTGAGAACGCAAATTGCGCGAACCGCGGATGAAGCTGCTGTATTGGCTTCCCAGATAGGCTATCCAGTAGTACTAAAGATCTTGTCCCCCCAAATCACTCATAAGACTGATGCAGGTGGCGTTGCGCTTGACATAACCGGGAAGAGAGAACTAGAAGAGGCTTTCGATCTCATCATGAAGAGAGCGAAAGAGTATGATCCAAACGCCGATATCGAGGGTGTCACGGTTCAAACCATGATCAAGAGAAAAGGATATGAGGTCTTTATTGGAGCAAAAAAAGATCCCGTCTTCGGGCCTATAATTCTTTTTGGAATGGGTGGCATTGGAGTGGAAATCTTCGATGATGTTGCCACCGGGCTTCCACCATTGAATCAAGCCCTGGCTAGGAGAATCATAGAGGAAACTAAAGTCTATCGCCTCCTGAAAGGTTACAGAAACATGCCACCAGCGAATATCAAGCTTCTCGAAGAAATACTAGTGCGTTTTTCGCAAATACTTGTTGACTTTCCTCAACTTAAGGAAGTAGATATCAATCCCTTGTTCATAAATGAAAAGGAAGCTTTTGCTCTGGATGCTCGCATAGTGATTGACAAGGAATCTGTATTAGCAAGAGTCGCTCCTCATGAACACTTGGCAATAAGTCCCTATCCCACGAAATATGAAGATATTTGTAAACTTCCAGGAGGTCGCGTCGTGCTCTTGAGGCCGATAAAACCAGAAGATGAACCATTATGGCTGGAGATGTTCCAAAACTTGTCTGAGGACTCTGTACGTTACCGGTTCTTCCAAGCAATTAGAGATATACCACATGAAGTCAGAGTTAGATACTGCAACATTGACTATGACAGAGAAATCGCGATTGTGGCTGAATTAGATGAGGGCGGGCGTAGAAAAATCGTCGGAGTCGTTCGACTAATCATCGAGTCGCCTGGAAAAGCTGGCGAGATAGCTCTGATTGTCGCTGACCCATGGCAGGGTCTAGGGTTGGGGACAAGATTAGTTGACCATATAGTCGAAATCGGTAAAGATAGAAAGCTCAAGACGATTCATGCTAGAATATCTTCAGACGATCACAAGACCATTAAACTGTTGAAGAAGAAAGGCTTCACTTTAGAACACCTTCAAGATGGTACAGCGGAGGCATCCATTGACCTGAGAGCCTAGTGTAGGCGCGCGCTAGCTCAGAGGTGACTAGAAGCAAATGTGGAATTACCTGTTCTGGATTCACTTTCCTCCGAATAGTGGCAAGTTGGGAAAGACCTCGATGCCATTCTGATCTATTGAATATGGCACAAGGCTCGGATTGACCTTGGCTTCTCTCATCTTTTCAACTTGCATCGCTCTTGTTGTGGTTCCTCCTGCAAATAGTGTTTGCATCATGATAACGCCGTGAACGAGAAATTCTTCTTCCAAGGCGTTTCGTTCGAGACCTAAGTGGCTCAGTTCAGTGGTCACGAGACTGGTGACTTCCAAATCCGCCAGTGATTCAATGAGATCTACAACTGCAGTTCTTCGTTCAATGGGGTCTGGAAATCGGTAGGTCAGGGCTGCTAAAGTGTCCACTGCAATTCGTTTTGCACTAACCTGCTGGATTTTTGCTTGCATATCTTCGACTAGTCTATCGATAGACAATTGCTTTTCTCGTAGACTACGAGTTTCTTCTTCGTACAGCTTTGCTTTCAGCATTGCCACTCTCGATATCCGGGTGGCATCTATAAATACAAATTTCATTTCTTCTTCAGCTTTTTTGAAATTCCAGCCGAATTGTTGCATTTCAGAATAGAAGTGATCTTTGCTTTCATCGAGGCTCACAAAAACTCCATTTTCCTGACTTTCGTAGATCCCCTTGTACAAAAATTGGCTACAGAAAATGGTCTTTCCAGTGCCAGGTCCCCCAACAGTCAAAATAACTCTTCCTTCTGGAAAACCGCCGCCAACCAGCTCGTCTAATCCCTCAATCCCAGTAGCGATCTTTCTGGACATTTTGTCTCAACCTTAGATGACCTCAAAAAATCCTAGAAGTATTTATAGCTTTGCAACCACATAACACGCTCGATTCAAATTATGTGTGATTGATTGATGCTCGAACGGTAAACACAATGAATCATAGTCTTGGTTTTTCTCAGCTAATCAAACTCAGAGAGTCCAGAAATCCTGAACCCAATGCGCAAGCCTTTGTTGCGCTTGAAATCGCGTTCAACGGAAACTAATGATGAGACACCTGAAAAAGCTCTCGTGCGTGCACATGCTTTATATGTTGAATTTTATTAGAACTAGTTAGGGAGAGGAGAAAAAGATGGAAAGTAAACATTCAGCTAGACTCTATGTGACTTCTGTAGGTATACTGTTGATTTTGATATTGCTTTCGCTGACAGGCGCTTTCTTTCTCGCTTCCGAGGCAGTCTTGGGACTAGATTCAGTGACAGGAGCTATTTGGACCTCGGACCCTCACGGAGAACGGGTTAACGGAAACCTGTACACTAACGCAAGAAAGGTATCCTTGGCTGGAGGACCGCACAAGGAAGGAGCTGCAGGCCTTGCAGATGGCATCTATTACTTCCAAGTTACAGATCCGCCAGGAAAAACGCTGCTCAGCACTGATGATCTTTGGGAGAGGAGGTTTGAAGTCAAAGACGGATACATTTACAGTATCGACGGGGGAACACACAAGTGGAACAATGACACAACCCGAGGCTATGGCATCGTAGTACAGCTTTGGCCCTTCTCCTACACACCTAAGACAGGTGGTGTGTACAAAGTTATGGTGACTAAGGTGGAACATCACTCCCCAGGCGAAGGATGCTTTGGCTTCATTCCCTCACTTTCCAAGACTGACAACTTCAAGGTGGGCAGACAACTGGATGAGGTTCCCAAATACTTCGAGCTATGGATGACTAATGGAATATCTGAACCCCCAGATGTGAAATTCTATGTCAACTACACCCTTGACAGCGATGGAGACCCAATGACTGAGGACGACCCACTTCTCCCATGGACAACAGGACAGCTAACATGGGATCGAACCGAGAATGGATATGACGTCTTCCGCTACCCAACATCATTCGCCTTGGACACCTACATCTATTGGCAATTCTTCGTATCCAACACCTTCACGCTGATCTCAGACATATACGGGCCAGAGCTAATAGACCAAGAAGGCATGGTGAACAAAGAGACCCTGTTCATAGTCAACGGCACGAAGTTCGACTATCGCGACCTCTCAGGGCTCGGCGGATGGACCATTAAACTCTACAGAGACGGAGTGGAAATTGCTGAGACTCAGACACGCGATGACGGTTACTACGAGCTCATGGGACTAGGCTCCGGAGATTTCATGATCTGCGAAATCACTAAGGATAATGAAGGCTGGGCCAATGCGACGCCAGCTTGCTATGAGTTCACCGTAGACGACAACAACGGCGGTGACCGCACTTTCAACTTCTACAACTACAAGATGTTGCGAATAACCGATACAAGTGAAGGCAGATGCGAATTGTCATCGTTCCACCTCGTGTTCACGCCTTCCAGTGAGGAACCAGAAAGTTACAAGTTATCTTCGACGAATCCTGGCTCGTTCTATACCAATGTGGTGAAGTACGGAGAGGCTGCGACCCCTGTGAGAATAGAGGTTTATCTGCCGCCTGATCAAGAAAACGCTGACTTCGATTCGCCCAACTTCATATTGCACCACATCTACATAGGTAGCACACCGGTCGTTGATGTACACGTTTACGCAGGAAGGCTAGACGAATCTCCTTGTGGTAGCGAATGGGTTCCAGACTGGTCACAGGACATCACCAACCTATTTGTCATAACGCCAGGTTCTGATGGAAAGAACGTCACAGTTGAGGGAATTATGCCAGAAACAGGAGAAGTCTTTGTGACGGTGCACATTGACTATCAGATAAGCGCCTCTCTGACATGGGATCAGGTTGAAATGTTCAGCGATTTCGAATACACATTCAGCGATATGGTATACTTCTCTGCTCAAGGAGTACGCTTCAATTTCCCAACGTACCTATAGGCAAGCCTCTCTGCACCTATCCCCTTTTTTTTTATTCTTCTCAAGTCCTATCCAAAAACATGCAGGAGGCCCTCTAACAAATCTCTTCAATCAACATGAATCCCAGATTTGCGCGCAGACTGGTTTCTTCATTCTCTTCCTCACGCCTCCAGACTTTCTTTTCTGAGGGCCAATTCGCTTCCTACATATCTTTGATTATACAATTTCCTAATCTTCAAAAGCCTTTCCAAACCTTCTTCGGTTTCTTTCTCGTAGATGCTGATCTCTCCATCAAACAGACCCAGAACCGCATGAACTTGATCTGGAGGATGCATCTGGGGATTGATAACTGCTAAAGTAGTAAAACCTCTCGACCTTAGGTCTGGAATGAGGCCGGCCAACCATCTTCTCGTTGTCACAGCGTGATGCTGCAACAAAACATCCGAAATGATCTCAATGCAGGCTCTTCTTGGACCACCTATTGACTCATCCAATCTGCGGAAGGCTTTGGTCAAGGCAACGTCAATATCGGTCAGGTTTTCCACACCTTTCAACTTGAATATGTTAGGGAGGCTTTTGATCATCATGTCTGCTCGAGGATTGCAGACGAGAAGGTAAAAATTTGGCTGAAACTCTTCTGCCAAAGACCTTACGTCAGCCGCTTCTATTGTAATGTATAACGTTATTTGACCCTCTCTTGCCCCTGCTTCAAGAAACCTCTTGATAAGAATATCTCTTTCATCACAGGAAGGTGAAGTCAATATGACCGTGTAGTTTTCAGGTATTCCGCCAAACAACAAATTGTCAAGATCTCCATACCCGGTAGTAATCCGACCTGGAAGAACGACTTCCAAAACGTCAATTTTCATAGGTTCTAGTCCATGGAACATCTGATTCCCAGATTCGTCCACGCAAACTATTCTTGGCTTTATTTCGAAGGTGCCTTTATCAAACGACCTCAAGACGAGACTTATCTGTTCAGTCTTCAGTGGGTCAAGCCGTTTTCCCTTCATGTCAAGATATGCATCTTCCAAGTGGCAGTAATCAGGTTTGGCAACTAGCTGGAAGCCTGGGGGAAGAATCTCCTCAATCTTGGCTAGTAGAACTGCTTCCTTTCCGACATTCACGACTTGCATTTCTAGGCTGAAGTCTTGCCCAGCTCTTATTTCCTTCACCTGTTGAATAAGCTTGGCTTGGACATCAGCTCGCTCAAATCTTTCCAAACCCACGGCCGTCTCTTCGCTTGGAGTTAGCATGAGGAAACTCGCTGTCGATGAGGTAACGGATGGTGCGTGCAAAACGTCACTTAATGACACTGCCAATTCTCTTTCTTCTCCAACTTTCTTCAGAAGTCGCTGAACCTGCTCGGTCTTTTCGGGGTGCTGTGCTTTCATATAGGATCTCGCTGACGTTTCTAAGACCTTTTCAGCCATCATATAGTATTTTACCTCTTTTTCAGAGTCTGTTTCCTTCTTAGCGTTGTTCATGTAGACGTAGGCGTCGAAGAGGTGGCGCGTAGCTTTTGCATACTCTGAAGCGGTTTCGAAGCCTGCTTTGACGTAATAGTTCGCGGCAGTTTCCATATGTTTTATGGCTGCCGAATACATCGTCATCTCTCCAGTGATTTCGAATTCAGTTCCTGCCTCCAAAGCCTCGCAGAAGCTGCTGTGAGCTAAGGCGAGCAGGCTCGTCGGTTCGTCAAGCATGTGTTCCTTGGCTTGTTTGAAGAGTTCTGCTGCCTCCTCGTACATTATCGGCGACACTCGCGCTTCAGCCATCATCATACTTTGCCAGGCCTGGCATAGATAAATCAGTGGTTTCAGCTCTTTACGAGTTTGCTCCGACGCGACTTCCGCTATTCTTCCGAATATTTCTGCTGCGGATCCGTATTTTTTCGAGCTTGCTGTGTGGTCGCCTTTTCTGTCGAGGATTCTTGCCTCTTCAACGTTGATCCTTCCAAGACAGTATTTTCTTCTTGTGTCAGAAGCTTTGATGAGTCTATCAGCTAGATCTTTCTCATCTGCATTTTCGATTCTCTCCAACTTAGCGCGAAGAGTCATTCTGGCTTCACGGAAGAGTTCAGTTGCTTTTTTGAAAGCTTCTATTGACTCCATACCACTTTCTTTTCTACTCAAATCTTCTGCATGTTCCAGCAGCGACCATGCATGGAAGTTTGAGGATAGATGGCTCCACAATTTTGACTGCTTTAGAAGATTTGCGGACTTTTCGTAGTGTTCCATTGCAGTGGCGTATTTTTCGTGTTTATGGGCGAGTTTCGCTCCCTCGATTTCACTCCATGCTTTCATGTAGGCAGCATAGTCTAGATAGAATTCAACAAAATGGGGGATTCTGTTGGAGGTGGCCTTATACCCTGCGAACGCATTTTCAAAATTTTTGACAGCTTTCTGATACTCACCTAACTGATCTTGGATTCTTGCTATGTTCCAGTAAGTCTCTGCGACACGACTTGGCAGGTTGATTTTCTTGAATTTTTCAGCAGCATCGTCGTAGACATCGATTGCTCTACTTAGGATTTCTTTGTCCTTTGTTAGCAAAAAGAGTTCGTTCAGTATTCCTCCAAACCTATCCTCAAATCTTCCAACAGTAGCTATAACCGTTGGCACGGGATGAGATATGATCCACTTTCCACATCTTGACACACTATCTTCCATATCTGAGACAGCACTTTCAAGGAAGGCTCTCTTTTTGTCTTTATCTGTTTCTACTCTGGCTAACTCTGCTTTTATCAGTCCCTCATAGTTTTTGCCAACACCGCCCATCCAATCATTGGATGGGAAAGCTCTTTCCACGATCTTGTTGTATTCTTTTCTATGAACCAGAGCTTCTTTGAGTAACCTTGTTTTTTCATGTTTTCCGGTTTCCAGATCGGAATAGAAGTGCAGTGCTTTGCTCAAAGCGTGAGAAGTAGAAACCGTAGCATCTGGGGAACCTGAACGAGTTGCGTGTTCCCATCCTTTCCGTCCGATTTCTACTGCCTTTCGTAACATCGCGCGTTTTTCTTCTAAACTAGCTACAACATCACGCGCCTGAGAGCAAGTAGATTGGGTGCGAAACAAGTAGGTTCCTGCGATGAATGTATCCTGAAAGACTGGCTGAAGGTAGCGTACGGCATCCTCAGCGTTCTTAATGACCTCTTTGTATCTTTCGTTTCTCTTGTCAGGGTCTTGTTCCCTTGGAATCATCCAATCAATAACAAATGTGAGAACATAGGACGCGACGCCTTTCAGATAATTATCCCTAGCGATCATCGCTTGGTTCAGCATTTCTTTGGCATATGCCAGCGCGGATTCAACTTTCTCCGTGAAAAGAAGAGTGCTGAAGGCTGCCGCCCAATTTGACATAGCGGTGTAATAGGGATCCCTAACCTCTTTTGAGAGATCCAAAGCCTTCTTTGAATGGCTTAGGCTTCGCCGCATGAGTTCTTTTCTTTCCGGCATACATGCATGCGCATACCAGCTCTGAAGGCTTGCTGTGAAATAGGCGCGAAGGAGTTCGCTCTTGCTCATAAGC
>JABAOC010002190.1_pt3 | contig 24912 bp, 22 predicted proteins | sample 7062161 | NCBI WGS metagenome assembly JABAOC01 (sample SAMN14538625, study PRJNA623070) | marine sediment metagenome | biome: marine biome [ENVO:00000428]; feature: marine pelagic biome [ENVO:01000023]; material: deep marine sediment [ENVO:00002113] | place: India: Gulf of Khambhat ... | reverse complement strand
CAGCAAGATCGGTATAACAGTAAAGGGAACCGGCGGCATAGAGGGTACTGTAACCGATTCTGACGGTAACCCTCTTGTTGGAATGAGGGTAGGTATAGTCAGCGGAACGACTTTCTTCCCAGAGATAGCTGTGGAAACCAATGAAGAAGGTTACTATCAGATTGGAAGTGTCCCCCCAGGTACTTTCGAGGTAGCTGTCCACGACAAACAGGGAAACAGAATTGGTCTAGGAAATGTCACTGTCAAAAGTGGAGAAACCTCCACGCTGAACTTCGTTGTTGAACCGGTACCTTCAGATGTAACTAAATTCAAGGTTGTTGTCAACGGGATGTGGAGTGTGGATGTCTTTGTTTGCGTCAACATACGCGATGGTTTAACTGAGAAAGAGGCTGAGCTGATAGTGGGAACAACTTTCATTCAGGTTAAGGGGGATCATGTTACGCATCGATTGGATACCCTCACCTTTGATAGTACAGAAATAGAGGCACATTATACTTGGGGCATCAACGAAGACGACATGGGACACGTATTCGATGTGATCGCCGATCTCACAACGCTTCAGATAACGGTTACGCACTGCCGCTGATAACGATTATGCGCAATGCAATGGTGGGCTGGGAGAGATTTGAACCCCATCCACAGTGGAGATATCCCCCGCAAACTCCCCCTTTTTTGTTTCTGAAGGGTCTCCGAATAGGTTTGCGGAACATGCATGGCGTTTATGCGCACAGCCAAGAAACTTGACAATCCAAGGCTCCTCAAAATAACATTCAAAACGCTTCGCCACTGGAAAGCTACAAGCTACTATCACAAAGTCCGCGACATCCTGAAGGTTAAACAATTGTTGGACCACAAAACTTTGAGTAGCACAATGGTTTACATAGACATCGAGAAGGCCATCTGCGAAGAGCTCAGCCAAGAATTCAAAATCAAGGTGGCTGAAGACCAACAGGAAATAGAGAAGCTGCTTGAAGTAGGCTTTGAATACGTCTGCGAAAAAGATGGCAAACTGTTCTTCCGAAAGCGGAAATCACGGTGGCCATCATTCCTGTACTAGACGGCGAATAGTGGCGTTCATTACGGAACTAGGGGCGTCTGTACGAATGCCTCTACTGCTAAAATGGGTTAAAATAGCTTGAAACCCCATTTTTCGCACTTCTTTAACGACTTTCATTAAAGGCGGAACGGGCAGATTTAGTTTGTCACAGATTTTGTCGACCACGTAATATGTAGCAGGAGCTTTTATCTCACCTTGAATTAGAGATATCATCTTCTGAACTTTTTCTTCTTGTTTTATTCCTCGGCCAATCATCTCTCCCTTCATCAGGGAGCAAAAATCTTCGTCCCCTATTCTGCCAAGCCACAAGGGACCCGCGACATTCAACTTGGTTCCACACTCAGCGCACTCTCGCTTTAGAGGAGAAAATATCCCCCTAGATGTTTCCCTGTGAAAACATGAAAAACAATGAAGAACATACCCCATCGTCCGAACACTCTTGTCAGCTAGCCTCGCACCATAACTGATAACAGCATAAACCCGAATATAATGAGCCGTGCTGTGGCTGAACAAGACCTCGACGCCCATATCGTGTTTTGCAGCCATCATTGTTAAGCATCCAACCAAGAGGCGAACAGCAAGTTCGTGGCAATACTCAGTTCGCAAGGGTTTTCCGCCATACTTTCGAATGCAGGCGTTAGGGTGAACTCCGCACAAAGGAGCCATATCTGTGGCTGTTAGAGCAAGCAATCCACGGTTACGAAGAGCTCTAAGGGCGGCATCAAGATAGGGCACGGGGGACCCGAAAGGGTCAATGTCAATGTAGTCAATTCTCTTTCGCGGCGCCGCATATCGACTCAAGAAAAAGTTCGCTTCTTCATTAGTAACTGAAACACTACACGCCAGCTCATTGCGCTCAACATTAAATAGAGCAAGTTTAGCTGCCTCCGGGTTGATATCGTTCATAAAAACCTTTTTAGTACCTTCAACTTCGACCGCGAACCTTATGCCTCGAATTCCGCAGCCAGTCAAGGGTTCGCAAATAGAAATCTCTCTTCCTAGGATTCTTTGATAGGTCTGAATCGCCAAAACAGCTAGATCCCTATTCAATTCCATAACAGGATTGTAGAATACCGGTGCTTTGGACGGAGCATACTCCCAAACTTCCTTCACGTAAGCAGCAAGCCTAGGCACAACTACACGAACCTGCCCTTCCTTCACAATCTCTGAAGGAAAACTAAAGTTCAAACTTGACCTCCCCTTTTCACTTAGATATAATTGAAGCCTTTATAATGAGATTTGGATTATTAGAATTCATCTGAAAGCAAGTGAATGGAGAATCGCTATAAGATAAAACAACATTGAAACCCGTAAAGAACAAGGTGTTCCAATTGAAGCGTCTCTTGTTGGTAACTGGTCCGTCCGGTATTGGTAAAACAAGCGTTATTCTTCGGTCAGTGAAAGGATTAAAAAATATGGGGCACGAAATTGGCGGCATGATTAGCCGTGATGTTCGTGAAGGAGGAGTTCGCGTAGGCTTTGAAATTATGGATTTCTCCACCGGACAGAGAGGATGGTTGGCTCACGTAAACCAGCCAACGGGTCCCAAAATCAGTAAGTATCGAGTTAATTTAACCGATCTTGAAGCCATAGGCGTGAGTTCAATTCTCGACGCTGTTAGAAACGCGGACATTATAATCGTAGATGAAATAGGTCCAATGGAACTCTTTTCGTCATCATTCAGAGACGCAGTTCTCCACGCTATAGAAAGCGATAAGCCCGTGCTGGGAACAATCCATTTTGGACTGAGAGATTCCCTCGTTAAGAACATCAAAAACAGAGAAGACGCAGAAGTTCTTAAAGTGACCTACGAAAACAGAGAGTTTCTTCATAATCTTATCATTGAAAAAGTTGTCTCGTTCCTCCAAAAGTTACCTTAATATGTTTTGTAGTGATTAACGAAGGTCTTTATCATGAAGATAGCTGGAGTTGATGAAGCTGGTCGCGGACCGATTATTGGTCCACTCGTCATCGCGGGCGTCTTGCTGAATGAGGAAGATTTATCCCAACTCATAAGTTTAGGGGTGAAAGATTCTAAGCGCCTTTCACCTCGTAGGCGAGAAGAACTCGCTGCAGAAATAAAGGAGTTGGCTATAAAGTATCATGTAGCCACGTTGTCCCCCGCTGAAATTGATAGGGTCGTTGAAACCGGGAAAAAGCTTCACAGGCTGAATCGTCTGGAGGCTCAGACCATGGCTGAGATTATAAAAATTCTTAGGCCCGAAGTGGCCTATGTTGACGCCTCAGATGTGTTAGCTGACCGATTTAGACAGCACATTGCAGAAAACCTCACCTTCAATGTTAAAATAATATCAGAACACAAAGCAGATGTGAAGTTTCCTGTAGTTTCCGCAGCTTCTATAATAGCCAAGGTAGAACGTGATAGAGCACTTTTTGTGTTACAAGAGAAATTTGGAAACATGGGCTGCGGCTACGCAACCGACTCAAAAACCATCAAATTCTTGGAAAATTGGATCAGAAAATTTGGATCTTACCCGGATTTCGTGCGGAAATCATGGAAACCAGCGAAAAGACTCAAGATGGAGGCAGAAGCGAAACAGGTCAAGCTGATTTGAAAAGTTGTATTCTCCATTTTTTGTTATTTGTTTCGCGTAGATCTGCAAAGCGCAAATGTGCGGTAAAAGACTGAGAGGGTTATCAGAGAGCTAACAGTCCTATGTAAGCCGTATTCTTTCTTCATTGAAATTTCAGAAGAGAAAATCGAAAAAGTATGCTCGTATGAAAAGAAGAGGTTATTTTAGAGTTGTGCAATAAACTCTTCTAGACACTGCATCTTTGCTAAATCTTCACGGTGGACTAGGAGAATATTGTTGTTATTTGGAATTTTTTTTCCATCGGTTATGAAAACTGGCTCAGCGTTGATTATATTGCCGACGCTTATGATCTCTTCTGTTCTCTGATCTACGTTTCGCTCCTTTTTATTTGCGACCCCGCCGATTATTTTTACCTCTTTCTCAGAACATCTGGCTATAAAATCGAATGGGGCTCTTCTCGTGTGGGCTACTCTAAAGTTGAATTGGGTGAGTTTTTTGAAAACCGTTTGTAGAAGGGGATGTTTGATTACTATGCGTCGAGCTGTGGCGAAGAAGTCTGTGCCTTTGGGAGATAATTGAAACATATCAATGAATTGTACCACCGGAACTCCTAGAATCCATTCAAGTTTGTAGGCTGTGGACACTGAGGCTTTTGTCATTCCTCTTTCGTAACCGTAGAGGGTTCTTCTGGAAATTCCTAGCATCTCCGCAAGCTTCCCCACAGAAAGCTCTAGCTCCTGTCTCCTTTTCCTGACGAGCTTTCCATCAAGTTCAATATAGTATCCTCCAGGTCCAGCCTCTACAAGAGGATGCACCTCGCGGAGAACCATGTCTTCGAGAGTTTTGACGTTTATTGCGTAAATATTATGCCTAGAGTAAACAGTGTCATCTTCTAGGGGTTTTCGACGAGTTTTTTCGCCGATGATGAGACATATTGCGGAGAAGCATTCAGAGATCGTTTGTAATTCTGAAGCGTCTTTGGCAGAGACATTTCCAATATTAGCGTAGACCTTTATGAACGTAAGTTGTTTTTTCCTGTGGGCAACGAGATCAAAGCAACTTGGTCTTGAAACACATCTTCGCGATAGTTGGAAGCCAGCTTTTTCTAAGACAGATTCGGTGATCTCGAGGATCTCCGCCCTTTTCATCATCTTCCCTTCGAGCATACGAACCATTCTGAGGGTCTCTTATAAGCATATACCGTTGGCTTGTTTGCCTCTTTCTAAATACACCCTCTCAATTATTCCTCGAACAGCTTGAACATTTTTTGACACAGTTACTGTACATAAAATTCTTTAAAGACGATCGATTTGGACCATAATAAAAGCAGAAGGCTGAAAAGAGTGTTTTCTCATCATTCTTAAACTGAAAGCTTTTTAATCTGTTCTATTACGTGTTGCCTAATTTCTCTGGGTTTCGGAAGTTTCGCAACTATTTTTCCTTTTTCTATTAAAGGCTTTAACATTGGTTGAGTCTTGCCTCCACATTCTGGACACTTTGGTTGAGAATCCTTGGAGGGCAAAACGGTGTCCACTAAACATTGATGGCATCTCCAAACCTGCTTTTTTCCCCCCAACTTACCCCGTTTAGCTACAAGTTTTCCTTCAAGCTCTATAATATCCATAGCAAAATCTACGGTGGGCGCATTACTAACAGAAGTTCCAACGCCAAACGCTTCTGCTCCGGCTTCACCTAAAATCCTAACAGTTTCTTCGTTGAGGCCTCCGGAAACGAAAATTTTGACGTGTTGATAACCCCTTACGTCTAGTTCCCAACGAACCTCCCGAATAATCTCAGCAAAGTCTCCCCTTCTAGAACCAGGAGTATCCAGTCGCACACCATAAAGGCGATCTTTTAAAGTTTCAGCTGCCATTATCGCTTCAATCTTTTCGTCAAAATATGTGTCCACTAAAGCTACTCTAAGAACATTAGGAGAGATGATTTCGTCAAAAGCCTTCAAAGCCTTTGCCTGATCTCCAAACATGATGATTAGGGCATGAGGTATCGTCCCCATCGGCTTCTTTCCAATGGTTTCGGCTCCCATTAAACTGGAAACGCCGTCGAAACCTCCAACGTAAGCAGCTCGATCAAGCATCGGAGACAAAGCCGGATGCATACGTCGGATTCCAAAGGCCATAACTCTCTTTTCGCCAGCAACCTTCTTTATCCTCGCCGCCCGCGTCGCTGCCCCAGAAGCCTGGCAGATCAATCCGAGCATAGGTGTCTCTAGAACACAATATTCTCCGTAGGGACCGTCAATAAACATAACAGGCTCTCTCACACCCCTATGATCAGTACTGTAGAAAACACTCCCTTCCGGCATGGCATAAATATCCACTGGGCATCCTTCAAACAATCTTGCTTCCTCTTCGATTCCACAGAGGATTCCCCAAGGCCACCCCATTGGAAGTTTACCAGGAGTAACCTCAGCTAACGCTCTAATTTTGTCCATTTTTTTGGCTTCAAGAATCTGCTTTGTCCTGGAAAAGTAAATGTCGGTGGTTTTTCCCCTTTTTATTTCTTCATCAGTTGCAATATGGAATTGATCCATTATCTCTCAATCTCCTAAACCACTTCTTTTTCGTCATTTCGTTTACTTTCGTAATCTTACAGTCATAAATTGTTTTAATATATTTACACCTTGGCTTCGCTTCTTATTTCAAAGATGACTGTTCCGCCAAGAGTGTACGGGGGTCCTGGATCAAGGCACTGAATGTAGCCAACGTTTCCTTTCTCCTTGGCGAGACCCAACTCTTTGAAACTGACTCCCCTACCTAAGGCAATTATTGTAGACAACATGGAACCCAATGCATGAACGCATAGAGCATCTGTTTTTTCCGGAATTACGTTGGGGCCTTCGATAGTGATTCTGTCTCCAACCTTGAAGACTGGGCATTTGCCACGAATTTTCTTCACAGTTATTGTAAGACGGTGGATGGTATTCATAGTGGGAACCTTCATGGTCAGTGATTTCTATTAAACCTAATAGTTCATTCCCATGAAATAAATTTTCCACGAAAATCCTTATGATCTAGCATTTATATTAGATGCCACGAAGGGTTCCTCGATTTTCCCCAGCTGATAATCAGCAACATTTTAAAAGGGGGTTGCGGGAAAATAGAACTCTGAATGAAAAGGGGATACTGAATTTATGAAACAGCGACTTCCGGCCATAATCGGCGTTGGCAGAACAAAGTTTGGTGAGCACTATGAAAGCGGTCCGGAAAAACTGGTGGAAGAGGCTGGACTGCAGGCGCTAGATTCGGCCGGCGTAAAGCGCAAAGATCTGGATGCATGTTACTTTTCAGATCATTTCCTTCAAATTACAAATAAAATTGGAATCGAAGAGGGCTTTCAATCTGAGCTTTTAGAACTACATGTTCCCATGGAAAAGATGAGGTCCTTCAGCTCCGCCCTCCTCAACGCCTGCCACGGAGTTCAATCAGGAAAATACGGAATCGTTCTTGTGGGCGGCATGGAAAAAATGACTGATCGCTGGGACAAAATCAGAGATGATCTAATGCTTCTAGAAGACCCGTGGAGCTACTATGCTGGATGTACACCTGAGGCAAACCACGAGCTTATGCTTAGGGGGTACATAAAAAAGTATGGAATCTCTGGAGAGCAACTTGAAAAATTCAACATAGCCTTGGCTCAAATATCCGTCAAAAACCATCAACATGCAATAAAAAACGAATATGCCCAATATCAAAGAGAGATAAGCGTGGATAAAGTCTTGAAGGTACGATCCAAAGCCTGCAAACCTCTTGGACTTTATGACTTCGCCCCCATCTCTGACGGAGCATCAGCTTTGATTTTGGCGAACCCAGAGATCGCCAAGAACTGCTCAGAAGTTCCCATTAGCGTTTTGAGTTCTTCTTCAGCCACCGACTATGTCACATTTCCTTCACGGGAGAATCGGACAGGGTTTGTGGCAAGCACTATTGCCATGAAAAGCGCCCTTAAGATGGCTGGAATTAAAGTAAATGCCATCCAGGTAGCTGAACTCTACGATCAATCCACACTGCTGGAAATGATATCCCTAGAAGACTTGGGCTTCTCTGAGAGAGGGAAGGCTTGGCTTGATATCTACAACAGTTGCAAAGAATACCAAGGCTTCTATGAAATTGATGGAAAAAGACTCTTCGTAAATAGAAACGGCGGTCTCAAGGCTGATGGAAACCCCTTGGGAGCCACTGGTGGAGCCCAAGTTTATGAGGTGGTTAAACAACTTAGAGGAGAAGCTGGCGAAAGACAGGTTGAGATAGATGGAGACTCACCTAGATTCGGATGTACCTCGGAATTTGAGGGATTTGGAACAAAAGCCTATGTCCACATTTTAGGGAGGAATTGACATGAGTAGTGAGCCTATTGAAAGAAGAGTCTCCTATATCGGAGACCGCCTTCGAAGCAGTCGATGCACACTTTGTGGAAAAGAGTATTTCAGAGGCAAGGACTACTGTGGAAAATGCGGAAGAAAAAGCTTCGGAAAAATGATGGACATCGATTTTTTTTACGAGAAAGGTAATCTAGAAGTTTGTACTCTTGTCAGTCAACCGACAAACAAATTCGTCAAGATTGGAACCTACGTTTATGGCATTGTTTCATTTCACAAGGGGAAAGTGAGGGTTCCAGGTAGACTAACTGACTCTATTCTAAAAGATGGAGACTTAGACCTATCTTGTTTTGAGGGCAGAGAGGTTGTTCCAAGATTTAGAAGAAGATACGCAGTAACGCGGAGCGACATTGTTCCAACGATTTCCTTGGCCTTCACCCTCGCCGACGAGTACTATCCCCATCAAGAATATAAAATCGTAAAACCAAAGAGAGAGTACGCCATACCGGGAATCATTGGATACGGAGTCTATGTCTCAAAATTCCGAATCAAAGAAGGAATGATTGAAAGGTCTGTTCCCTTCATAGATGAGGACGCTGTCACGGCGGCTGTTGAGGCTGGGAAAATGGCCTTGATTCATTCTGGAGTAGATCATTCTCTCATTGGAAAGGTCTATGTAGGGTCAGAATCAAACCCTTACGCTGTTAAGCCTATAGCCTCTAAGGTAGCCCAAGTTTTGAAGCTTGGTGGGGAAGAAAAAACCGATGGTATCCAAAGTGTAGACGCCATCGACACAGAGTTTGCATGCAAAGCAGCTACTAGCATGTTTAAGGATGCAGCGTCACTGGTATATTATCCTCGTGCCCATATACCCTACACGATGGTGGCAGGCGCAGACAATTCTCAAGCCGCCCCCCGTGATGAACTTGGGGGAGAACTGGATTTATTCGTAGGTTATGGCGGCTCCGCCTTTATCTTCGGTATGGAAGACGTCATCGCCGAGTTGGAAGGCTGGTACTCCTGCACATCAGATACGCCGGACTTTTGGAGAAGAGATCGGGAACCATACCCTAGACACGGCGGCAGATTCACTGGCGAACCAGCTTACTTCAAACATATTCTAAATGCTTGTAGAAAGTTAATGGGGAAACTCAACCTTCAAATCAGCGATGTGAACTACTTCGTTTCCCACCAGCCAAACATCGGCTTTCCAGTTAGAGTCGCTCAGGAACTGGGGTTCAAAGAGGATCAGTATTTACCAGGATTGAAAGTCGCCAAATTCGGCAACACCTATTCCGGTTCCTCACCCATTGGCTTAGCGGCTATTTTAGACAATGCTAAACCTAATGAAAGGATAATTATCGTCAGTTACGGGTCTGGGGCAGGAAGCGACGCCTACTCCCTCTTAACCACTAGCCAAATAAATGATAAAAGGCAGCGACAAAAATTCAACATCAAACATCAAATTGAAAACGAATACTTGGAATACGTAGATTACAATACCTATAGACGGCTTAAAAACGGGCTCTAGACCTAAAGACTAGTCTTAATGGATGCCCACACATACGCCAAGATTGTTGTTTTGTACTTTTGTTCAGCAAATATACACGAAAATTTATTAAATATTACTACATAAGGAATACCGTTGAGGAGCTGAGGTGTCCCAATGGTTGCCACTGACCAGCTGAATTTTTGCTATGAATTTTCGCTTCATAACACTTTTCCAAGCGAATATACCCATCAACTTTTGAGAATCGTTTGCTCCTTTAACTGAAATAAATAACCATGAGGTGTATTTGAATGCCTATAAAAAGGGGAGTAGCTGTATGGATATCTGGATTCCTAACATTTTTAGCAGCTTTGAATTCCTTCGGTGCGATAATCTTATGGGCGCGTGGCGATTTAACCATCCCAAAACTCTATCTTATCGGCGATATAGTCGGTGACCTAAGCGTAGAAAACTACCTTTGGATATCTCTAACTGCGACCTTAATCTTCCTAGGTCTCACCTGCATCATTGCATACCGGAAACTACCCCCTGACCCAGAAATTGTTAAGATGTTCGTCAAAGTAGGAGGAAACTTGGCAGCCCTCAGGAAGACCCAAGAGGCCACATCGTTGGAATTGGCTGAGAGTATAGAGAACAATGGGAAAACCAACCGCAGTTTATTCAAAAAGGTCGACACAAACATTGAAGATTCCAAAAAAGAAACTCTTGCCGAAATGGAAAAACACAGAAAGGGAATACAGAAAGTTCGTAGTGACATGATCTCTACCGTTGAAACAAAGGTCGGCGAAACTAGAGAAGAAATGCTGGGTGCGCTAAAAAAACAAGATTCGTCAATACTGGGAGTTAGGCGATTAAACGAGCAAAATGCTGTGGCCCTAAAGGAACAGAGGACAGAGCTAGAAGATATCAAGACTAGACTCGAGAAGATAGAAGAAAAAATGATTTTGCCTAAACCAAAGCTGAATAGCCAAGACGACCCCGAAAAAATAAAGGGAATCGGACCACGTTTGGGAGAAGAATTGAGAGCCATGGGAATAACAAATGTAGGCGAACTTGTTACAGCAGATCCAGTCATTATCGACGAAAAAACGCGTGTGACAAAAGAAATGGCAGAGCGTCTGCAGGCAACTGCTGCACTGCGGATGATTTCGAGTGTGGATGAAGACGATGCTGAACTGCTTATAGACGCAGGGATAACCTCCATAAAGGAACTGGCAGACCAAGACTTGGTTCAACTCAGCAGGAAAATAGGCGAAATTGCCAAAACCTACATTGAAGAGGGAAAGATATCCGAAGACGAAAAACCGACTATTGAAAAAATATCTTCTTGGATAAGAATGGCAAGATACTAGTTGTCGCCGCAAAAGACCAGAAGCCCAGAGGAATAGTTAAATACACGCGCTGGAAATTATACTTAGTCGTTCTAAGATGATACGAAGACTTGTCCTTGACGTCTTAAAACCGCATAATCCCAACGTGGTTGAACTTTCTGAAGTCCTCAGCCACCTAGAAGGCGTAGAAGGAGTAAACATAATAATTTACGAGATAGATCAACAAGTGGAAAACGCCAAGGTTGTCATTGCTGGAAACGGTATAGACTTTGATGGCATCAAGAAAAAACTGGAAGAAATGGGCGCTACAATCCACTCCGTTGATGAAGTTGCCGCTGGCAAAAGAATAGTAGAGGAAGTAACAACGCCTCAAGATAGGTCTGCCAGAATGTGACGCAAATGAGTAGCGAGGATTAAAAGCTCAGTCTTTTCAGCGTGGTTAACGCATGATAAAGCGGGTTGAGACTTTTTTTCAACGAATTAAGACGTATCTTCAGATTACGCAGATGACTCCTATCGCAAGAAGATACTTTATCAAGAACGGTTTTGACGGCTCAATGACCCTACTCGGTATAATTGTAGGTTCTTGGGTCGTGGGAGTCGTAGAGCCTGAAATAATTGTCACTGCAGGGTTAGGTGCATGTCTAGCTATGGGAGTTTCCGGTCTTTTCGGCGCTTACATGACTGAAAAAGCTGAGAGAAAAAAAAATCTTAAAAAGGTCGAGGCTGCCATGCTCACCGACCTCAGCGACTCCATACTTAGTGATGCTTCTGACTTTGTTTCTTTCTATGCTGCATTCATCGATGGCGCATCACCTGTGTTGACGGCGGTGATTTCTCTTATTCCCTTCATCCTGACATTAACGGGAATAATTGTCATTTGGGACGCCTATGTTGTCTCATTGATTTTCACCTTGATAACATTGTTTTCTTTAGGCCTTTACCTTGGAAGAATCGCTAAGGAGAATATGCTGTTATATGGCGCACAGACGGTTGCTGCTGGAATACTAATAGTGGCCATAGCCCTTCTTCTAGGTGCCATTTAATCCTTCTCTCGACTGCGCGCGCGTTTTAACAACGAAAAAGTTGATATCCAATAGAACAGTTATATGGGAGTTCGGAAGAACTACTCTAAAAAGGTAAGCGAACAGATATCAACCGTTACGGAGAATTGACAAAAATTGGATGTTCTCGGAGCACTTGAGGTTATATACTCTCCAGTTAAGGCTTTCAAAAAAATTATTGAAAAACCAGATTTCAAAGGAGTACTTTTGGTTTTAGCGCTAGTTATATCCTCTATGGTAGTTGTGGAATACGTTGCTGCCTCGAAGTTTTTTCTTGAAACTAGGATGCCTGATGATGATGACTGGACAGAATCATTAACGAATCAGCACATTTGGACCTCTAACGGTTCCCCCTCACTTGATGATGCGGATTACAAAATGGGAAATGAAGTTGGCAACCATAGTATAAAATCTTCTATTTCCAACGATACAAGCATTTGGATGAAAATTACTGATATTGAGTCCATCGATTGGTCAAACGACACCGGATACAAGGAACTTTTCTTTTGGATTAAGTGGACACACGAAAACGGGACATTTCCGAATTCAGGTGCAACTTTAAAGTTATTTTCTGGTAGCGAAAGTAGTTATTTTGAATCAAGCCTAACTAATTTTATTGCTTCAAATGACGAATGGAGTAATATTACACTCAAAATTGGTCCGGACCAAGATTGGACTCCAACTAATTCTCCAGACTGGAAAAGAGTAACGGGATTAGAATTTAGAGTAGGTTGGACAGCTTCAGCAAATCTAACAATGAAAATTGATGGTTTATATTTTCGAAAATATGTTTCTCCACTTGAGAGCGGTGCATTTAGCGGAGCACTAATCCCAATTTTGATGTCGGCTGCTGTTTCCTTCTCCATGAATTGGATTCTTTGGGCTGGCATTCTATTGATGATAGCAAAAGTTTTTCGCGAAGAAGTAGGCCCTTGGACGATGTTCTTCGTTATTATTGGGTATACCTTTATTGTCACTGTGATTTCCACGATAGCGAGCGCAGTGTCGCTTTCAACGCTTCCAGTCTTAACTTTACCCTTGACTGATGAGGTTGGTGTTCTAATCCATGAATCGTGGTCTCCATATTTGGCGTACCAAGTGTGGTTGTACCTCCCTTTAGTTGGAGAAGTCTGGATAGCCATGCTCTGCGCGACAGTGATACGCCTGTTACGTGGGGTCACTTGGGGGAGGGCCGCAAGCATCTCTGCAATCGCCTTCATTATACGAATCGTCTTGAGATTCTTCTTCGGAGTCTGAAAAAGCGTTTTGCCGCTTTTTTAATCAGATTGGTTTAGAAGCCTCGAAGAGGGAAGCACAACTATCGCCACCATTTTTATTAGTTAATTGTGATCATCGCCCCATTCTTTGAGAATGCCATCGCCCACTCTGGCTTTCATCCAGCGAGAAGAAGTGCAAAACTTCTCTATGCATAGACTTTACGTTAAAGTGACATATAGAAGATCTTCTTGATCCTCAAAAACTGTTTTTAGTCTCTACAGAAGCCTCTGAAACTCTACGTAGCAAAATTTATATCCAACAACAATACTCCTTCATCATCATCAGCCAAAAAAACGGAGCTACGCGTAAAGTCGTTTTGACGGAAAGCTGGTTCTTTTTTGATGGCTGTTTCCGCGATAAAGGACGAAAGAGTAGATGCTGAGAACGCTTGCAGAAAAAGCGAGACATACAGCAAAAAGGGCTGTAAAACAAAGAAAGAGAGGACGAAAATGCGGCTCAATACCTTTCCAAGGAGTACCGGTGATAGCAGCGGTGGAAATCGTGGAAAAAATTAATTGAAACAGGAGGAAGAATTCTGAAAATTAAAGACCTAAGGGATGAAATGCGAAGAGTAGACGTTGAAGCAAAAGTAATCCAGAAATCAGAGACCCGCGAGGTTCGTTCAAGATACAGAAACGAAACATACCGCGTTGCCGACGCCATGATTAGAGACGACACAGGCACAATAAAATTGACTCTATGGAACGAACAAATCGATCAAGTCAACGTCGACGACACAGTGAGAATCGAAAACGGTTACATCAGATCTTTCAGAGGAGAAATTCAACTAAACGTGGGAAGATACGGAAATCTAACCGTTTTGTGAATTGATGAAGATTTTTCATAAATGATTAAGAGAGGTGAAAAAATGCGGTATGAAAGAAGAGGAAGGGGAGAAAGAAGAGGATTCGGCCGAGGATTTCCTCCAAAGCCTGTTGAGATCGGAAAAGAATATGACGTGGAAATTCAAGAGACCAGCCGCCGAGGAGAAGGAATAACAAGAATCAAAGGCCTCGTAACATTCGTCCCAAACACCAAACCAGGAGACAACGTGCGAATCAAGATAACGAGGATAAGCCGCCGCTTTGCTGAAGCAGAAGTGGTGGGAGAAGCAGAAGCAGTCGAAGAAGCAGAAGAAGCGACAGTGGAAGAAGGCGAAGCTGAATAACTCGGACTTCCAGTCTTCAAACCTCTCAAATTTTATAAATTAAGCCAATTCTTTTATAGGCAATTTGCTTAGCCTCAGGTTTATTTCTCCCCAAGGACCTTGAGCATTCAATTTTTTCATCCTCTTATTCTTACAATTGTTCCAACCCATGTCATATGCAAACCACTGATGATACGGAATGGGAAAAACTCTAACTTTAGGCAGGACACACTGGTACAATGTTGGGGCTACAATAAAATGCTAGCGCCAATAGCAGGAGACAATGTTTTCCTCCATTCTTCGAACATCAATCCCAACACCCCAAAAAAATCTCGTTGATCGCAAAGTCGAAACCTCCTCCATCGTAGTTTTAGATATTCATAGGCGTAGTTGGAAGTTAAGGTTAATATTAAAGACGGAATTATAACAGTTAGCGTAGCCCGGGAAACCGGCTTAGCCCGGTAGAGGAGAAAAGCTCTGCCGACTGTAGCGGACAAGCATGGCGGGCTTTGGACCCGTCGACGGGAGTTCGAATCTCCCCCGGGCTACCAACCTCTAGAATCTAATTTATACTTTTCAGCCGAGGGCTGTTCGCTCATCTCCCCTTTTTTCTGTTTTTGGATTGGCTGGCCGTGTTGATGTGAGATGCGCCAGCATTGTTTATGGTGTTCAATTCAAGGATTGTTCTTGTATTACATTTGTGCACCTTTAGTTCTTATTTATATTATCTTTATTATAATTAAAGAAAGATTTTTAAAGGGGACACCGATAGCAGATGAGTACCTCAAAGAATTGAGGGATGAAAGGAAAATGAAAACAATCTTAGGAAACAAGAAAACCACTGCATTCGCTTTACTTCTACTGCTGACTTCTGTATTGCTGACATTGTATATACCTGTCAATGCCCAAACATACGAGAATCAGTACATCAACAAAAAATCGGAACCACTTCCTGCTGGTGTTACTCCTGACTTTACTAGTGAATCGGTAGCCTACCTTAGCTTTAGACCGAACCCTGTAGGAGTCGGTCAGACAATCATAGTCAACTTTTGGATCCATCCACCAATACATAACACTCGACAACTAGCAGATTTTACGGTGACAATCACAGATCCTGATGGAAACGAAGATGTCATAACAATGGATTCTTATCCTGGCGATGGCACAGCATGGTTTGAATACGTCGTTGACCAAGTTGGCACATGGACACTCAAATTCGACTTCCCAGGGGGCTACTTCCCACCAGGAAACTATACCAGAAGACGAATAGGATATGCGGATTCTAACACGGAATTTGAAGAATCAGTCTACTATAAGCCCAGCAGTGATGGACCGTACAACCTTATGGTACAGCAGGAACCGGTGCTTTCTTGGCCGCCCTCACCCCTTCCAACAGACTACTGGACACGACCTGTAGTTTTAGAGCATAGAGAATGGTGGCCGATCTTGGGAAACTATCCTTGGCGTGGACTTGGAGGCGGTGAATTATGGGATGAACTATATCCTAATACCAACAAATACGGAAACCCCGATTATAACTTTGTACCATGGGTTCAAGCGCCAAACTCTGCTCATGTGGTATGGAAACGACAAGAATCGATAAAAGGCATTATCGGAGGAGACTTGGGAATTATGTCTCACTATGATGCTTCTGGTTTCTATCCGAACGTTCCAGACATAATCTACGAGGGAAGAGGCTATCAAGCCTTTGAAAGACTCGTCGATGAAGAATCAGTTTGGATGTGGCAGAGCTTCGATATTCGGACGGGAGAAGTTTTCTGGGAGCGACCGTTACCAACAACACTGACGTATAACATGTTCTTTGGATGGCGAGAAACACCGGTGAAACCGACATACATTACTTATACCAAAAGAACTTTACAAGCGGTAGCCGGCGAAGAAGCTCATTTGCGAGGTCAGAGTGTAGATCTTTTATACGTGGGTCTGGGGAAGTACGTAACATATGATCCATATACCGGTTTAATTACTATGAATCAATCAATTGCTCCATTGAACTCAGGTACACTTTATATGGATCCCTATCTCTTGACCGTTCAGAACCTTGGTGGCGGAAACCGACGACTGATCAACTGGACTGTAGGCAGAGACCCGGACACTGGAGTTACTGGTATGATGGTAATGAACAACATAACTTGGCCTTGGAGTAATTTAGGTGACTCACAAGATTTTGAAGCTGGCATTGCAGCTGACGCATATTCTATAAGCAATCCATCTACACGTGTAGCGATAGGATTAGGAATGAGAGCTGCGAGCCTGAAGACAGGAGAAGAGTTATGGGATGTAACAACCGATCTAAGCAGCGGTCTCGAGAGCACCTTTAGCACAAGTAGTGTAGTCGCTGACCATGGAAAAGTCGCCGTATTGATGATTACGGGTGAACTAAGATGTTGGGATCTGTTTACTGGAGCAGAACTCTGGACAACTCCACCCACAAGTCACCCATGGGGAACCTTCGGGGCATACCATAGGCAATCAGCGTACGGCTATTATTACAAGAGCGGCTACGATGGTGTACATGCCTATGATTGGGAGACTGGTGAAGTTGCTTGGACATTCCAGGCGAATACGTCATATCCTTATGAAACGCCTTTTCACGTAAACGGCACGGGTGTAAACGTGTTCCATGGTGGTGGTTTGGTTGCTGATGGAAAGCTCTACGTGGCCGCTACTGAGCATACCCCCAGCATGCCCTTGACCAGAGGATGGAAACTTTACTGTCTGAATGCCACTACAGGTGAAAAAATGTGGGACTTCACGGCATCTCCGGTTTATTATTCTAGGTCATTCTCGGGTGCAGTAGCAGATGGGTATCTAACATTCAGCAGCGAATCTGACGGGTATATGTATGTATTCGGCAAGGGTAAAAGCGCCACAACAGTTACGGCACCAAAGACGGCTATACCGTTAGGACAAAGCGTAGTAATCGAGGGCACAGTCTTAGATCAATCTTCAGCTCAGCCAGGCACTCCATGCGTCTCCAAAGAATCCATGTCTGGATGGATGGAGTACCTGCACATGCAGCAACCGATCCCCGCAGATGTAACTGGTGTTCCAGTTTCGTTGGACACCCTTGATCCGAACGGCAACTTTGTGCACATTGGCGACGTCACCACTGACATGAGCGGCATGTTCAAGAAGATGTGGACCCCAGAGGTTCCAGGCGAGTACACTGTCATCGCCACCTTCATGGGGGACGACTCTTACGGTAGCTCATATGCAGAAACTGCAGTAGGCGTGACGGAAGCGCCAGAGCCTTACCCAGAACCGCCAGAATACGGTTCAGATGAATGGCCAGCATACCCAGAGGCACCTGCCTACACCTCCGTAGACTTAGCCATAATANNTCGGCAGAAAACGACAATAAACCCTTCAACATCCCTTTCTTTTTTTTCAATTGCGCGCGCGCGCAAACAATGTAAATTTCGAATAAAATGAGGTGAAAAACATCGGTTAGGAGAGTCTCCAATGAGAGGGAGTTTTCAATTGAAGAAAGATCGGCTAGCGCGAAAGTGAAGAAGACTAGTTCTCTTTCCAAATTTTCTTTGAAAAAAATTTTGGCTGCAATCTTGGTTGCCTCGGTGCGCGCGCATATTCAACAATTCGCACATTTTTTTGATAGAAATATTATAGCCGGATAATAAAGAATAATTTTGATAGTCAGAAATTGATAGCTTTAATAAGTATCATACGTATCTTTATTTATACATATGATTCAATTAATATTTCATTACCTACCTGAGGTATCATTATGAGTGAAAAAGATGCGTATGAGGCGCTATCAAGTAAGTCGAGACTTCAGATCTTAAAGGTTTTGTATAGAAAGCCTTTGAGTGTCAATGAAATATCTAAGGTGGTGAGTTTAAAGCCGATTACAGTGAGGCATCATTTGCAGTGGCTGAACAAGGGTGGGTTCATAGAAAGTTTTGAAGAAAAAGGGGGAACTGCGGGAAGACCAAAAGTCTATTATCAGATTGCAAAAGAGCCAACAGTAGTGGTTTACCCTAAACGTAGGTACCTAGAACTATGCGCCTTTCTTATAGAGACTCTCAAATCATCGCTCGGGCCAAAACGAACCGACGAAATCTTGACAATGGTTGGAGAGAACTTCGGCAAAAGCGTAGTAAAAGATCTGGAGTCTAAATATGAGATAAAAGAATGGACTCCTGAAGTTTTCATAGACTTTTTCGTCAAGGGGTATCTCGAGGAAGTTGGATCAGAGCCTGAAATATTGGAAAAAGACGAGAATCGGGTTATTTACTCTGTGCACAACTGTCTATTTTTGGAACTTTCCCACAAAATACCAGAAACGATATGTGATGTTCTTCATGAAGCATTTCATAGGGGGGTCGCCAATAGTATAGCGGAAAGAATGGAAATAACTCGAGTTACATGCATGGGACACGGTGACGACCAATGCAGACATGAATGTATGTGGTATCCTTCACTCTAATGAAAAACGGATGCAAAGACGCGAGTTTCCAAGACGAACCATCTTTCTTCGATCTTAGCGAACCATTGTTCAGGGGTTTTTATTCGAGGATTATTCCTGCGTTGCATTTGTACGTCTCGAAACGCGCGTGCACACATCTTATTATTCTATTTATTTTTATAATAAATATAGAAATTTATTTAAGCGAGAAAAACACAGGAAAGAGTACCTCAAAGAATTGAGGGATGAAAGAAAATGAAAACAATCTTAGGAAACAAGAAAACCACTGCATTCGCTTTACTTCTACTGTTGACTTCTGTATTGCTGACATTGTATGTACCTGTCAATGCTCAAATATTAGGTGAAGGCGAACCAGGCGGTGTTCCCGGGCCATTAGCACCAGGCGTAGTTCCAGATGTCACAATTAAAGTCTGGGCTTTTATGAGCTTCAGACCGCAACCCGTAGGGCTTGGCCAGCCTATACTGGTCAACCTGGAAACTCAACCTGCACCAGGCGTCAACCGAATGCACCAAGACTACACGGTGACAATCACAGATCCTGATGGAAACGAAGATGTTATTGTGATTGATTCGTATCCTGATGACGGGACAATGTGGTTTGAATACGTACCAGATCAGCTTGGCACATGGACACTCAAATTCGACATGATTGGAACATATTTCCCCGCTGGACGTTACAATGATGGAATTGGACCGCCGGCAGAAAATGTAACTGGGGGTACACTCTACACTGAATCAGTCTACTTTGAGCCCGCCTCATCTCCAACACAAACCCTTGTCGTGCAAGAGGAACTTGTAGGTTCTTGGCCACCTTCAGGGCTTCCAACAGACTACTGGACAAGACCAGTACCCTTCGATCGCAGAGAGTGGTGGCCGGTGATAGGTAACTATCCTTGGCATGGCCCAGCAGGAGGCCCATATACTGTGGGACTCGCAGAGTTTGAAGCTCGCTATCCTGACACAAACCGATACCGTCCAGGTCACTCCGAACGCGGCGTCTTCACTCCATGGGTTCTAGGACCAGAAAGCGCCCACGTAGTGTGGAAACGACAGATCACCGCATCAGGCCTCTTAGGAGGAGACTATGGTATTGAAGTTACGATGGCTAACATCTTCGGAGGCATGGGCTTAGGGGGCGATCCATCTGGATATGGTTATCCAGAAATAATCTGGGCTGGAAGAGCTTACCACACCTTTGTAGAACCTGGAAGCGGACCGACACCAAAACTAGTGTGGGAGTGCTACGATATTCGCACCGGAGAAACAATTTGGAAAATGGACGCACCATACATTATGGCGTTGATACGAGGTGTTCTTGTTCCCGCCTCTACAACACCCTTCGCCATTGAATATAATATAGGTGCGATACCCAGCGGCGGCGGTTTCCCCACACATGTGACCGAAACAACCCTTGTGTATATAGGCCGTGGCATGCTGATAAAGTACCGTCCAGTCACTGGAGCTGTAAGAGCGAACGTTTCGATTGCTCCATTGACGTCAGGCAAATACTACATGAACGGGCATGCTTTAAGCGTGCAGAACCTTGGTGGCGGAAACTACCGTTTGATCAACTGGACCACACTGGGAACCACCAGCAACTTCGCAAGCAGAGTAATCAGCAACATAACTTGGCCTTGGAGCAGCTTACCAAACACCGTCGACTATAATGTGGGCATAGCTGCTAGTGTGAGAAACATACAAGAAGCTGGAGCATACTCTAAAATAGAAATAAGGGCTGCCAGCCTGAAGACAGGCCAAGAGCTATGGAACAAAACAATAGTCGCAGCCCAATTCAGCGGACATACCAACATGGCTGACCACGGAAAAATCGCCGTATTGACTTTGAACCAAGGTTTCTTTGCTTTCGATCTGCAGACAGGAAACTTAGCATGGCAGAGTGAGCCGATGGACTATCCTTGGGACGCGTCTGCCTTCGGAGGCTACTCAGTACAATCAGCTTACGGCCTATTGTACCGTCAAGCCTACTCAGGCATCTACGCTTTTGACTGGGACGACGGGAGCATCGCTTGGAAATACGAGGCGCCAGCTGATTACCCATATGAAACTCCATACGTCAACGAAGAAGGTGAAACGATGTATTCTTGGAACATTGGTGCCATTATTGCTGACGGAAAGATGTACGCATATAACACTGAACACTCAGCCACTTTACCCATTACCAGAGGATGGGGACTTCACTGCATCAACGCCACCACAGGAGAGGGCATATGGAACGTAGATTTACCTGGAGCTGCATCAAAACACAACCCAGATGTGAAAGCAATAGCCGACGGCTACCTGCCAATGCAAAGCTCTGACGGATACATGTACGTCTTCGGCAAAGGCAAAACAAAGACAACAGTTGAAGCACCATTAACAGCTATATCGCTTGGACAAAGCGTCGTAATAAAGGGCACAGTCTTAGACATGTCCCCAGCTCAACCAGGCACTGCAGCAGTATCCAAAGAATCAATGGGTCCCTGGATGGAGCACCTGCACCTACAGAGACCAATCCCAATGGACGTGGTTGGTGTTCCAGTTTCGTTAGACACCATTGATCCAAACGGCAACTTCATCCACATCGCTGACGTCACTAGCGACTTCACCGGCACCTTCAGCTACCTGTGGACTCCAGAGATTCCAGGCAAGTTCACTGTCATGGCTTCGTTCATGGGAGACGACTCTTACGGTAGCTCATACGCAGAAACCGCAGTAGGCGTGACGGAAGCACCGGAGCCTTATCCAGAACCGCCAGAGTACGGTTCAGATGAATGGCCAGCATACCCAGAGGCACCCGCCTACACCTCCGTAGACTTAGCCATAATANNNNTTCGGCAGAAAACGACAATAAACCCTTCATCATCCCTTTCTTTTTTTCAATTCGAAGGAGGTATCGCTAAACAAAAGTTGAGGAGTGACAGTTCACGTATAGGTTGAATGGGCTGAGAGGGCTTACGGGATCTTCCACGCTGACTGACACGTGGGGGGGTTTTTCGAGATTTTTCCTTCCTCAATTCCGAGGCCCCAGCAAACAATGTAAATTTCGAATAAAATGAGGTGAAAAACATCGGTGAGAACAGTCTCCAATGAGAGGGAGTTTTCAATTGAAGAAAGATTGGCTAGCGCGAAAGTGAAGAAGACTGATTCTACCTCCAAATTTTCTTGGAAAAAAATTTTGGCTGCAATCTTAGTTGCCTTGGTGATAGGGCTAACTATTGGATATTCGACAGGCCGTATTCCCATCAGCGGATATGAAGAGCGAATAACAATCCTGCAAAATCAACATCAATTGTTACGGGAGCAATTGAACTCTTTAAACACAAACATTTCAAACCTTCAGAAAGAAGAGAACGATTCCTGCAAGTTGCTGATTGGCTTACAGAAGGAGTACGACACAACCAACACAATTTACCCAAACGGGGAAGCAGAGCCTAATGGAGGATTGAAAGTGCCCTCTACCACAATACGTGAAGGAGATGTTGTTTGGGCTTTCAAAACCACTAAAGGAAGCACCAAACAATGGTCTATGCCCTTAGAAGCTTACACCTATTATGCTGACAGAGCAGAACCAACGGAATACCACCATTTTAGGACGGCTAACCATACAGTTAAGGTAAAAAAAATGGAGTTGCTTGTACAACCTGAATTGTTTTCTAACGTCATTAATGACCTCACAGAAGGAAGAAATGACCGCGATTTCGTTCAAGAAGTCTTCAACTTGAGAAAACAATTAACAGTATACAGGAAAGACACATTCAACGTTACACAATCGTCAGTGGAAACCTTAACAAAAGGAACCGGCGATTGTGAAGACTTCGCAATTTTGATGGGGAGCCTACTGGAATCTGGAAACCAACATGCCAACTACAACATGACAGTTCAAATGGTATACATGGATACAAACAATCTAACTAACCCACAAACCATCAACCACGTCCTACTGAAAGTCTGGTACAATGATGGCACCAAACAATTAGTAGATTCAACTTCAACTAAAACTCTAAACCCATGGCCTCTGTTTATTGGATGGTTCTACGACATATGACACACGGGAGAATGCGTGCGTGCGTGACCAAAATTTAACTCTACAAAAAAAAGCGCGAGTGTCAAATGTACGCATTCTACTAACAAACCATCTATTTCAAAGAGCCTCGAATCATTTTGAAAAAGACATAAAATTAGACTGCTGCACAGCCAAATTGACGGGAAGGACCTCTTCAGCATGAGAACAGTTTTTGTTCTTTCCCTAATCGGATTGCTTATTTTATCAGCTATCTCATTACTTGTTATATTTCGCCCCGGTAGTGGGAAGAACGAAAAAAACCAATTCTACGTCGGGGTAACCTTCAGTGGGAATACGACGGCGGAAGCTACACGGTTAATTGACAGAGTCAAAACCTCCACCAACCTTTTTGTGCTGCAATCTGGGCCCATAAGCAAGAATGAGACTGTCATGAACGAGATTTGTGATTATGCAGTTGCCGCTGGACTACACATCATAGTTTATTTCGGCTGGTTTGATGTGGATCATCTCTGGCAGGTACCGTGGCTTGACTTTGCTAAAAAGCGATGGGGTGACCGTTTATTAGGTGTCTATTATTATGATGAACCAGGTGGAATTCAAATTGACTACAACTGGCTAAGTTATTTTGAAAAGATAAAACAGGGAAACTCAACTCAATATCAGATCCATGCTCCTGAAATTGAGGGATATTTGAATGGATCCCTACCCAAGAACTATGATTCTGCAGCACAAATGTATGTTGATGCCGTCGAGACAGCGCCTGGTCTAGAAGAACTGAAAAGCCGTTCGATTACGGTTTTCACCTCTGATTATGCCCTTTATTGGTTTGACTACCTAGGAGGATACGATGTTGTACTTGCACAATTCGGCTGGAATCATAGTCTAGTTCAGGACATTGCCCTCGTAAGAGGCGCCGCACAGATGCAAAACAAAACATGGGGCGTGATAATAACATGGAAGTATAGAGAGTCTCCTTATCTTGACAACGGAGAAGAAATATACCGTCAAATGAAAATGGCTTACGAGGCTGGCGCCAAATACGTAATTATATTTAATTACCCGAAGATCAACGATTATGGAATTCTAACCGACGACCATTTCGAAGCCCTAGGCAGATTCTGGAAAGAGGTTGTAAGAAAACCTCATGTAGTTCATGGCGCAATCGAAGCTAAGGCGGCTTTTGTCTTGCCTAGAAACTATGGGTGGGGAATGCGACATTGCGAAGACAGAATTTGGTACTGGGGACCAGACGAAAAATCCATTCAGATTTGGGAACTCTCGCGCAGCCTCCTTGAACAGTATGGCTTGAGCTTGGACATAATCTATGATGACCCAAAGTTTCCGGTTAATCTGAAGTATGAACAAACTTACTATTTGAACCCACCAGATTTAGCTAAAACACAAGATACAAGTATTTCAATTTATGTGCGCCCGCGGCAACCAAAAATAACTAACGCATATATGCATGCAGTAGTACTGGCTAAGAAGATTTCGACTAACGATTCATCATTGATTGATATAGGATAAATGGAAGCTGAAAGATGGGGAAAACATTTAACAGGGCAGTCTCTGAAATAATGGTGTTGTTGGTACTGCTGAGCCTAATGTCACCTTTGGTAAAAGCAGAAGAATTAATTACAAACCCGTTGGATGAACTGCTTCCTTCAAGAGATGAAAGCCCGAGTAACCCACTCCAGGAGCCAGAATGGTATTACGGTATTTCTTGGAGTGAAACCCTAAATGTACCTGGATTTGTGGAGGGTAAAGCAGTGAGCTACTACAAAAGATTTTTTGCGCATAGCGACATGAGTGTAGAGTTTTACGTTTATCGGTTCCTAAATGTGAGCAGTGCCGAAGCGTGTCTAAACAAAATGATGAACCAAACCAAATCTGAAGGAGGATACACGGAGATACCGATTTCTGTTGCTTTTGCGGTTGTATATGATTATGACACACAAGAAATAGGTGTTAGCAGGGGGGTTATAGGGAACATAGTGTTCAAAGTTGTAGTCTATACCGACCATATAGTGGAAGACCCAACGGATACGTTGATAGGTTTCACCCTTTTAGAGCACGCACGCATCTTAGAGATGGCTTTTTGGGAGAGCAACGAAAATTCCGACGAAGAGGAAGCGCTAC
>JABAOC010011411.1_pt3 | contig 24926 bp, 36 predicted proteins | sample 7062161 | NCBI WGS metagenome assembly JABAOC01 (sample SAMN14538625, study PRJNA623070) | marine sediment metagenome | biome: marine biome [ENVO:00000428]; feature: marine pelagic biome [ENVO:01000023]; material: deep marine sediment [ENVO:00002113] | place: India: Gulf of Khambhat ... | reverse complement strand
GACACATCATACATTAGCGACTAAAAAACCACATATACATTGACTTACTAAAACCCCACTTGTAAGCTCGACGACTACGAGCTTACACCACGGGTTGCGGCATCTGGTTTGTGTTGTTATGTGCTGTTGGAGATGTAGCGACACAGCGATTGTGGGCTCTTCACTATAATCCACATGTGACTGAGAACCCTAGTTTACCTCGAATAAACATGGGCTTCCTAGAAGACGACAACAAAAGTGGCTGAGGCTAGGAGAAAGGGCGAAGAACGGCGGAGACATCTGGAAGAGTTCTTAAAGACGGGTCAGGACGCGAGAAAGTGGTTCAAATAAATTCCCTCCACAATTTAATTAGTGGGTCTCATTCGGGTAATTAAATAATCCGTTAATTAACTTTGGACAAAATCGTCAAGCCTCGATATGTGGAACTCCCTCTGGCGATCTGGGCAGTACAAATCCCCCTTGAAACCGGGCTTGGGGCTGTACTCAATTTTAAGTCCACAGAAAGGACAGAAGGTTTTAAGATATTTGACATTTGCCTCGGGCTGGCGCTTCCTCTTGGCGATCCCCTCAGCTTGTAAAAATCGACGGGCAAGATCTTTGACTCGGTCCTCTTCCCGACTCATTCCTTCGACGCCTTCAGATACTCGTTCCAAGCCTAGGCAATTGATTCGTCACGCTTCACCTTCGCAGCTTTAACAGCCTCGGAGTACACTTTCCTGGCATTTCTGATCGCCTCGTTGCGGAGTTGGCTTGGACTCTTTTTACTCATTTTTTTCACCTCCTCTCTTTTTAGAGATGCAGAACTATGGCGGTATTGTTTTAATTTCGGGGCGTCCCCGTCGGGGACGCGTCTGGCTAGCGAGTAGCTGCGAATCCTCATCGAGGCATCATACATATATTAGTTGAAAATATCAAAATGCGTCAATTAAAGACTATTTTATCCCAAATATGACATCATGGTGGGGTTTGATCCAGTATTAAGTGTCTGAAAAAAGTATCGAAAAACGTCTCCTGAAAAAGGAGCACCATATTTTTAAATATTACTTTCTGGTGGATATTTGAGTCAAGGGTGAAGCTGAGAATGACGATAACCATCGATACAGCCAACAAAGGATTGGCCATGGTGCTGAAGGACTACCAGGAGGAGGCCCTTAGGTTGATCTGGAGCAAGGAGGGGGAGGGCTCGAGCTCCAGGGACGTGTGGAGCCAGGTCAACAAGAGGCTGAAGGGGGAGAGAAGCATAAGCCGGGCCTCCATCATAAACTTCCTGAACGCAATGGTGGACGAGGGCGTGCTCGACTACATAGAGATCACGGGGAAGGGCGGCCACAGGAGGATCTACTCAACTAAGCTCGACGAGGAGGCCTACAAGAGGTACATCGCCGAGACCGTCCTCAACAACCTGATGAGGGACTTCCCCGAGGAGACCAAGGAAGCCATAGAAGCCATCGCATAGACGCCAGACGACAGGAAGTCGATTAGAAGACTCAGGGGTCCCCTGGGGCCTTCTAGGAACCAAGGACGAGTATCCCCCTCTTTTATTGGGCAACGCTTTAATCGACACCCCACGCCTGACTAGCAGGGGGTCTATTTGATGACAAGCCCAAAATACGAGCTTTCGAACATGACCTGGGTCGAGGCCGAGGAGGCATTCATGGGGTCCAAGGTCGCCCTGCTGCCCACGGGCTCCGTCGAGCAGCACGGCCTCCACCTCGGGGTCGGCGCTGACTGGATCCAGGCCTGGAACATCGCGAGGAGGGTGGGGGAGAGATGCGGCGTCACGGTCCTCCCCATCGTGCCCTACGGTGTATCGGGCCACCACGACGACTTCCCAGGGGTCATAACCCTACAGCCCTCGACCTACCAGAAGGTGATCTCAGAGGTCCTGGACAGCCTCGCCCGGAACGGCGTCAGGAGGGTGGTCTTCATGAACGGCCACGGCGGGAACCTCTCAGCCATCACGGAGGCCGCCAAGGAGGCCAGGAGGAGGCACGGGATCGTCTGCGCCATCTGCCAGTGGTGGGACATACTGGGGTCGAGGAAGATATTTGGCCACCCCGCCGAGGAGCACGCGGGGTACGCAGAGACCGCCCTCACCCTCGCTTCCAGGCCAGAGGCCGTCAGGATGGGGCGAGCCGTCCTCTCCGCCACGAAGCAGTTCGACGATGAGGTCCAGATGGTCAGGGCCGGGCTCGCAAGGTTCAGGGGGGGCCTCGTGAGGATACCCCTGAAGACAGGGGACGTCTCGGACACGGGGTCGATGACGGAGGCCCACCCAGAAGACGTCCCCGGCACCAGGGACTACTCGGTCGTGACCAAGGAGTTCGGCGAGGAACTCATGGGGGAGGTGGTGGAATGGATGTGCGACTTCGTCCGTAGGTTCGGGGAGTTCGAGGTGCCCCCGATCAATGTCTCGAAGGAGAAGGCGTTCAAAGAACTCGAAACCTGAAATAGGTAGAATCCACTCGTCTTGTGAGGAGCTCACGCCCATCTCTTCAGAATGTTTCTATCTCTTGCGGACTGAGACGTAGACATTTGATCTGACGGAGGAATAGAACCTCCGGGGCCTGACTCCCAAGATATCGTTTATCTTCTTCATCGAGAGCAGGTTCTCACCGGCAAGTAACAGGGCGAACCCCCTCTTCATGTACTCGTCATCGGGCTTAACGTCCCTCTGGTAGGCCCGCCGGGTATAGGCGTTGGGGTAATTGAAGATCAGGTGTCCTCCCCTGTTGACGAGTTTGAAGAGCCCCCTGATGGCTCGTTCTATATCTCTCACGTAATGCAAAGTGGCGAAACAAGTAACCAGGTCGTAGGCCCCTCCTGCACTCGGACATGGAAGCCTATCCTGTTCGAACCTCAAATTCGTTGTTCCCAACTTGGACGCCTTTTCCTTATCCTTCCTGACGATCGACTCCGCAATGTCAAACCCATAGAAGTTTGTTCCCGGGAATCTTTCAGCCAAGTTGAAGAGCAGCGTGGTAGGCCCGCAGCCGTAGTCCGCGACCGTCCTTACATTCCTCTTCTCAATGAAGTCGGCTATCATGTCGGCCATTTTGACGGCGAATATCCTCGCGCCCTCGGGCTCCTCCTTAAGCTCCCAGTGCCTATCCCAATCAAACCCCGGCATTCTACCATCCTTGTTTAAGTCATCAATCCGAACTTAGAGCCACTACAAGGAAAGAAATTGCATGTAAAACTAATAACGGTGTGGCCCCTACTCCAATTAGGACAGATGCAATCTAATAAATCGCTTATTGGTCACTGTGGGTTATACTGCGGCAAATGCGTTTTCTATCGCTTCGGGGATGTCAAAGACGCGGCCCAACGTCTGAAGCTCCGTCTCGAAGGCTATGAGAAGTACGCGGCGAGGATGGGCGAAAGGTTCCCCGAGCTTGGAGACTACCCGGGTTTCTGGAAGGTCCTGAGCTGGCTCGCCGACAGGGACTGCCGTGGCTGCAGGGATGGAGGCGGGTACGAGGATTGCCGGGTCCGAGCATGCTGCGTCGGCCAAGGCCACGAGTTCTGCTACGAGTGTGGGATGTTCCCCTGCGGGGAGATGCACGAGAGCATGATCGAGAAGAGCCTAAAGCTCCTATGGCTCGGCCCTGAGAGGTTCATAGCCCGGGAAACTTCTAGGAGGGGGTTCGAGTAGAATTAATCCAACCATCCCCGCACCATTGACGAACCAATCAACGCGGCTGCTGGAATCAGACTTAATTTCCATAAAGGGGCCTCCTATCCGTTCAGGGCGCTCGATAAATGCGGAAGGATTCGTCGTGGTCTTCAGGGGGAGGCGCTTCGTCCTCAGTGCTTCAGGCGCAACTTCCGCCCGGTCATCTGCAGGGTCGGCATCTGCGCAAGCTTTGAACTCTACGACACCGAGGCCGAGGAGGTCAGGATGAAGCTAAGAAGGGCAGAGGGGGAGGGACGCCTGAAGTCAGGAAAGCGGTGAGGGCTACTCCCCCAGCTCCTCGGAGAGGTCCTCGATGAATCCCATCAGGTGGGCCCTGGGGACCTTGGCCCCGGCGGCCCTCTTGTGTCCCCCTCCGAACCCCCCGTGCCTCTCCCCGAGGCGCCTCGCGATCTCCCCCAGGTCCTCCTCGAGGCCCTTCTCCCCCCTTAGGGAGACGTTGTAGTAGGGGCCGTTCTCCTTGTAGCAGACGCCCACGTCTACGCCCATGGTGTCCATGACCAGGTTGGCCACAGAGCCGGTGGAGCGCTCCATCAACGCCTCCACGTAAGCCAGCCTCCCCAGCCGGGTCACCCTCCCAGGAAGGGTCTCCATCACCCGGGCCATCTCCTCCAGGTATGCCAGGGCAGCCTCGGGCACCCCCCTCATCCTGTGGGGGTATTCGAAGCGGCTCAGCCCCTCTATGATCCTGTTCCTGAACTCTGGGGACGAGTCCTCGAAGAGGGAGTGGGTCAGGATGAGGGCCTCGTGCTGGACGAACTTTGTGTCGAACCTCGCGAGGAGGCGGGAGGCCACGGGGCCTTCCTCGAACATGTCTGAGACGGCCGCGTACGCCGCGAGCCTGGCTGCCCTCCTGTCCAGCTCCTCCTCGAAGAGGTCGTATAGTATTGCGCTGGAGCAGTCCCTGAGGTCAAGGACGACAGTCACCCCGGAGTCCTCCAGCCTCTCCTTCACCCCCTCTGCCATGGCGTGGTGGTCTATGACGGTGACCTCTGAGAAGCCCCTTATCCTCATAATCTCCGGGAGGAGGGCCCCCCTGATGTTCAGGTCGCATATGTAGACATGCCTGGTTGGGGGCTCGACGCTCGCAAGCTTCTCCTCGAAGTCGTCGTAGTTGGCAAGCAGGACCTTGGCTCCCCTGAGGTGGAGCAGCAGGGCGGCGCAGGTCAACCCGTCAGGGTCCTCGCCGTGGGCGATGGTGACAGTGCTCAACTCTTACACTTCACTATCCCTTGGAGGGTTCCCATATAAATTAAGCCTTAAAGACCCCGAGGGCTAAAGCGGGCCGCGAAAAATAGGAGCGGGTCGACCTTAGGGAGGGATCCTTCCAGGCTGTTCGAGCTCCCTCCTGGCCTCCGTGAACTCCAGCACCGTGTGGACGACCTTCAGGATCACGGCGAGGGCCGATAGCCGGACGAATAGGCGCATGTCGATAACTATGTTGGTCGTGCCGTTGGGTATGTCCACCGAGACGGAGTTCATCCCCAGGCTCCTTATGTCCCCCAGCCCAAGGAGCACGAATGAGAAGACGAGGGTCGCGGCGCTGGAAGCCACTGAGAGGACAAGGTAGAGGGGGGAGCTCTTCCTGAGGAACCCCTGGGCGAGGGTTATCCCTGCCATGGCCAATCCTATCATTGCTACCTGCTTCAAAAGCTCCTCCAGGTTTAAGCCGCTCTGGCTCAGGACCTCTGCGAACTCTGGGGGTATTAGCTTGGGGGCCATAAGGGGGAGGACTACGAAGATCAGCAGGGTAATCGTCGCAGAGGCGACCGTAAAAGCCCTTCTCCCGCTCAAACGCCCACGCCTCCCCTTATCCTAGTTATTTCAGAAAAGCCAACGAGGTCGTAAAGGGTCCTTACGCCCACCCTTACCTCGAAGTAGACGTCACCCCAACTGTCGGAGTATTTTTCTTTGTCCTCGCCCGAAATGACGAGCTCGAGGCGGAGAGGGGTGGATGTCCCAGGCTTCAGGTACAGGCTGGCGGAGTCCTCCGCTAAAGAGTTTCCCCCTTCGTCCATCAGAGCCGCCTCCAGGGTCAGATCTGCATCGAGCCCTAGCTCAACGCTCAGGGGGAGGAGTTTCGGGTTTATGCAAGTGGCTTCCATGGTGATTGTTGTGTCGTTGGTCTCATCGTCCGTCGAGGCCGTCATCGTGAGGTTCTCCTTGGAGAGGGTTTTAGTGATGACCCCGTATATGGTGACCATGCTCAGGGAGAAGGAGACAAGCACGAAAAGCTCTACGGCCAGCACCAGGACCCCTAAGACCCTAGATGCCTTCAAAATGGGGCTCCAACCTGGGGTCCTTTACCCCCTGGACGATAAAAGGTTGACTGTGCACCGATTTTGATCAAAAACATGGAGGCCGGGATCGGGGCTATCCCCTCCTGTAGACCTCCACGGTGTGCACCATGTCGCTCCCGTCCAGGGCCCCCACGGTCGCTGCCAGGAGCCTCCCCACGTTCTTGAGATCGCTTAGGGAGATCACCTCGTTGGGGGAGTGCATGTACCTGTTGGGGATGGAGACCAGGCCGGAGATGGTCCCTCCCCTCACCACCTGCATAGCCCACGCGTCCGTCCCGCTCTGGGAGGGGACGCCCTCCCTCTGGTAGGGGATGTCCTTCGCCTCCGCCTCCCTGATCATCGTCTCCCACAGGGCCTTGGTGAAGTTGGCTCCTATCCCTATGGCGGGCCCCTTCCCCAACTCGATCCCCCCCACCCTGTTTGCCTCGACTCCAGGGGCTACGGCGTGGGTCACGTCGGCGGCTATGGCGCACCAGGGCCTTAGGTTGTAGGCGGAGACCGTGGCCCCTCTCAACCCTATCTCCTCCTGGACCGTGGCGACAACATGGACCTTCAGTTCTTTGGGGGGCTCCGCCTGGAGCTCGTCCAGGGTCTCCACGAAGGAGGCGACGGCGCATACGTCGTCGAAGGCGGGTCCGATCACCAGGTCGGAGCCCCTCCTCCCGAGGCGGTCTAGCCTCGCTTCGGGGGTTACGGGGCATCCCACCTTCACCCCCATCCCCTCCGCCTCCTCCCTGCTCGAGGCTCCGAGGTCGATGCGCATGTCCTTCATCTCCACGGCCTTCTCCCTCTCCTTGGGGTCCGTCAGGTGGGCCGCCTTGGTGCCGACTGTGCCGATCACGTAGTCCTCAGGCCCGTCCCCCACCCAGACCCTCACCCTCGTCCCGTACGCGACCCTGGGATCCCATCCGCCGACCTTGTCGAAGCTGGCGTAACCCTTGTCGTCCAGGTGCTTTATCATGAAGCCTAGCTGGTCGTAGTGGCCCGCCAGCATTACGCTGCGCTCTCCCTCCCCCAGGGTTCCTATCACGTTCCCTATCACATCCACGGAGACGGAGTCGCAGTACTCTGAGAATCGTTCTATGATCCTCTTCCTCCTCTGCTCCTCGAACCCCGTGACGGCGGGGGCCCCCATGAGATCCTCCAGGACCTCGTACATGTCCACCGTCAAAACCTATCACACCCTATAATTTGCCGATGTGAATTAATCTTTAACCATTCTTCGCAGCGGCCTTGAAACTGTTTTAACCTCGCTCGGGCCCTGTTATGGTGGTCTGTGCCATGATGCCCAAGCGAGCCCTCGTCAGGGAGCCCGGGGACAGCTATCCGGGCTGCATCTCCTCCCACCCCCTCCACCACACAGTTGAAGTGAGGAGGGCCAGGGAGCAGCACGCCGGCTACTGCGAGGCCCTCTACGAGCTGGGGCTTGAGGTCATCCGCGTTCCCCGGGACAACCTGCACCCGGACTCTTGCTTCGTCGAGGACAACGCCGTAGTCCACGGAGGAAGGGCCCTCATCTGCAGGATGGCTAAGGAGAGCAGGAGGGAGGAGGTGGGTGGAGTCGAGGCGGTCTTGGAGGAGCATATGCCCGTCAAGAGGGCCGTGGCCCCCGCGACGGTGGAGGGGGGAGACGTGGTTCACCTACCCGACAGGCTGGTGAGCGGTGTGACCCAGAGGACGAACACGGATGGCGTGGCCCAGATGAGGGATTGGCTGGGGGTCAGGGTTGACACCATAGTGGACCCCGGCATAATGCACCTGAAGAGCTACGTCACATACCTTGGGAGGGGAATGGTCGTCTCCACCCGTAAATACTCGGGTCACCCCGCCCTAAGGGGCCTGGAGGTCCTGCTGGTGCCCGAGGGGGAGCAGTACGCAGCCGACACCCTGGCCGTTGGGGACACCGTGCTGATGGCAGAGGGCTACCCAGAGGCCCATGAGATGGTGAGGGATGCGGGCTTCGAGGTCGTCTCCCTAGACGTGTCAGAGATCCAGAAGTGCGACGGGGCCCTCACCTGCCTCTCCATACTCTTCTGACTAGGCTAGTGAATCGAAGAGTTCGGGACCTCCGTGGCATGAAAGATTCATTTATCGAACTGCGATATTTTCCTCTGGTGGTTTGACAACATGGGTTACTATCTGGAGAAGAGGCCGGAAGAGTCAGAGGTCAAGGCCCTGACGGCTTCCCTCATCATCGACGGCACGGGCGCTGAGCCCATCAGGGACGGGGTGGTCGTCGTCGAGGGGAAGAAGATCGTGGAGGTAGGGCCCAGGAGTAGGGTCCAGATCCCTTCAGGAGCCGAGAGGATCGACCTCGGGGCTAAGACCCTGATGCCTGGGATGATCGACGCCCACGCCCACATCATGGGAACGAGGAGCTACAGCGCCTCGGAGCCCATAACGACCCCCCACGACCTCCAGGTCCTGAGGGCTGCGGAGGACTGCTTCAAGCTGTTGAAGGCGGGGTTCACGACGGTGAGGGACTGCGGCAGCGAGATCGCTCTCTCCCTGAAGAGGGGGATAAACTCGGGGGTCATACCCGGCCCCAGGCTATACGCGGCGGGGAGGCCCCTCTCCCAGACGGCGGGCCACGGGGACGTCCACTACCTCCCCAGAGAGGAGGTCATAAAGCGCGGGGTCCTGCTCTGCGACGGGCCTGACGACTGCCGTAGGGCGGCGAGGGAGGCCCTCAGGGACGGCTCAGACCTCATAAAGGTCTCCACGACGGGGGGCGTGGGCTCCGAGAAGGACAACCCTTGGGAGCCCCAGTTCACCATGGAGGAGATAGAGGCCATCACCTACGAGGCCCACAACGTCGGTAAGAGGGTGGCCACCCACGCCCAGGGCGCCCAGGGGGTTAAGAACGCAATAATCGCCGGGGTAGACTCCGTCGAGCACGGGTACTTCCTGGACGAGGAGTGCGTCGAGCTCATGCTTGAGCATGGGACCTACTTCGTCCCCACATTCGCCCTGGTCGAGGTATACAAGAAGGCGTTGGAGAACCCCTACGACATGCCCGAGTACAGGCTGAGGAAGCAGAGGATGTGCATAGACGCGATGCCGAAGAGCCTCATGATGGCTTACGAGGCGGGGGTGAAGATAGCGACGGGCCCGGACTACTTCGGTGCCCCCCTTAGGGCCCACGGCGACAACGCGGACGAGCTCATAGCGATGGTGAAGTACGGGATGAGGCCCATGGACGTCCTAGTGGCCGCGACGAGGAACGGGGCGGAGTGCATAGGCATCGAGGATCAGGTGGGGACCCTAACGGAGGGCAAGCTAGCCGACGTCATCGCAGTCGAAGGGAACCCCCTGGATGAAATCGGGTCCGTCAAGAGGGTCGGATACGTGATGAAGGAGGGCTCCACCTTCCTCCTCAGGTAGGGGCTCTCGAAGAACAGGATGAAAATCAATTCCTCCTTTTTCAAAAATCGATGAACTCCAAAGTCCACGATCTCACAGCCTCGGCTCACCCACTTCTTATCATCATCGACAGAGGGGCGCTGATTGAGAAAAGGTAAAATAGCCCGGAGCCAATAGACTCAGAGCCCCTGAAGGGGGATAAGCCATGTCGCTCAGGGACCCTTTCAAGATAGAGCTTGCCCGGAAGCACCTCATAGAGAAGACAGTCTGCAGGGACTGCGGGGCAACGAACCCCCCCGACGCCGTCAAGTGCAGGAAGTGCCACAGCAAGAACCTGAGGCCCAAGAGGAAGAAGGGCAGAGCCAGGTAGGCTGGCCGCCAAGTCTCAAACGGAGATGAGGAATAGGCGCCCTTCGCCGTCGACGAGCCCGAGACCCGCCGACCCCGAGGCCGTACGACCGGGAGACGCATGGAACCTGAGGAAGGACACACCCTCAGAGAGAGCGACCCGCCCCTCCTCCGCGCAACGAAAAGCAAGACGACGCACCCCTCTCGGATTCCAGCTCCGGGACCGATCCCGGATAGACCCAAAAATTCACGGGAACAACAGAAACAGGTTCAAAAAAGGAACCAAAAACAACACAGAACCCAGTACGGGGTTCACTGAAAGGCGCAAAGAAGCTCAATGGAAAACCAACCCGCCCCGGGAAAACAAATATGACCTGCCACTGACGCGAAACCGGCGCGGGGGGACTCGAACCCACTTAGGACTCGTCCTAATTCTCTGCATCGATCCGACCCATCGGAAATAGAAGAAATAAGATGATCTGGTTCTCTGGGTTTCTACTCAGTCAAGTCGAAGGATATCTCCAGCAGCCCCCTGCTGGCCCTGTATCGGGCCTTAGCTATCCTCAGGGCCCCTATCTCCCCAGTCGTCTCGGTGTGCTCCTTGTTGCAGGCGTTCACGTTCCAGCCTGGGAGGTGGAAGACCCTCAGACGGGTAATGTGCTCCGGGAGGGGGAAGAGGTCGTAGATGGCTTCGCCCCACCTCCCCTCCGCCTCGGACCTCTCCACCTCATGGATCTCTACGGGGGCGTACTCCCTGACCTTCTTGTTCGCCAGCTCCTCTATCCTGGCGACCTCGTCCTCTGTGGGCTTCCTGTCGAAACAGACGGTGAGCCTTCCGTGGGGGCCTTCGACGTAGACCCCGGCGGTCCACTCGGCCCCCAGCACCCTCTGAACCGCGCCCTTCAGGACGTGTAGAGCCGTGTGGGCCCTTACCTCCACTGACACGAGGCTCACCTGATATCGACGCCGAGCCCCCTGAGCCTCTCATCCGAGGCAAGGGGATTGGGCAGCTCCAGAGCCTCCTTCCGGGTCTCCCCAATCCTCTCCGCCTCCCCAGACTTGATCCCAAGGGCCCTCTCAAGAACCCCCTCGGCGGCTTCCAAGGGGACAACGATGACGCTGTCGTCGTCGCCGACGACGATGTCCCCGGGCCTGACCAAGACGCCACCGCAGGCGATCGGCACGTTCACTGATCCAGGCCGGTCCTTGTGGGGGCCTGTCGCCTGCCAGGCCCTAGAGAAGACGGGGAACCGGGCACGCCTAATCTCGGCCCTGTCCCTCCAGGCTCCGTCCACGACGACTCCTGCGACCCCCTTCGAGATGAGCTTACGCGCCATAAGGAATCCCCCGACGGCGACCTTCGTGTACCCACCCGCGTCGACGACGATCACGTCCCCCTCCCGGGCCAGGTCGCAGGCCTTGTGGGTCATCAGGTTGCAGCCTGGCTGCTCCTTGACAGTGACCGCTGGGCCGGCGAGGTGCACGTCTTCGAAGGCGGGCCGGATGCAGGTGGACATGGTCTGGTAGCTGGGCTTCCCAATGGCGTCCGCTATGTTCGCGACGGGGAGCCCCTTGAAGCCCTCCACCAGGGCCTCCTGTGGGCGGGCTATCCTCTTTACCACGACATTTTTGATCTGTGTAACTTTGCCGGACATGGTGATGACGTTTCAAGAGTTGGGTCGCTCAGGATAAAAGTTGAGCCCTATACGAATGTCCGCGAGTAAACTTTTCCCTAAAATGAAAGTGCCCAAGCGTTCTTACCTGGGAGAAGCAGGTTTCCTCTGAGCCAAAGCCCGGAGGTTCCTTCGAAGCCCTTCCCTCAGGTTCTGCGCCTTGGGGCCTTCAGCCTCTTTGACCCTTTTGACGCTTCCGCTTGGGCATCCCCTATATCGGAACGGTGTATATATTTTCATTATGTTTCACGCTAACCTCAAATATCCTCCCCCGATAACACATGGAAGCCCCTTTTTTGTAACCTAGGTTTAAAGAACGTCCCATTTATTCGGGACAACGATTTATTGATAATGGAGCCTCAATCTGGTTCAGAGCCACATGAAAACTTGATGCCTTAGGCACAACAGTTACTTTATAATGATGGAGCTTTCCAAGCACGAAAGGCGGGGCTGGCCACATCACGATAGGAAAATGCATCCCATCGACGAGGCTTCATCGCTTGTTCATCCTCTGCCTGACCCTCTCGTACAGCACGACCGCCGCGGCCACTCCCACGTTGAGGGAACCTATCCTGCCCAGCATGGGTATGCTGACAACGGCGTCGCACCTCTCAAGGAGGTTGGGGCTTATCCCCCTTTCCTCCCCTCCCATGACAAGGGCCACTGCACCCGAGAGGTCCTCGTCGAAGTAGCTCTTTGGGCCCGAAGGGTCTACCGCTACCAGGCGAACCCCTTCTTCCTTGAGGAGCCTCACAGCCATGTAAAGGCTCATCTCCACGACGGGGACGTAGAGGCTGCCCCCCATTGAGGCCCTATGGACCGCCGGGGAAGGGGAAGCAGCCCTCCTCTTCGGGATTACTACGGCGTCTACTCCAGTCGCCTCCGCCGTCCTGAGGATGGAGCCCAGGTTTTGGGGGTCCTGGACCCGGTCCAACAGAAGTACACACACGTCCAACCTGCTCTTAGAGAGTATCTCCCCTAGGGAGAGCATCATTGGGAGCTTGACGAGTGCGATGACCCCCTGGTGGCGGCCTGTGGTGGAGGCCTCGTCGAGGCTCCCTGGGTCCACCGCCTCTACGGCTATCCCCTTCCCCCTGGCCAGTTCCAATATCTCCTGGACCCTGGGGTCATCCTCGAGCCCCCTAGCCACGATGACCTTCAGGACTTCGAGGGCCTTAAGGGCCTCGTGCACGGGGTTCCTGCCCTCAACCTGAGCCACGGCAGCCACCTCTGAGGAGTATCTCGGGGAGGGTTCACTTATGTTTGTAGTTGCAAGGGTCCCTGCAGAGGATTAGCACCCGGTACCCCTCCACACTAGATTCGAGCTTGTTAACGCAGTTGTAGCAGTCGGAAGCCGTCAGGAGTCCCCTGGGGACCCACTCAGCCTCGGTTTTAGAAGATGACTTCATAAGACCAGTTGCTTCAATATAGCCCATCGCCCAATAAAAAACGTGGGATGCCCCCCCATCGCCGGATTTTTATTTCCACGCCCCATATCCGTCCCTGTTGAAGATGGCGATCCTAGCTACAGGGAGGGTCGGGGCAGACTTCAGGCTGACCCTGCCGAAGGAGGTAAGGGAGAATCTGGAACTCGAAGAGGGAGACGAGCTAGTGTTTTTCACCGTCCGAGGCCAGAAGGGGCGGGTCTGCTTCAGGAAGGCCTAAGGCTGGTAGAAGGTGATGCGTGTCCTCAACGGGCCTTCGCCATGACCTGGCCCACCCTGGCGGCTAGAAACCTCGCCTGGGCCTGTGCCCTGGATATCATATCCACGGCGGTCTCCCTAGTGATGAATCCAGACTCCAGGGAGACCCTCCTAGCGTTCTGGGCCGCCATGCTGAGCAGCGTCGTGACGGTCTCAGGGGTCACGTAGGCTGCCTTGAGGGCCACATTGAAGGCGTCGCTGTAGGCCCTTGCCAGGTCCTCCGCGTACGCTTCCACGTCGACGAGGAGCCCTTCTCCGGGTATTACTGTCCCCCTCTCGTAGACGGCCTTGATGCTCAGCCCCATCTCCGAGGCCCTTATCCCCAGCCTCATGAGGATGTCCGCGAGGTCACCTGAGATTTCCTCCCCCCTCTTCGCGACGACGGTGTCCTGGACGACCCAGACGTTTCCCCCCTCGATTCGGGTCCTCACCCCCAGGGCGCCGAACTTGCCTATTATGGGGCCTGGCGAGAGGCCCGTGTTCCCTGAAGGGATGACTATTTCCTCTAGGGCGGCGTCCCCCGCCTTTGCGAAGACCCTGACCTTGTTCTTCTCCAGCATCCTGGCAAGCTTGAAGGGGTTCCCGTTGGTGAATAGGAAAATGTTGGGGCCCGCCGTGGCCTCCAGGAACTCGTCCCTGCCCTCCAGTTCGGCCTTCTCCATGGCTATCTTCATGAGGGTGTTCTTTATGCACCGGACCTTCATCTGGCCCCTGAGCTGCCTCCTCATGTCCTGGAGCATGCTGCTCCCCACCTTGTAGAGGTCCGCAGCCGCCACCACGCCGTACTCCTTGAAAAGCTCGACGGTCTCCTCGACGGCCTCCACCTTCTCCTTCGAAACCTGGGCCATCCCCCATCACCTCAGTAGAGCCTGACCGCCTTCCCCATCGTCGTCTTGAGGTAGACGGAACTGACGTTGCCCATCCCCCTCTTGGTCGACCTGGCCAGGTTTCCTATGACGGCCTCTATGTTCTCGGCCACCTCCTCGTCGCTCATGCCCTCCTTCCCTACAATGCAGTGGACGAAGGGCTTGTCCCTGCTGCGAAGGATCACAGTCCTCCTCTCCTGCTCTATTACCTCGTCTATGGGGGCCTGAGGAGGGACGGGGGTGGGCATCCTCCCCCTGGGACCCAGGATGGGGCCCGCGACCCGGCCCACAGTGGGCATCAGCGGGGCCTCTGCCACGAAGACGTCGTAATCCTTGAGCTTCTTCTTCGCCTCCTTCTTGTCCCCCGCCAGCTCGTTCAGCTCTTCGGGGCCGACCACCTCGTCGGCCCCGGCTCTGCGGGCCCTCAGGGCCAGGTCCCCCGAGGCGAAGACAAGGACCTTCCTGTCTCCTACCCCGTTGGGCAGCTGGAAGCGGAGGTTGACCCTGTTGTCGGGCCTCTTCATGTCGAGCTCCCTAAGGTTTATTACCATGTCGAAGGACTCCTCGAAGTTGCGCTCTGGGGAGGCCTCTCTAGCCCTCTCTATGGCGTCCATGATCTGCTGCCTTGGGATCGACATCTCTGAGCCTCCTTCTTCTCACCCGGAACGTAATATAAAACTTTATGCGGCCTCCGCAAGCTTCCCGTCGTACTCCCCGGACTCTATGAGGCCCTGCACCTCCCTAGCCGGTCTCCCCTCGACGGTGACCCCCATGCTCTGGCATGTCCCCAGGACCTCCTTCGCAGCCGCCTTCAGGGACGACGCCAGGAGCCCCTCCCTCTTCCTCCTTGCTATGTTTATCAGCTGGTCCATGCTCATGTCCCCCACGAAGTCGGCGTTGGGGGTCGGGGAGCCCTTCTTTATGCCCATGGCCTGGGTTATGAGGGCGTAGGTGGAGAGCATCCCCACCTTCACCTTGAAGGCCTTCGAGTCCGTGTCGACCGTGACGTCGACTGGGACCGGGGTGCCCCTGTAATCCGCCGTCTCCTCGTTTATCCTGTTGACTATGGCCATTATGTTGACGCCCAGGGGCCCCAGGGCCGGGCCTATGGGGGGGCCCCCCGTAGCCTCCCCTCCGTTGACTATGAAGTTGAATGTCTTCTCAACCATTCTCCTAAGCTCCCTTTATCTCCCGGACGTAGTCAGCGTGCACCGTGATGGGAAGGGTGAAAGCGGCCTCAAGGATCTCTATCGTCACCTCCTCCTTGGGGGCGTCAACCCTCACCACCCTCGCCTGCATCCCCTTGAAGGGTCCCGCGATGACCTCCACCAAGGCCCCCTCGACGAGGCCCTCTATCACCGGCTTAGTCTCCAGGTAGTGTGCTACCTCCTCCGGGCTCACCATCCCCTCCACCCTCTGCCTGGTGTGCCTCATCCCCCTGATGAGCTCGTCCACGTCGTGGGGCGTGGGGGCCTCAACTATGAGGTAGCCCTTGAGCTCGGAGGGGGCGAGGATGGCTGTGACTGGAATCCCCTCTACCTTGGCCTTGTCTGCCAGCATGATGGCCGTGTTCCTCTCCTGGCCGTTCGTCACCTTCACCGCGTACAGGGAGGTCCTGGGCTTACCTTCGGACAACTAGACCACGCCCGATGCACCTATGAGAGTTCCCTCGAAGATATTAATATTCCTGAACCTCGCGTGGCAAGGTTAATAAAAAGGGGCAGGGCTATAGCAGTTGTCGGAGGGCCCCGGATATGGACCAGGCGATGGCGTTCCTAGATTTCGAGTACGTCTTCGGCATAGCCGCCCTTGTAGTGCTCGGCCTCATGTACATATTCTACGTCAGGTACCCCTACGGCAAGGACGTAGAGCCTGAAGAGGGCGAGTAGAAAGGGCGATTTACCCGACCGAGGGAGCCCCTTTCAAATCATGTCTATTCTGCCCCGACGAAGTTAACACGTCCCATTATGCGTATCCGGATGGCAGGGGAACGAGGGGGAAATATTTCATGAGGATTCCAGTGCAGCCATAGGGGGCCTGGTTCCGATCCCCTTTCAGTCACAGGGAGAACTCACTGCTTCAGCCTTGGAAATGGCTTGATTCGTTCCCATAAGGATCGGAGGATTCTTACCGACTCCGTATACGGGCTTCCAATGGAGGAACACAAATGCTACGGGATTTACAGGATGCTGGATCATTGGGCTTTGTAGCCGTCAGCCAGCGGACCCAGTCTGGACCACCACGGATATGATCCTTATGATGTAGCCTATGCCGCCCAGGAGGGCTACTCCCACCAAGACTATCTTGACGCTCATCCAGTAGGTCTTCCAGTCGGGCCTCGTAAGGGTCCTCATGAGGCGCCTCGCAGACTGGAAGAATCCCCCTAGCCCCATCTTTTTCCCAGCTATGGATGGAGGCAGCGTTTAAATCCTTTACGTATCCCCCAGGATCTTGCCCGCGAACCATCCCGCCTCGAACCTCTCCAGGTCCCCGTACCCCTGGCCGACCCCGACGTAGATTATGGGCTTACCCGTGAGGTACGAGACGCTGAGGCTTGAGCCCCCCTTTGCGTCCGCGTCCACCTTGGTGAGGATCGCTGCGTCGAATCCCACCTGCTCGTTGAATGTGAGGGACTGCTCAACCGCGTCGTTCCCTATGAGGGCGTCGACGACCATCAGAGTGAGGTCCGGCTGGACGACCCTCTTTATCTTCCTCAGCTCGTCCATCAGGTTCCTGTTCGTCTGCATCCTCCCCGCTGTGTCTATGAGGACTGCGTCTATGCCCCTGGCCCTCGCGTGCTGGACCGCGTCGAAGCCCACGGCTGCAGCATCGGAGCCGTACCTGTGCTTTATCACCTTTACCCCGAGCCTCCTAGCGTGCTCCTCGAGCTGCTCTATCGCCCCTGCCCTGTACGTGTCGCTTGAGGCGAGGACCACGCTGTACCCTTGGTCCATGAGGAGCTTGGCGACCTTGGCTATCGTTGTGGTCTTCCCCGTACCGTTTATCCCCACGAACAATATGACGTATGGCTTCCCCTGCCTCTTGCTCTCCCCTACGAGCTTCAGGAGGTCCATGTCCCCTTCGGTCTTCATCACGGCCTCTACGGCTTCTCTTAGGGCCTCCCTAACAAGGCCCGTCTTGTCTCCGAAGCGTGCGGCCTGCTCCCCCGTGAGCCTCTCCTTGAGCTCTGAGCATACCCTCTCAGCAACCTCGACGGACACGTCGTTGGATATGAGCTGTAGCTGGAGGTCCCAGAGGACGGGCTCGAGTTCCTTCTCTGAGAGCTCGCTCTTGGAGATCCTCTCTACTACGCCTCGTAGGCCCTTCCTGAGCTTCTCAAACACCTGGGGCTTCCCCTCGGAGCTCTGCTGAGAGCCTGTTGAAGGCATCCTCGTGGGCCTCCATCTGGGCGAGGATCTGGGACAGCTGCTGCTGGACCGACAGCTGGGCCCTCTCCACCTCCTCGACCCTCCCCGAGACGTTCTCAAGGGCGTCCTCAAGCATCATCTCAACAGAGACGTCGGCGCCTATCCCCATTATTACCTTGCCCATGTCTCCGAGCCTGGCGTTGACGAATGTGCCCCCTCCAACGGGGACGAGGATGGGGGTGTCCGCCTCGACCTCCTTGAGGTCCTTCATGGAGCCCTCGGCGAGCCTTAGGTCTGCGAGGGCCGTGGTCAGGAGCTGGAGCCTCTGCTGAAGGGTCTCGGCGGTTCCCTGCATCAGCCTTAGCTCCACGACGATGCGCCTAAGCTGGTCCTCCTTCCCAAGGGAGCTCAAATCTAGGCCCCTTCCTCAGGCTCCTCCCTTTCCAGCTCCTCTACGCTGTGGATGGTTATCTGGTGGCGCTTCGCCCTGTGGCGGCTCCCCATCTCTGCGTATATCCGCTCCAGGGCGTGCTCCCTCTTTGCGGCCACGATCTCCTTGCTGAAGGTCATGGGCTCGAAGAACTTTGCCTTGTTTATCTCGCCCTTGACCCTGAAGAGCTTCCCCTCGCTCATCCCTAGGCCTCCGCAAGGTTCACTGTGACAAATCCCTCGTCGTCCTTCGAGAGCCTCACCCTTATCCTGCGAGGGGGGTTGGTGATCCCCCTGGCCCAGATCGCCTCGTTTACCGAGGGGTCTATGACCACCCCCGTGGGTTTCATGTGGCGCTGGACGAACTTCCTGAGGACGGCGACCGCCTTCTCCGCCCTCCTGTACCTGGGGACGACCCAGGCCCTTCCCAGGGGCACGGTGTATATGCGCTCCTCTTCCTCTGACAAAAGGGTTCCCTCCTAAGGCTTGAGCTTCCTCCGCCGCCAGTTCCTCCGGCTCTTGGGGCTCCACCTCACGTTGCCCCTTGTCTTTGCTATTACCCAGGCAGGGACGGACCTCTTCTGCTTCCCAGCCTTTATTAGGCGGAGCTTCAGCGCCAGCGGCTTGTTCCTCGCCAACGTCATATCCTCCTTATCTTTATGTCCCTCTTCCTCTGCTGCCTCTGGATCTGGGCCAGGAGCCTCTTGAGCACCTCGTCGGTTATGGGTAGGTTCACCCTCCCGGTCTGGGCCAGCTGGATGAGCTGGACCTCAAGCTGCTCCGCGTAGTCTGGGCGGACCATCCTTATGTTTGTGAGCCTCTGCCTTGCCTCTGGGGTGAGTATCCTCCTCAGCACAGCCTCCTTCTGGGCCTCCGCCTCCTCCTGGGCCCTCCTGATCTCCTCTGCCCTCTGCTGCTGCGCCTGGAGCTCAGCCAGTCGCTGCGCCCTGATCCTCTCCAGCTCCTCGTCCGAAGACATCTCTTCTCACGTCAGTAGGGTCTTAGCTCTGGCCTCTCCCTGTCAAGCTCCCTCTTTATCTGGGTGGATAGGGCGTCCAGCATCCCCCTTCCCTTGGGGCTTATAACCCTCCCCTTGCCCTCAGCCCTGTCGGCCAGGCCCGCGGCCTCAAGCTGCTGTAGGATGGTGCGGATGATGTTGCCGCCCGCCTTCCTGAAGTGGGCTGGCTTGACCCCCCTCCTGACCCGGCCGCCGTACACCTTCCTGAGCCTCGAGACCCCCACGGGCCCCTTCATGTACAGCTTCCTGAGGAGGGAGGCGGACCTGACGTACCACCAGTCCGGGTCTTGGGGCACCCTCTCTGCGTGGCTCCCCGTCTTCACGTGTGCGGCCCAGTCCGGGGGAGTTACCTCCCTTATGTTGCCTTTTATGTACTGGGAGAGCCTCGTTATGAGGACGTCTGCCGGGACGTCGTAGGCGGTCGTCATCTTCTAACCCTTTTTCCTAATGCGTTTTAATTGGTGGGGGAGCGACATATATATCTAGTCTTCACCCCTCCAGTTCAGCAACTCTAACCTCGCCCTGAGGATAAAAAGGTTGAGGTCTTACAGATCCGCAGGGATAGGTTCCCGCCCCCTCAACTGGATTTGGGTTGGGAGAAAGGCGAAGGGCGTCAAAACGTCCGGATGCGGACGAGCCGGGTAGGCCCGAAGTATGTCGGGGAGGCGGTCGATCTACCTAGCCGATGGATCTAATTGTCGGAAGNNCCCAGCAGACACGTCAAAGACGGGGGTTGTCGCCTTTATCACCGTCTCTGCGCCCCACCTTTTTCAGCATCCTCATGAAGTTGCAGTATCCCTCGTGGATCACGTCGGCCACGTGCTCAAGGGGCACGCCGAGGTCCGTCAAGCCGTCCGACATCTCTGATAGGAAGACCCCCAGCTCGTTCTCGACGTACCTGATGGCCCTCAGCTCAAGCTGTAGCTCCCCGGCGACCACCTCAGCTTCCTCCCTGCTCCCCTCCCTGCCCCAGAAGAGCTCGCTCCCGTCCTCATCCAAGACGAAGACCAGGGTTCCCCGCGCCTCTGCGCGTGGGTAAAGTGGAAGCAAAATGTGCACCCCTTCCCGCATAACACATCCATTCAACCTTTATCCCGGGTGAATTAAATCTTTGATGGTAAAAATAGACTAAAATAAAGTTCTTCCCCGAAGGGTCCGCGAGGGAGCAACGGTGCTTAAATGGGCATAACGTAGTAGGTGAGGACCCCCTCCTCCCCCTCCTCCTTCCTGGCCTCTATTATGCCCGCCTCGACCAGCCTCTCCAGGAGGCTAAGGACTACCATCCTGGGGAACACAGCCCTGCCCCCTAGCCGCTCTTCGACGTAGTCCCATACATCCTTGGCCGTGGCCCGGGTCCCCCTCCTGGCCTCGAAGAACTCCAGCACAATGGCCTCGTACTCCCTAAGGAGCCTCCTCTCCAGGTCCCTCTCGCTCACAGACGTACGCCGCTTCTTTACCTTTCCAAGCAACTTAAAGCCATTATCGAACCATAATAGAGAAGAGGGCATCACCCCAACCCAACATTTACCTCCACAGCGGCGTGTTCAGAGGTCTTATGTCGCAACCCGGAAAGGAAGAGTAAGAAGAAATGGAAACCAAGATGAGGCGGAACCTGATCGATCCGAGGGCTTCCTACCCTAGGCCGAAGGAGAGGGCCCTAGGGCCGGGTCAACCGCGCCCGATACTCGCCAGGGTCTCCCTACAGCCAGCTGCAAGGAAGCCTGCGTCTCCGCCGATCCCTATGAACCTGAAGCCGTCGTCTATGAGCTGGCGGCAGTGCTCAGGCCCCCTCCCGAAGGCTATCCCGGGGGCCACCCCTGCGGCCTCGCATGCCTCAACGACCCTCCCCATCGCCTCCACGACATCGGGGTGCCAGAAATCCCCCCTCACGCCCATGGAGGCGGAGAGGTCGGAGGGGCCTATGAAGGTGGCGTCCACCCCCTCCACCGAAACGATCCCCCCGATGTTCTCAACGGCCTTCCTGGTCTCTATCTGCACGATCACCAGAATCTCGTCGTTAGCTATCCTCATGTACTCTTGGCTGCTCACCCCCCAGGCCGAAGCCGGCCTCCCTGCGGCGCAGCCCCTGAGCCCCTCTGGAGCGTACCTCGTGTAGGCCACCGCCCTCTCAGCCTCCTCTGCGGAGTTCACCCATGGCACCACTACTCCCCAGGCTCCGGTGTCAAGGGCCTGCTTTATGGCGTTGATGTCGTTCCAAACGACCCTGACGATGGACAGGGCTCCCCCGTTCCCGACTCCCCTGACGAGGCCGTCGACGGTCTCTATGCTTGGGGGGCCGTGCTCCATGTCGAAGAGAACCCAGTCCAGGCCAGAGTCGGCGACTATCTGGGCGGACCTCGGGTTCAGGATGGACATCCAGGCGCCTACCGCCACCCCTCCTCCCTCCAGCTTCTCCTTCACTCGGTTCCTCAATGCGACACACTCCCCTGAGACTAGCCCCAACCTTATTTTACTCCATCCCGCCCGGAAACCCTTAAACAGGCCCCGATAAGAGTTGGCTTAGGATGGAGTTCAGAGACAACAGGGAGAGGGTAAACGAGGCCTTCGGGGTAGAGGCGGAGGCCCACGGGCTGAGAGGGGTCTGCGGGGTCGCAGCCTTCGAGCCCGTCTACAGTTCCCTCCTCCCCTCCCAGCAGGGGGTGCTCAGGCGCCTGTGCGGGGGCAGGTTCACAGGGCTAATCGAGGCTGGCTCGGTCATAAGCATAGCCTACGCCTACCCAGACCACGCCATAGAGGCCATCGCAGCCAGGAGGGGGAACGGCTATGACAAGGGGGCCTGGAACGAATACGCCCGATGGTACCGGAGGCTAAACGAGGCCCTGGACGAGACGGCCGAGAGGCTCGCAGGGGAGACGGGGGGCATCGCTATCCCCGCCACGATGGAGGGGGTAGCCGAGAGGTTAGAACACGTAGAGGATTTCTACCCCACGGCCGTCTCCCACAGGGTCCCAGCAGAGCTGGCGGGGGTAGGCTGGAGGGGGAGGAACGAGCTCATAGTCAACCCCAGGTACAGCTGCGCCATAAGGCTGGCTTCCGTAGTGACGCTCCTCCCACTGGAAACCACAACCACGCATTACGAGGGATGCGGGGGCTGCCGCTCCTGCCTGGAAGCATGCCCCTTCCTGAGCAAAAAGGAGGTGCTCAGCAACTACAGGGAGCAGTGCAGGCGATACATCACCGCCCTCGGCCTGGAAAGCGATGTATGCGGAAAGTGCATAAAGGCGTGCGTCGACTCAGAACTCTTTAGGGCAACACAGGTCTCAGGACTCCCGCCCTCCGCTGACTCGGTCTACTATACCCCCTGAAAGAATCCGTAGATCGGCTCGTTCTTAGTTAGGGGATCAGGCGATGAGCCCGTACACGTTCAGGGCGATCAGCCAGACCCCTATCAGGACCCCCAGGGCCCTCCTGTGCACCCTCGATGTGACGTACCCCGCGATGGGCGTGAGGACGAAGCCCCCGATGATCATGGGGATGGTCATGTTCCACATGAAGCTCTCGAAGCCTATCGTCAGGCCGAAGGTGAGGACCGCCGCCAGGGATACGAAGGGCTCTGTGAACTCTATCGTCCCCACCGCCTTCTTCGGGTCAGAGCCCGAGAGGATGAGCGAGGGCGTCCCTATGGGCCCCCATCCGCCCCCTCCGAGAACGTCGAGGAAGCCCGCGACGAAGCCCAGGACCATCGCCCCCCCGCTAGTCAACTTCACGCTTCCGGGCTTGTACTTGAAGGCGTGCCTGTACAGCACTATACACCCCATCCCTATCAGGATGGCCCTCACCAGGGGCCTGGCGGCGCTCAAAGAGAGCCAGCTCAACACAGACGCACCAAACACGGCCGCAAGGACCCCAGGCACCATCATCTTCACCCAGATACCCTTGTCAACGTTCCCGAACTTGTGGTGGGCCAAGGCAGAGACGATGTCCACCGCCGCCTCGGCCGCGTGGACGGAGGCGCTGGCCACAGCCGGAACCACGCCGAAGGTGACCAGTATCGTGGCGGACGTGACCCCGAAGCCCATGCCCAGGGCGCTGTCGACGAAGCCGCAGACAAGGCCCACGAGGATGTAGACCAGCAAGGCTGGCACCGTCAGGCCTTACCGGGCTCGCCCCTCTCGACCTTCTTGGGTACCAGTATCAGCCTGCCGTCCTTGAAGAGGACCCACCTCACCCTGTCCCCGTCTTCGAGGGCGAAGTGGTCCACGATCTCCTTGGGGACAGTGGTCCTCCTCCTCGTCCCCCTGATGGTCAGGGAGGTCTCGGTCACGTACTCAACGTCGTCGAGGTTTATCTGCATGTTGATCCACCCATATAAAAACCAAAATACATATAATCCTTTTGGATTTAAACCAATATATGTTGGTTTAACCGAGTTTGGGCTAATGGCCGAATGATACTAGGAATACTTCTGAACCCACTAACGTGAAAGAAGAGCCAAGGAGGCTCAGTCTTCTTCCCCTGCATACAGCTCTATGTAGCCGCATAGAGTGCATCTGAGGCCCTCCAACTTGAGCCTCCTCCTCCCCTCCCTCTTGAATATGAAGCCCGACTTCTCCCCCGTCTTCTCCTCCCAGAAGGGCCCTGAGACGGCGTGCTCCGTCATGGTGGGGAGGGTGCCCATGGAGAGCCCCGGCATGTAGGGAGACATGGAGCTCGACCCCACGCTCTCCTCCTCTATCCTCAGCCTGCCCCTCAACATCTTCCCCCCGCACTTGGGGCAAGGCGTCTCTTCGTCCGACATACCTTCGTTCCTACGTCTTCCGAGTATAAATCATCTCGGGTCCAATCTCCCGTCACAGGTACCTCTTGTTCAGCTTCGCGACGACTGTGAACAGGGGGTCCACTATCTGGGCTATCCTCGCCCTCGCAGCGAGGCTCAGGAACATGTATGCGTCTTCCCTTCCCCAGCCGTAGCCTGAGACCATCCACTCCATGAGCTCCCTGTAAGCGAGCCTTGCGGCGTCCTCCAGGGGGCGGGCGCTGCAGACGGCCATGATCTCCTCCTCGGACTCTATCCTGGGCCAGACTATCGTCCTCCCCTTCTCGACGCCGAACCTAAGGGTGACCAAGGCGGGGACCTCCACCGCGGTTCCGCAAAGCTCCCCGTCCCCCTGGACCGCGTGTACGTCGCCTAGTCCGAATAGGGCCCCGGGGCAGAAGACTGGCAGCATGAGCCTGTTTCCAGGGCGGACGTCTGGGCAGTCCATGTTGCCCCCGTGCATCCCGGGGGCAAGGGTCTGGATGGCCTCGATGGCGGGAGCAACGCCTATGGTCCCTATGAATGGGTCGGCGTCGATCTCGATCGTCCTCCCACCGTCGGTGACGTACCGGATCTTTCCGTCTCTTATCTCGCTTATCTTGGTCTTGTGGTCCATCAGCTTCAGCCACCCCTCAAGGCCCCCGAAGCCTGGAATGATGGAAGTCGCGCCCCTCTCCGGGAGTTCTATGCCAAGGACCTCTACCACCAGCGTGTCCCCCGGCTCAGCGCCCTCCACGGCGATCGGGCCCGTGACGGGGTTGACTGGGATGCTGATGCTCTTCGCCCGGGCCTCCTTGTATGTCTGCCCAGGCTTGACAACGCCGCCGAAGGCGTCCCATGTCTCCACCTCGAAGGTCTCGCCGGGCTCAACGTGGGCGACAGGCCTCGTGTATGGGTTGAGGGTCGAGTTCTCCCTGGGGTCAAGCTCCTCCCAGGGCCTCCTCTCTATCCTCCTGACCATCTTCCTCTCAGAGATGGGTTGGTCCTAAAGGATTAAACGCTTCCCATCCTGCCTAATAGGAAAGAATAAAAGGGCGTGTTAAACCTTCTACTCTACGGTTCAGAAAGTAGGCTAAAAGTAAGAGGTGAGAGGTTTGGAATACATCTACGCCGCCATGCTGCTCCACAACGCCGGGAAGGAGATCACCGAGTCTGCGGTTGAGAGCGTCCTCAACGCAGCCGGGATCAAGCCCGACAGCGTCAGGGTCAAGGCCCTCGTCGCCGCCCTCTCAGAGGTCGACATCGACGAGGCCCTCAAGGCCCCTGTCTTCACCACTGCGGCAGCAGCTCCTGCAGCCGCCCCCGCCGCTGCTGAAGAGCAGGAAGAGGAGAAGCCCGAGGAAGAGGAGAAGAAGGAGGAGGAGGACCTCCAGGGCCTCAGCGCCCT
>JABAOC010003573.1_pt2 | contig 24929 bp, 25 predicted proteins | sample 7062161 | NCBI WGS metagenome assembly JABAOC01 (sample SAMN14538625, study PRJNA623070) | marine sediment metagenome | biome: marine biome [ENVO:00000428]; feature: marine pelagic biome [ENVO:01000023]; material: deep marine sediment [ENVO:00002113] | place: India: Gulf of Khambhat ... | reverse complement strand
CAGGTTACCAAGATCCACTTCAAAGCATTCTGCCTATGATCATAGATTAGCCTCAACTTAGAATCTCGAGCTTCATTTCTCATACGCTTATAGGTCGCCCGTTTCTCAAGAATCATCTCCAACGTTCTCGGAACTATGCCTTTCCGCTTCTCACAGACATTATAGTCAAGCTCAGGCACCCTCAACTTCGAGTCTGGACAACACTTGCAGAGCACGGTTTCGGCTGATATATTACATTTAGCCATTAACGTGGGATACATAGATGAAAAGTCGACTTCAGCAACGCCATCGTGGATGCCCAACCTCGGCTCGAATATGAACCCGCCTCTGTCAGCCACAAATAGCTCCCAAGCTGATTTGAAGGTCTCAGGCTCGCTCTTCTTCCAAGGAATGAGTATACCATGCTTTGTAGCTTGATAGAGCTGCAGAGAGGACATGATCGTCCCGATTGACGCCCTTGCAGCCCTATGAAATGGAACCCTACATGTCCTAGAAACTTCGATTAAACCGGGCAGTCCGCAAGCGGAATAAATGAACGTATTTTTCTTGTCTATGTGGATTCGGCCGTACAGCCTACGCATGGGAGCCTTGAAGTAGACTCTTCCATAGGAGAAGAATGTGATGCCCCTTCTATTCTTCGCCTTCAACGGGATATCTTCTCTACCAAGCACGAGTCTATTTAATACCCCGTTCACGAAGGCCCTACGAGCCAGATAAGGGAAGAGAAATGAATCTCCTCCGTGGGTGATAATGATATCTGGATCCTCTTCTTGGATAGCTTCTACCATCTTGAGGATTTTGTCGCTTTCACTTCTTTTGTCAATGATAACGATTTTTCCATGCGATTCAAGCGTTATACTTTTGATTGGATCGTTGAAGCCAGGGATGACTCCATCGGCATCCACTTCCACACGCATTGCCATCAGACGAAGAGGAGGAATCTCATAGTCGACACTTTTGACAGAATCTAACAAGCAGTAAGCAAGTTTTTCCCCCTGGTCTATCACCGCGACATGGGCAAGAGGGAAAAGACCTCGCTCATAAAGGTATGTTTGAGCGTATGGAACGTCTACATTGTGCAGCCTAAACTTCCTGTATCCCCCATGTCTCACTAATTTACGAGAAAAATGGGGTATCCTTCTACAGTCTGTGGTGGTAATCTCCAAAACCTTCGACTTCTTGCCTCCCATGAAATCGGCATATTTCTCAGCGTAGCGCCACTTAGCAACGGACGTGCTAGTTACAAAATGATCGGTCAACTTTGACAGGTCAGCCATCTTGCCTGAAACATAGACTTTCGGCTGAAATTTGTTGCAAAGTTTCACACGGTCACCATTCTCTGTTATAACCCATACGGTCATCTCGCCCGGATCTGAGGGATACAGATCGAGAAGCCAGCCTCGAATTATCTTTAGGCTGGTGAAGTCACGTTTCCAATCTTTCAAGTCTCTCTTGGATCTCCGTTAGGGTCTTCTCTTGATGTAGCAGAATTGACATCAACATGGCCTCCAGCAGAACAGGTCTGGTTGCCATGCTCCCTGCAGATGCGAAATTTCTGCACGCGTTCATCATCTTATCGAAGGTCTCGGCATCCTTAGCCCTTAACGCCTTTCGGAAACCCTTCCACTTCTCAATTTCGCCTTCCAATGCTTGACGATATGAGGGAACAGTCTTCCCCATCCAGCTAGTCCTCCATAAACATGTCTATCGTGACAGGATTTGAGGGAAAGTCGATGGCAAAAGGCTTGAGATTGGGGTGATCCTCTAAGACAAACTTCAAGGTCCCCCTGAACTCTTTCAGCTTTATAAGGGTGGTTGCCCTTCCAAAAAGAACAGATTCAAGAAACATGCCAATTTTTGAACGATGCCACGGAAAACACGAAGCCACAATAACAGCTTTTCTCGTATAGGCAAGCTCCGATAGATGCTTTGCCATCTTCATGAAGATGTTCCGTCCCTCGCGCTTAGGGACATCCTGATCGAGGAATAGTCCAGTTATGTCCGAAACAATCACCGTTTTAGATCTATGCTGCGTCAGCGTCTCTTCCAGTTTCTCAAACACCAAGGCACTGAGTTGATATGCTGTGAAAGCCCTGGAAACAAAGATCTTCTCTAACACACGTTTTGGGTCCAAGCCATATTCACAAGCTATGGTAGAAACAGCATACGGATCGAAACTATTACCGCCATCGACATAAGTAACTGTGGAGTTGAGTCCTCCCTTTTTCAGCGATAGTTGACTACGAACACAGAGAAGGAACAACAATCTCTTACATGTCGAGTGCCCAAATAAAACCGCAAAGTCGCCTCTGCGAAAACCTAGAAATGCCTTATCGATCTTTGGGATGCCGAAGGCTAACGCTCTGTTGGATTTTCTGGACAACGTGGTCACGACGTAGACGGGATAGAAAAGGCGAATCCGCATCTCATAAGGATTTAGCAGAAAAAGCCTCTATGCAAGTGGAGAGAGCTAAGTAAAAGTCTGCAATGGTTCACCAACACTTTATTCTATTTGTTAAGCGTAATTCAGACATGAGGACCAAGACTTGATGCGGTATCTCATAGGAGCCGGTGGATGGGCCTATTTTCATGTCCAAGGGCAACACCCTTTAGTAGCCTACTCAAAAGCATTCGACTTCGTCGAGGTGAACTCAACATTCTATGAAATACCCCGCCTCAGGCTAGTTGAATCTTGGCGTAGGTTAGTGCCCCCAAACTTCGAGTTCGCGGTAAGATGCAACAAAGCGCTCACTCACCAATGCAAATTCCAGCCGATGCCACAAGCGTATGAGATCCTGAAAACGATGACCGACATCTGCAGGATCCTGAAAGCAGATATATTGCACCTGCAGACTCCACCAACTTTCCAGACTACGAAGGATAGCGTCGAGCATATGCGCAACTTCTTTTCTTCCGCAGACCTCGAAAGTATCAGACTCGCCCTAGAGATAAGAGGAGCCAAACGCTCTCTCAACCCAGACCTTGTCAAGATCATGCAAGACCACAACATGATCCATTGTGTGGATCTCTCCAAAGACGAGGAACCCGCCTACACCTCAGACATCCTATATTCCAGACTTTTCGGAAAAGGTCGTCACAACATCTATCAACCAACAGATGACGAACTCAAAGAAATCGATGGAAAAGCCTCCAAAGGGGATCACAAAACAGTTGCTATATCCTTTCACTTCGTCAGAATGTACAAAGACGCCGCACGTCTCAAAATGTACAAGAGGACTGGAAAATTCCCCAGGGTCACAAAGTCTACTGGTCAAGAGTCACTCATAGAAGTGCTCAAAGAGGACGCGGAATTCCCGAGCAGCAAGAAAGAGCTCATTCGCCATCAGGGATGGAAGCTCATAGATCTAACAAAAGACAAAAGGTCGCACGCATCATACATGCTCCAGAAACTTCCCGAAAAGACCTATAATAACATCAACGAGGTAGCTGAAATTCTAAACTCCAAAAAGCAACGGTGAAATCCCTGAACGACCTTCTGTTTGGATCTTCCGGCCGGAGCTACAAGGAAGAGGTAGATCGCTTTTGCGAGAAGAGAACCTTAACTCACAACTGCGATGAGTGGCGAAAGGGGCTCGGGATAGAAAGAATATGCAAGCACATAGGAGGACTCTTCCTTCAGAAACATATGCCTCCATTTTAGAGGATATGATAATAAAAGAAGAAGGTAGGTGGCGATTCCACGTTTCAAACTCAAGTTAAAGTGCGCAATACTTCGTCTGTTTACATTCTATCTAGCCGTCTGGCGGCGCGTATCCTCTGAGTCTTTGCAGTGCTCTAAGTTTTTCCCGTTCTCCTATTTTGGCAGTTTCTACGGCGTTTTGGAGGATTCGGATGGATTTGTCCATGGCTTTCCGGTCTACTGGGTGAGGTACGCCGTCTTTTCCTCCGTACGCGAAGGAGTATTTGACTGGATCTTTCCAGCTAGGTGGTTTGCCGTATATGAGTTGTGAGATGAGGGCAAGGCCCCTTACAGTTGCTGGACCTACGCCTTTTATGTTGAGGAGTTCCTCGTAGTCTCTGGGTTGGAATTCGTAGGCCTTTTTGACGGCCGTCCAGTTTAGGTTTAGGGGCATGTAGAGTGTGTCAATAGCGTAATCCTTCCATTTGATCTTGGGCATCCATTCCTGCAGGGATTTTTGGTATTTCGGGCGGATTGACTTCAGCATCCTCATGACTTTTCCGGGTCTTTCTTTGGCGATGTCTGTAGATGTCTTTTGGCATTCTCTGCTTTCTTTGGCGGTCATGTTTAGTGCTATCTGTCTTTTTGTATCGCCCACTATGGCGTCGTGAGGTTCGATTAAGAACTCTTCTACGTTTTGGGAGAGCCAGTGGTATCGGCGGGCTGTTCTGTCTTTTGTGCACATGCCTTGTTGGACAACTGCCCATTCTCCTTTTTCGGTTATGAGGACGGTGTGATGGTAGAGGGGATATCCTGCTTGGATGGCTGTGTTGTCGACTTTGGCTGTCATTCTGCTGACGTATAGTAGGCGGCTGGTTCTGTCTGCTGTCAAGCCGAAGGTTTGTGATACTTCGACTATTTCAGCTGGTGCCTGGTGTGAGAATCTGCCCTTTCCACCGCATATGGCGATTCCCTGTTCTGCTGGGTTTATCGCTGTCTTCAGAACCGCTGTGAGGATGAGGAGTGCCAGTCATAGCCTAGTGTGCAGCCTAGGGCTTGGAACCAGTGGGGATTTGAGATTCTTCTGAGTAGTTCTTCCGAGCTATATTCGTTGATTACTATTGCGACTATCTGTTCTGCCAGCTTCGTCATTCTTCTAAATAGCCATCTTGGTGCTTTTCCGTAGTGCAGTGGAAGCCTTGCCGTTCCTGTTCTTCTCATCTCATTTTCATCATGATATGTTAATGGCGGTGGGGTTTAAATTGTGTACGCAGAGACTTGGTCTGCTGCGTGTACAGGCAGGCTCCAAATATGCTGAGATTCTACACGCAACTGGGAAAAGTATTGTATCAGGTTATTTGAGAAGGCGCTCCCAAATAGACACAGTTATGTTGATATGCAATTTCTGGTCAACTAAACAATGTTTTTAGAAGGTCGTACACCAGGATTACCGAAGTTGCTCTCCTCTCACATTCTTGTTCTGCCAAGAATAACGCCTAATTTTTGCAGACTCCCCATAACCACAGGCCGAACACCGCCTCTCCTTGACATTATACGCCCTCCTGCCGCAACGCCTACACCTAATGTGCAACGTCTTCCTTCCACGCTTCCCAAAAGAAGACGTCCCCTTACTCGTCTTCCCCAAAAACCTCACCCAGGAGGAGGAGAGACGATCACCACGTTATCTCCACGAACAATAATAGTACCCAACTTTCTCACTTTTTCCATATTTGTCGTGTCCTCCGTCTCCCCCACCACCAAGTTAAGATGCTGATCAAAGCCCTTTAGCTTCCCACGTAAACTCCTTCCACCCCTCAGCCTCACAAGAACGGTCTTCCCAAGGCTCCTCTCCAAGATCTCAGTGGTCATCTCACTCATAATATTGCCATCTCGCTAATCTTTAGCACCTATAGGTGCAAGCGAGAATCATTTAAAGGTTATTGCACAATAATAGTCAGCAATGTCAAAGACCATCAAAAGGCACTTTCTAAGGGAGAAAGAGACAGAAAGAATCCTCCAAGAACTTGCTCACAAGCTCAACGTAGACACCGAACAACTACTCGGCTCCGAACCAAGCATAGAACTGGCCGAAATCCAATCGACAGAAATATTCATCGCCGACGGAAAACCAATACTGGCAAGGCTTCACAACACCCTCTCTCCAACCCTGCTCTTTAAAGAAATCTTACCGTTACTCCCCAAAATCATAGTAGACATGGGCGCCATACCTTACATCTGCAGTGGAGCAGATCTGATGGCCCCCGGAATCGTTCAGATCCATGGAGACTTCAACGAAGACGATATTCTCCTGATAGCAGACGAACGATATGAGAAACCGTTGGCCCTAGGCATTGCCCTCTTCGACCTGCAATACATGAGGAAACTCAAGCGTGGAAAAGTCGTGAAGAACATCCACTACGTAGGCGACAAGCTCTGGAACCTACTGAAGAAGATGTCTTAAGAACCTTCAATGGGGTAATCACTAGGAAAAATTAAAAACTGCATCATACAACTCTAGTTGAGGATAACGACAATGCAAGACTCCGCAAGACCCCCCGCCAAATTCTATTTAAGAGCTCTGCTCTTGCGAAGCCTAGAAGACGTAGAAACCGTCAAACGAGAAGTGAAAGCAGGAAACATCCTCATTCTGAGGATAAGCGCCTTGGCGAAAAAGAGCGCTGAAGACGTCAAACAAGCAGTGGATGAGCTATGCCGTTTCACTGAACTGATCGGAGGAGACATCGCACGTCTAGGTGAGGAACGCGTGGTGATCACGCCTTCTTCTGTTCGTATCTGGAGAGGAAAAACCACAATTCGAGAGCAAGAAACGCCTACCGCAGCCTAAGGGTTTCTAAGACCTCCGGTGCCCATGTCTTAACCCTATACTTTCTCTGAAGAGTCTTTGCCACACTCAGGCACTTCCCTCTCTCGCCGTGACAAACAATTATCCTCTCGGGTTTCGGTGTCACTCGACGAAGGTAACTGAGGATTTGCCGCCTATCCGAGTGACCGGAGAACCCATCGATAGAGCTAACCTCCATGTTAATCTTTGCTATTTCGATTTTTCCTTCACTACTTATCATGGGTGCCTCCGACAATCCTTTCTGTACCCTACTCCCCAAGGTTCCTTCAATCTGATAACTCACGAATATCATCTTGTTGCGTTTGCGTTTGAAGTAGTCGATCACGGGTCCCCCCTCCAGCATCCCAGAGGTCGCTATGACAATGCTTGGCTTCCCATCCACGATCTCCTCCCTCGCGCTGGGATGCTCCACAATTGTGAAGTAATCAGACTTGAAAGGATTCACTCCTCTATGCAGAATACTGTTTCGCACCTCCTTCGCCAAGTACTCCGGATGAGCCGTGTGGATAGCTGTCGCCTCAGAAATCATTCCCTCGACAAACACAGGGGCCTCTTCAATTAGCCCTCGTTTCATATACCCATCAATTACCAACATGATTTCCTGAGCCCTACCAACAGCTGGAACCGCAATCAATACCTTGCCTCCCCGACTCAGTGTCTCATTCATGACTGACGAAAATTTCTCCTCGGCTTCCATTCTGGAAGGCATGACATCTCCCGTGGCGCCATACGTGGTTTCAGTTATTATTGTCTCCACCCTTGGAAAATTTGTTACGGCAGACTCGAGAAGCATAGTTCTGCCATATTTGTAATCCCCGGTGTATACTATGTTATGTACACCTTCTCCGACATGCAGATGGATCATAGACGAGCCGAGAATATGACCCGCATTATGTAGGGTCAGTCTCACGTCTGGGGCTATGTCTGTTACAGCACCATATCGCAATGGAAGAGTGTGCAAGACGGTTTCCCGCACATCCTTCTGATCATAGGGTGCAATCACTCCCTGTTTGCTCATGACATCGAGATAATCCAGCTGGAGTAGGGTCATGAGAGTTGAAGTGGGCGCTGAGCAATAGACTGGGCCGTCGTACCCGTATTTGAATAGAAAGGGAACGAAGCCGCAGTGATCCAGATGTGAATGAGTTATGACGACTGCGTCCAATGTATCCATATCAAATTCGGGCGCATCAAGTCTTGGAAAGGCTTCAAGCGGATTTCTGGAGCCTGGATTGATGCCGCAATCCAGCAACACTTGACTCTCCCGCGTCTGCACGAGAATGGCGGATCTTCCAACTTCCTGAAATCCACCCAACGCTGAAATGCGGATGTCCCCGACTCCATATACTGGGAGTCTGAAAATCCTCTCTCCGACTGTACGAAGTATTCTCTCTCGTTCCTTGCTTTCAGCGTGAAGATAGTGCCTCATATGAGCCACGATTTTTGACGGTATCGGTGGGCTTCTCAAGATACGGGGTCTCCAGCGAGTTTTTCTAATAATCTCCTGTAAGATGGCGCCGTTTTTTCCAATAACTAAGCCCGGTTTCTTAGCTTCTATGATAACTTCCCCGAGACTTGGATCAAAGCTCACGCTTGAAATACTAGCTTCTTCGGGAACCGTCTGATAGATGGCCCTTTCTGTTTCCTTCTCGTGTAATCTTACAGAAGGATCGGAGCGAATAACAATTCTTTTTCTGATAAGGTTGACGATATCTGCGATTATGTAGCTCTGTTCGATCAGGATCTCTGGCTTTTTTGTGTAGACCGCTAACGCAGGGCCTTCAAACTCAATGCGGCTGACTTCTGCTTCTTTCGGAATATTTTCAAGTATTGTTTGGCTGATTTCCGCCTTGGTCTTGTCGAGGGGCGCCACGCCTATTTATCGCTCCTCACGAGCCTCCCAGTATACTCCCCTTTTCCTCATCACTTAGTTCGCGGTAGCCTTTTTGGTCTATGACAGATACGTCAAAACTGTCTCCGCTTGCGGTGTTCCTTTTCATGGCGGAATCGACAGCACTCACAACCACGGAGAGTAAATCACCAATCATTTTATCCTCTTTGTACTTATCTTCAAGCACGCCGTAGGCCACGGGAGAACCAGAACCTGTGGCGACGCATTTTTCTTCTGTAAGGCTGCCAAACGGATCTAAAGAGAAGACATGTGATCCAGTGGTGTCAATTCCTCCCACGAGAACTTGAACTATCAGTGGAAACAAGCGCGAAGAAAAGAAAAGGTTGGCCACGAGTCGAGCTGCAGAGTTCACAGGCATCGGACGTCCAGTGTTCAATTTGAAAAGTCGTGCGTTCGCCTTAAGGATGTCGACTGTCCTTTGCGCGTCTGCGACACTGCCCGAAATAGTCATAGCTAAATGCTCATCAATCCTGTAGATTTTCTTGCCTTTCTTGTGGGCTACAAAGGTTCCCATGGTCACTCGTGTGTCAGAGGCTAAGATGACTCCGTCCTTACAGACGACACCAATGGTTGTTGTTCCTTTCAAAGCTGACTGATGATTCGTTCCATACATTTTTCGTTTCCCCCGAAAATCAAATGCTCCCAACATATACTTCGGGAGAAGTAAGCAGAATGTATTCATAACCGAGTTATTTAAAAACGTTTCGAGACCTAAGTATGGGTTGAATCCGATTCTAGCGTGATCTAATTGCCCAAGAAGCTACATCGAATGCAGCTTCCAAGAGAAGTCATTGTAGGAGACCAGACTCTAGAACTTGTATCAGATATTTGTGAGAAGCTTGGCTTTTCAGACTCAGCATTTGTAATAACAGGGCCCAACACATATAAAATCGCAGGCAAAAAAGCTGAGAAGTTACTCGCTGATGCAGGCGTCAATACCAATCATCTGATAGTTTCCTCCTCCACCATGTGGGAGGTCAGAGCGGCAGAAGAAAGGATTGAAGAGGCAAAGCCGCAGGTGGTATTTGGAATTGGTGGTGGCACAAAAATCGATGTCGCAAAGCTCAGCTCTGCACGTCAAGGAGTGCCCTTCATCAGTGTGCCAACCACCGCGTCTCACGATGGAATCGCAAGCCCTGTTGCCTCCATTAAGGGACTTAGTAAACCTTATTCCATAATGGCGCAGGCTCCGATGGCTATTATTGCAGACACCAGCATCATTGTTCAAGCATCGCATCGGCTTGTTGCAAGCGGATGTGGAGACGTTGTATCCAAATTTACCTCGGTTAACGATTGGAAATTGGCGCATGACTTAAAGAATGAGTATTATGGTGATTACGCTGCGAGTCTAGCTTTGATGAGTGCAATGCTTGTTGTGAGGAATGCTGAGATTATCAAACCTGGAGTGGAGGAGGGTGTTCGTGTTGTTTTGGAGGCGTTGATAAGCTGTGGTGTCGCAACTAGTATTGCGGGTAGCAGCAGGCCCTGTAGCGGTTCAGCGCATCTTTTCAGCCATGCTCTTGACGCGATCGCGCCAAGTCCTGCTATGCATGGGGAACAGTGTGGCGTAGGAGCTACAATGATGGCTTATCTTCATGAACTAAATTGGAAGCAGATAAAGGCGACGCTACGAAAGGTTGGTGCACCGACAACAGCGGAAGAGCTTGAGATAGAGCCTGAGTTTATAGTAGAGGCTCTGATTAAGGCACAGTCGATTCGACCTGAGCGATACACGATTTTGAAAGAGAAAAAGTTAAACCACGAGTCTGCAGAGGACCTCGCAAGAGTTACCGGCGTCATAGAATAGAGGAGGAATACAAGTCTTGTTCGCGAGTTCTTGGGTTGAGATTATTCTACGTTACTTCATTCCGTTTTAAATGTGCTGTTTCTCTTCATCGTCATCTTTAACACAATTAACATTTTGGAATACTCAACATCCTCTAGGGATACTCTGTTTTCTTCTGTAGAGTATAGCTGCTAGTAGTGTTGCTATGTTTTTTCGATAATGGCTATGTAAATGGATGTATCTTCATCTGAATCTATGAATTTCTTGATCTTCCATCCTGTTTCTTTGAGTATCTCTTTCATTTCTTTCTTGGACACTATCAAGTAATCGAACCATCTACCAACATATTTCCTGAATCTTATTCTAATTCTCAATTGTCCACCCATTCTGCCTCTTTCCTTGTTGAGTCGGTGATATTCTAAATGGTCAGGATTGTCAGTCTTGTAGGCGTCACGAGTACTAGCAATAATCAAACCATTCCTAGAAGTCATTTTGTGAAACTTCTTCACCAACCTTCTTGCCCTCTTGAAACTACCAAAGAGTCCAAAGTTATTTCCCATCATAATAATCGTGTCGAAAGAGTCAGGTTTGAAATTCACATCTTCAATTGCCATAACCTCTGCTTTTTTCAACCCTCTCAATTTGCAGACTCTGATTGCAAGAGGAGAATTGTCAATTCCAAGCACGTCAAAACCATTCTCCTGCAGATACAATGAATGCCTCCCAGCCCCACAACCAATGTCTAAAACCCGTCCTTTCACAAATTCTATAGCCTTTTTCTCAACGAGAAGCCAATCTTCATACTCTGAAAAATACATTTTAGGGCCTTTGGGGGAAGCATCAAAGTAGCCATCATCTCTTTCTACTATCTCAGAAGCTCTTTCGCCTTTATGACAAGCCAATATCTCCTGACCGAAAGCATCTTCTTCAGGTTTTAGCTTCTTCAAATCACATCATCCATTAGGTCTTCTCATTCAGTTTTATGACTTGTGTAAGAAACTACTCCACACTATGTAAGCTCACCTGAAAACACGATTCTGAATTTCCTCTTCCTCAGAAGCGTAGGTCAGTCAATCTAACTCGTTTCCTCCAGTTCTGCAAGGTATTCAAAAGATAAAGGTTTGACAACTAAACCTTGTAGACTGATTATCAGATTTTCGTGATCTTCCACTCGATCTCTCCAGTTTAGCCTCAGGGTACTGATGAATCTAGAGTAGTCTGAGTAGTTTTTGTGTAGAGAAATAATCACTGCATTCTTTCCCATGCCCTCGCATCTTGAAGCAAATATGACGTTAGGAAAGTCACGCATCCATTTTATTCCCTTTTCAATTACTTCTGCCGTAGATGGCACTTTGAATTTGCCAACGGTAATCGCCATAATTTCAAATCCCATCTTTGCAAGGTCTGGGGTTAATGTGAACGTTCTTATTATTCCTTCATTCACAAGTCTTCTTCTTGCTCTTGTTATGGTTGGTTGTGATACTCCAAGAATCTTTGCTAGTTCTCTGTCACTTCTTTTGGAGTTCTTGAGGAGTTCCCGTAGCAATTCTTGAGGCAATTCCTTTCGCATAAGATACTCCATCTCCTATGATCATCCATATTACATACACATAACTTCTACTAAAGATTTAAGAAACAAACTTCTATGTATGATAGAATGGTAATGGTCTATGTTTGAAGGTGAAAAGACTATAATTTTCTGGATTGGTCTGATTATCCTAGGTTTAGCTTCAATAGGTCTTTTTTCAATAGTTTGGTTCAACGCAATCGATTTCTACACACCTCCCATAGAACTTCAGGTTCCCTTCATTGTAGGTGGGGTTGTTTTCCTACTGATAGGATTATACATGATGAAGTCTGGTGTGAAGACGAAGAAAGTTTAAAAAATTCTCTAACATCTCTGAACCACATTCACTTTTTCTCCTCTACGATAGAAGTTCAATCTCCCCCTAACAAACTGTCGAGAAAGATCAAACCCAAAAAAAAGTGCAACTATACCGAAAGCCGCTTTGGCCTTGTCTACACTTTCTTGTAAGCATGAGCTATCCCTTGAACTTTATTTGCCATCTCATTGAGAGGTTGTTGACTAAGTGGGTCATAATGAGCGTAAACTGTTATGTATTTCACCATGAGAGGCACACTTACTCCTTTCTGTGCGAAAACATAGATAGGCTTTCTCCTAGTGTAAGCCGCAGAAATTTCCCAATTAACAACATCCCATGTGTCTTTGTTGCTTTCCACATTCGGAGTTAAGAAGACAAACATAGCCATTGAAGATTGTATCGCACTATCAAGTGCTTCTCTAGAATGTCCCTGGTTTCTTGATTAAAGAATGAGAACCAACATCTCTTTGTTCTACTGGCAAAACTGTTCTGCGGAGATGTTATCATACGATTGTCCAAATCTATGCTCGCTCTATCCAGAAACACAGATTCTTCCAGTCTTCTACAAACGCAGCAAGCAACAAGAATAATGTTTGTAGTAGATGAAAAGAAAAGAATAAAAGAGTTGACGCTTAATTCCGACTCTCAAAACTGTAACCTCAAGAGAGGAAGTTTGTCATAGTTGGGATTAATTGATCCGCTGACTGCGCTTATAGTTTCTTTTGCTTTTCTCAGCATAATGGTGTACAAACGCGTGAACCTTGGCGTAACCTTGACTTCTACAGCCATCCTTCTGAGCCTCTTATCTGTGGATTATGACGAAATTCCAAATGTATTTCTTGAAACGTCATCCAGCGCGCTTACGATTTCTCTGGTATCAGCAACGTTCGGAATCATGCTGTTAAGCCAGCTCTACAAGGAAACGGAGCTAATAAGAACCATGAGCCAAGACCTCAGTCACCTATTGAGGAACTCCAAGCTTGTAGTAGGCTTGCTTCCCGCAGTCATAGGTCTTCTACCAGTTCCGGGCGGTGCACTGATGTCAGCACCGCTCATAGAAACGGAAGCAAACAAGCTTGAATTGAAAAAAGACATGAAGACCTATGTTAACGTCTGGTTCAGACACACGATTTTCCCCGTTTATCCGATGAGCCAAGTTCTCATACTCACTGCAGCACTTACAGGAATCTCTTTAGCTTCACTGATTATAAGGCAGATTCCAATCGTGATACTAATGGTTATAGTCGGATACCTCATAGCCTTTAGGAAGGGCTCGACAATCAGAAGTGATATAGAGAAGCGTAGTCTTGGTCCAAACCTGAAATCTCTCCTAACAGCTTTTTCACCCATTCTCACAATGATCTTCGCTGTGGCCATTTTCCGCATCGACGTTTCCATAGCCGCCTTCATAGGAGTTGCAGTTCTGCTTCTCATCGCTAGACCAAGCCTGAAGACTCTTTCAATGCCGTTCAGAAACAAGGCAATTTATGGGGTTACATTGGCGGCATACGGAGCGATGCTGCTGAGAAACGTCACTATAGCGTCTGGAGCCTCCGATTTTATTGGAAACATGATAGCCAGCGGAAACATAAATGAAGTCGTGTTATTGTTGACGGTTCCGGCAGTTTTAGGGTTCCTTGTAGGTTCTCCGTCTGGTGGAATAGCCATAAGCGTGCCAATGCTGGCTGGAACATTGAGCTTCACACCCGACACGGCGGCACTACTCTACACAGCCGCGTACCTAGGTTATGTTGGGGCACCAACACACCTCTGTCTGGTTCTGACAGCAGACTATTTCAAGTGCCCCTTAGGCGGGCTCTACAAGTATTTGATTCCTTCATTAGCAATCTCATTTGCAGCAGCAATATTCGTCTATTTTCTAATATGACCCCATTAAAAGAGTCAAACAATTGTTATGATGCTGAGGGTCGGACCTCAAACCGCGATTAGAAGAGATATCTCCTGATCTCTTCCCGCAAACCCGCCTTTTTTCTACTCTCGCCTATTTCTTCAACTTCACGACGAGGTTGGCAACCATTCTGCCTACTTCTTTGCACCTTTCTATATCTTGTTCTTTCGGCGCTCCAACCGCGGCTGCACCATAGTGCCCAGATCGTGTTCGCCCCTGAATGATCATTCCATGAACGAGCATAGCTTCTAACATTGAGACTATTGTAGTCTCGGCACCGCTAGCAACGCCGCCCGAACTTGTGAACGCCGCTCCGATTCTACCCTCTAGTTCTCCATGAATCTTGACCGACTCGTCAAACATAGCCTTAATTTTACTTGACATCTGACCATAGTAGGTTGGTGAACCAACAATGACTCCATCAGCTTTCTGCAAATCCTCCATGGTCGTCTTGTCCACTTTCTTCACTTGGACGTCGACGCCCTCAATCTCTTTTACGCCTTCAGCTACGGCGAAGGCCATTTTCTCGGTATTTCCAGTCGCTGAATCGTAAACTATCAGAACTCGCACGCACTTCACCACTAAGACGAACAAGTCAAAGGATCTAATAGTATATAAAATCACTATCAATCAGCTTATCTAAGGAACCCCCACGTATCCTAACACGTCTACCTTAGGTTCTTTTGAGTCTTTCTGGATGAGGACGCTTTGGACATATAGGACATGCTTTCTCAAGAATGTCCATGGGATCAAGTGTCCGTTCCAACTCTTCCATAACCTTGGAAACTGTGCACTCAATCTCTGGATTAGACATACACTTCATTCTTGAAACCGATAGGAATTGTCCACAACATTAAGCTAACATAATTTGCTGTTTCAACCTTCTGGCAGCAGTCTCAATAGCGTCCTCATCATGTATGCCTTTCACCGATCTTGCTACTCAAAAATGCGCACGCTAGTTCATAGAATCGCAACTAAATTATAAGATTGAAACTTAGAAAGACTACTCTTTCATGGTCTTGCGCATTCAGCTTTCGGTCTGTAAGGTCTTTTCGGCTCGGGTTTGCTATGCTTCGGGCAGCGCTTGACACAGACAAATACGCCTTGGCGAACCTCAAAAACACAGCCGCAAATATCTGTTAACGTTTTAGTCAAAGCTACATCACATTCTTAAGATGGCATGTATTGCAGTTTATAACTTTCTAGCCGTGCATGTATCAATAGACCACAGAAGGAGATCGTATGAAGAGAAAGAGGGAATCGCTAAATTTCCTTATTGAAAAAATAGGAGAGATTACGAAGGACGAAACAGATAAAGACGAAAAACTCAGAGCCATCTGCAAATTGCTTAGAGATAACGTTTCCTATTATGATTGGGTCGGCTTCTACTTTGTAGACAAAGCAAAGCAAAACGAACTTATACTTGGTCCCTTTGAAGGAGAACCTACAGAACACGTGAGAATACAGTTCGGCAGGGGTATATGCGGGCAGGCGGCACAACTCAAAAGGACATTTATTGTACAGGATGTTTCCAAAGAGACAAACTATCTCTCATGCAGCTTAAACGTAAAATCTGAAATTGTCACACCAATTTTTAAGAAGGGAGAACTTGTCGGCGAACTCGACATAGATTCCCATACGCTCTCCGCATTCACCGACGAGGACAAAATGCTTCTCGCAAAGATAGGTAGAATGGTGTCTACACTTCTTTGAAGCTGCGCGCGCTAGCTCACAGGGCTCAGCCTTATGCGCGCTGGTCAGCTTGTGAGGGCGGTTGATTTCAAGTAGGGTGGTTGCTTGAACCTTACTGCTGTAGATTCTATGCTCTCTCCCAAGACTTTTGGGTTCAGAGTGCCAAGGCCATATCTCTCGGCCTCCACCAGATGACGGATCCTCCGTGGTTGGAAGCCCATTTCGGCCACAGCTGCAATAGAGAATAGGCCACAAATGACAGCCAAACTCTTCAAGGAAATTGTTCTGTTCAATGTCCTTTTAATATTTAGATAAATACCGCATCCTTCAATTATTCCGATAGGTGCACTTGCTAACAGAATCTTGGGAAGTGCGCACGCGAATGGGTAAGATCGATCGTATATTTGTTTGCCGACCCTTAGGCTGTTTGTCTTTTGCCGAGGGTGGCGACGTATATGACAAACTGCTGCTTTCCGTCGATTCCAACGATATTGTTGATCGCTTCATCGTTGAAAGCTCCAATGGCACAGACTCCGCTGCCTATTGCCTCAGCTCCGAGGTATAGGTTTTGGCAGACATGTCCCACGTCTATGAGCAAGTATCTATAGCCCCTCTCACCGTAACGCCATCCCATCCTGTAGGGTACAGCGATCCAGATGAAGGTCACCGCGCTTGTGTTCACGAAACGTTGTTGCAAGCATGCCTCAGTAATCTTTTCAGCCAAACTCGGGTCCAGACTGACCTCTAATAGCTTGTGCTTGACAGCCAAGAACCTGTAGAGACCAGGATGTAGTCCCTGAACCCTGTTCACCAGTAGATATGTCTCGAAGGCGTGGCGGGCGCCTGCGGAAGGAACGGTCCTCAGGGTCACGAGCTCGTTGACTACTTTCTTCACGCCTTGGGTGCACCACAGTAGGAAGGATAGTTCATCTAGTGTTAGTGGCTGTTTTGAGTAGTTCCTCATGCTCCGACGGTTTTCTATCGCCTTCACAAGGTCGGTTGTCTCTGCTTCGATGTCCATCGGGACGGGCAGATCGATTGTAGCCTTTGTTTCGTCGTAGCCCAGCTCAAATGGTGGGTGGGGCAGTCCCTTCTGTTGATCTGACTCGGCCAAGTATCTGAATTGTGTCTTTTCCATGAATTCCGCGCCTATTCCTTCTGTCAAGTATTTAACACCTCTAACGCTTATGCGAGTGGAGCTTTGAACTTGAGTTAATTCAATTTCCTATATAATCCATGCGAAGACATCCGTTGGCATAATCATGCGCGCGCACGTTACCACAGCCGTCGGAGCTGTAAAAGTGGCCGAGGTAGGGTAGCCTCGGTTAAGCTGGTGATATCACTCGCAAGCCCTCTCTTTCTATGGCGTGCGTGCCACTATCAGGCTTGGAAAGACTAATTTCCCTGTTGAATACCCAATGCCTTTAACGTGTCCACTAACTTTCTTGGCAGTTCAGTCTTCTCGCGAAGTCGATCATCGTATGCAACAACCGTCACTTCTGCTTTGGCCGTCAATGTCCGCTCACCTTGTTCACTCCTCTTTTTGTAGAAAGTGTGTGACAAAGTTATTGATGTGATGCCGACCTTTTTGACTTCAGTCTCCAGATCGATCAGATTTTCTGGAGAGACCGGTGAGACGTACTCGAAATGGGCAGCCCTCCTAGGAAACGATATTTTATGTATCTTGTGAAAATACATCGGGGTGAAACCCAAGCGTTCCATCAAACCGGCTTCTCCTTGTTCACAATAGCGACAGTACACTCGCCAATTCAACCTTCCGAACGCGTCTGTGTCCTCTGGGAGCACTCTTATGTTCTTTTCTTCGTATGACATGATAATCGAAAATATAGGATGTGTAGTTGGATAAAAGTCAATCCTAGGCATGCACATATAGACTTAGGAATACGCATCCAACGGTATACTTGAAGCGCGGGCGAGAGCACTGATCGAGCCGGGCTTTGAATACGTCTACGAAATCCAAGATGCAAAGCTGTTCAGAAAGAGGAAGTGAAAATGTCGCGGGTCGGTTTGTGGTGCCGAGGGCCGGACTTGAACCGGCGACAACCCGGTCTTCAGCCTCACCCTCAAATCTCGTTGAGTCGGGTGCTCTCCCAGTCTGAGCTACCTCGGCGTCCAATCAACATGAACCGCTTTTTCGTTTTTAAGTTTTCGGAGATCTGGAGTTCTACTTGGGGTATATAGCAAGCAATAGGATTCCAGCAAAGATTAGAACCCCTGCTATCGCTCTTACGAGTGTCATCTTTTCGCCGAGAAGAAGGACTGCGAGGACTATGGCTATTAGCAGGCTTGCTCGATCTATCGGCGCTACTTGAGAGACGTCAGCCAATTTCAAGGCGGCAAAATAACACAACCAAGATAGAGCTCCAGCGACGCCTGAGAGAATTATGAAACCCATATTCCTGCTGGTGAGCTGACCTAGTTGACCTCCCTTACCAATAGAAAGCACAAAGACAACTATGAGGACCATCATTACGATTGCTCGAGTGGCTGTTGCCACGCTAGAGTCCACCTCTGCCAGTCCAATTTTTGCAAGAATTGGGACGAGAGCGGCGAAGAAGGCTGAAAGAACTGCAAGAACTAACCATAACATACTTGAATCACTGAAACATCTCAAATTTCACAGGATCTCCCCGTCTTTCATGATGACTTCCTTCGTATCAGCGATTTCTATCGTTACACTTGGATGGGTCACGAAGTCCCAGTGCATGCTCGACTTTGACGTTCCTCCAAAGCTGGCGTTTGAGCCGAAGGCGACGTGAACCGAGCCGCCTAGCTTTTCGTCTGTGAGGATGTAGCCGATTGCCTTGTCGATTGCGGGGTTGCAGCCTATGCCCAGCTCTGCGATGTTTGTTGTTCTCACTTCTTTCTCGTCCTTATCAATTTCTAGGCATCTTTTGAAGGTGTCGATCATATGGTCGCCATTGACTCTGGCTGCGCAATCATCGAGAAGTAGCCTTCCGTCCTTGAAGTGAAGTGCGATATCTTTGACGATTTTGTTGGTGAATCTGTCTTTAGTGATGGGACAGTACATGGTTCCCTCTCCAAATGTTTCGTGGGGCGCGATGAAGGCCTCTCCGGCGGGCAGGTTGTTGCCTAGATCGTTCATTTCGATGTCATGGTCATCGACGATGCCGTCGTCCTCGTTTATGCGTCGGTCTTTTATCCTGCAAATGAAGTCTGTGCCTTTTTTGTCGGTGATGTGGAGCACATCTTGTCCGTCTAAGTGTTCAGCCAGTTTCGAGGTGTTCTCCTTAAGAGTAGACGCAGGCACAGTCATTCCTTCGACTATTAGGTGTTCTAGATCATCATAGCCGATGCCATAGAACTTTGCGGCCTCCTGCGTCGGCCAGCCCGCATAAGTCCATTTTTTGCCTTTGCTAGTTTCTTCTCCGTACAGCTCCTTTCGGATAGGAACATTAGCCTTTGTCCGTGCTGCAACCTTTTCTGGTGGAAAGTTCGTCTGGATTTCTGGATCCTTTAATGGTTCTACGACTATGTAGGCATCGGCTTCCTTGATTGCTCCCAGGTAATGCTTCGGAGTGATTTCCAGAGTTTCTTTCGGAATTTCATCAAATACTCTTTTTGAGAAGTTGTCGGTGGTCGCCATGATTAATGGTTGGGCACCTTTCTTGTAGCACTGTAGACCGATCTCTTCGAGGAGTTCTTGAATGTGGGTTCCTCCACGTATAAAGACGGCTTCCCCCCTCTTGAGGTTCATGCCTGTTACGATTGAATCAGCACATTTCATGATTTCTTCTCTGGTTATCATCTAGACGTCTCCTTTTCAGTTTTCGACTAAAAGCCAGCAGACTCTTATTAAATCTATCACAACATTTTTTGCAGGTTTTACTCACACGTAAGTGTGCACGCAGCCTATCTAATAACAGGATCAGATACGCTTGCGTTCGTGGATTCTTTTTACCGCCTCGGGAAAACTGACGCCTTGACTCAAGTAGCCTCTTATTTCCTCACGGAGAAACTCAGTTCCTGTTAGAGCTCCCCATTTTTGTACATATTCCGTCAGCAGTTCGTTGTAAAGCTTATCAGCGTCAACGCTTTCCATCAGTTCAGAATCCCCTTCTATTCGCTTTCTTTCCATTAGGACCTTGTCAACGGTCGGTTCTGTTGGTATTTTTTTACCCCTGAGAACGCTGTAGGCAATCATCCCTCCCGCAAAAGTGATGAAGAGTATGCCAATTTCTACAAAAAAAATAGCTGAAAATATCCCGTAAGCCAGTAGAAGTATACCCATCCAAAACGTCTTGTCAGTTTTTCCTGCATACCTCCTGCTTAAGCACGCTGTATCCAAGTATAGAGTAGCTGCCGTGTCTCTTGCTTCTAGATGGTAGATCCTAAGACATTCTGAGCAAAAGCTTCTTCCGCAGTCGTTGCAGATGCCCACCGCCAGTCTTTCGGGGTGATTGGTGCATCTAAGCGTCTTTCCACCCATCCAAGGCGGAACGAGAATCAAGGCTCCGCAATACTGGCAATTAACCTGCACAGTGCCCAGGGGAATAACTATTCTTTGAGGGGCACCACAGAACGGACAAATAAAGAGCTCTTTCTCCTCTTCATTCTCCTTCAATCTTTTCATCAACAAAAATATGGGCGCTCAAAGATATTAATTTTGACAATTTGCACGCTCGCTTCAACACAAACAAGAAGCCTATTAAGACATTCAGAAATCCACGGTCAAAACGGCAAGCGGTAGGCTGAATTGGGCCGGAAGACCCCTGAGAGCCGCCGAGGAAATTCTCGATGAGCTACATAGCTGAGGAAGAAGTCCTCAACTATCCCCATTTCTTATAGGGACGGATTCAGGCTGTATTCTGAAGCTCTTTCTAACTCCGTCGACCAATTTATCTTTGTTCAGCGGGTTTTCAATTTCTCGCGCGCGTGATCTTGCGCGCTCGTGTCTTGATCCATTCAGTTACCTTCTCTTCCGTCATCTTCTCTGCTTCACTTTGCTCTTCAAGTTTCCCTTCTATGAGATCCAATAATTTCTCAGGGTTCACTGGTTTTATGACGTAAGCATCTGCTCCACGATTCAAGGCAATAACGGCGTTTTCTAACGAAGGATATCCCGTCACCATGATCTTCATCATTTCTGGTTGGTTCTCGTGCATGATTCTTAGGAGCACTGTGCCTTCTATATCTGGTAGTTTGATATCCAACAGTGCAAGATTGAAGAACTTCGTTTTGAATTTGTGCAGGGCTTCTTGTCCAGTTTCTGCCGTATCAACACTATAGTCTTCTGATTGAAGAATTCCCTTGAGGCCTTTGAGGATAGCCTTGTCGTCTTCCACTACCAAAATGCTTTTCTTCTTCACTTAATTCAATCTCCCTTTGAGCGGAATTTCAACTGTGAAAGTGGAGCCTTGTCCAACTCTACTTTTGACATGGATACTCCCCTCATGAACTTCTACCAACCTCTTGCAGACTGGTAGTCCGAAACCTTGGCCCTTTGCTTTTGTTGTGAATAAAGGCTGAAAGATTTTGTTTCGATTCTTTAGAGCTATGCCGCGGCCTGTATCTTGGATACTCACAAGTCCCCTTTTTTCTTGTTTACTCAATCTGATTGTCAGTCGACCTCCATCTGGCATTGCCTGCAATGCGTTTGTGATCAGATTAGAGAATACTCGCTTCATCAAAGCAGGGTCCACGATCAATAGTGGAAATCTATCCTCTTTGGTGATAGAGACCCCCACGTTCTGTGGAATTGTCATCGTAGAGAGTGTGTCCTGAATTAGCTGATAGAGGTTAGTTTCAACAAGGTTGAGTTCTATTGGCCTTGCGTAATCTTGAAGATCCCGAACAATCTTGCTCATGTATTGCAGCTGTTCACGCACGGTTGCCATGAGCTCTTCTATGCCACATTTCTCAACGAATTTCTTACCCTCAGCGGGCAAAGCCGCTAGAGATTTGTTTGCCAAGTAGAGTATGTTAGCCATCACCTGCAAGGGGTTTCGGAGGTCGTGACCAACCATAGCGGCCGTCTCGCCAATTCCTATCATCCGCTCGGCTCTGAGAAGCTGCTTCTGTGCTCGTCTCAATTCCCTGGTTCTCTTGCGAACCAGTTTTTCCAAGTTCCTAGCGTACTTTAAATTACTCATTGCGGTGGCGGAGTGAGACGCTAATATTTCCAGCAGCTTCTTATCTCTCTCGTCGAAGGCTTTCAGGGTCTTGCTCTCTACATTTAGAACTCCAAGGACTTTGCCCGCAATCTTTACAGGGACAGCAAGTTCGGAACGTATACCAAGCATCCCTTCAACGTATGCACTTTCTTTTCTGGTGTCAGGAACCAGAATAGACTGCCCAGTCTTAGCCACTTTGACGGTTATCCCCCTACCTTCGTCCAGAGGCAACTCAATAGAGAGAGATTGATATCCACGTTGATCCACGACAGAGAGCACATTTTGGTCCACAACCATAAATGATGCATGTCCGAATCCCAGCGTCTTCTCCATTGCATCCAACGTCAACTGATATATCTTTTTCATACTCTCCGCCATATTCAAGTTCCGACTGTATGCGTTCAAGGCTGAGAGTCTTTCTTCAAAGCGCTTTCTCTCCGTGATGTCATGTACAATGCCTACAAATCCTGTCGGTTTCCCCTCAGTGTTTTTCCTGAGTGTTGTGCTGATCTCAACATTGATCTTGTTCTGGTCCTTGGTGATGACACGGTATTCTACACTTTTGTTGTAACCCTTTGTTAGAACCTCTTTCATTTCCGCAAGAGCCTTCTCTCGATCCTGAGGATCAAGAAAATCAGAGGAGCCTTTCCCGATCAGATCCTCCTGATTTTCAGCTCCGTACATCTTGAGGATGGCTTCATTTACTTCAATAATCTTCCCGTTAATGTCACTTACGACGACTCCGTCTGTCGACATCTTTATCGCGCTGGACAGTCTGATCAATTCCTCTTCCGCTTTCTTGCGTTCGGTGATGTCAGTGATTGTTCCGAGGATGGCGGGTTCTCCCTCATATGTTATCAAATTCGTTGTGAGTAATGCCTCTACTCTTTCGCCTTCCTTTGTTATAAGGGCATATTCGTAGGGGGAAACTTCTTCACCTTCCATATGGCTAGTGTAATTTGACTTTACCAGATCCTTAGATTCCGGGGCAATCAAAGTGAAGAAGTCGAAATCGGGCGAGTAGAACTCTTCCTTCTTGTATCCCATTGACTCCTCGCATTTCTTGTTGGCATAGACTACTCTTCCCTTCTTGTTGATGAAAATTAGATTTGGCGACTGCTCCGCAAGGTTTCTAAACTTCTCTTCGGACTCTCTCAATGCTTGTTCTGCTTTCTTGCGTTCGGTGATGTCCCTTGAAATTGCTTGAATGCCAGTGGTCTTGGTTCCTTCTTTCAATAGACTGAGGCGGACATCGCACAGAAGAGGGGTTCCATCCTTACGGTAGAAAGTAAGTTCCGCCGGTTTTTTTGCTTTCCCCCTCAGAAAAGAGTTGAAAAGCTCCGTGTAGTATGGAAGATCTTCAGTGCTGAAGATGCCTGTCTTTGAGAAGTGTTTACCAATCATTTCATCCTTGGAATAGCCTAGCATTTTTGTTGCAGCTGCATTGCAGGACGTGATGACTCCTTGAGTGTCAACTGTCACTATGCTATCTGGAGACAGTTCAAAAATAGTCCTATACCTCTCTTCGGATTCTCTCAATGCTTCTTCTGCTTTCTTTCTCTCTCTCAGCTCACGGAATATAACCAACGCCGCTGGCTTTCCCTCATATTCTATTCTTACTGCATTGACTTCAGCTGGTATCTGTTCTCCGTCTCTCGTCAATGCCTCAACTTCATATGGCGCGAGCTGCATTCCCATCATTCTTTTGGCCAAATTTTTCATTAAAGTAGCCTTACTTCTCGCTGTCAAGATTCTTGTCCAAAGAAGATTTTGCCCAAGTAACTCTTCTCTCTTGAACCCAGTAATTTCCTCTGCCTTGCGGTTAACTGCCAAGAAAGTTCCTTTTCTATCAACAATTACGACTGGATCAGGCATGAGATCAAATAGAGTTTGGAATTCCTTCATGGATTCCGAGAGTTCTTTCTCTTCTATGCAGACACCTTCCGTTGAACTCTGCATTACGTTATCCTTTAACAGAAAATCCCTCCGTCAACTCCTTTGCGTAATCCGAAAAACTATGCCCTTTTTTCTGCACAAATTTCAACTTAAGCTGATTACACAAGTTTTTGAGTATCAATTTCTCTATGACCGGAGCTCCTGAGCCTAACAGCTTCCTCAAACCCGCAGAAAAAGCCTCAGTTTTGCTCGAAATGTCTTCTCGCTTCAGTTGTGATTCATTCTCCAGAAAGTCGTAGATGGCGCTGGCGCCTTCTTCTCTAAATATCTGATTCAATGTTTCTTCTATCGCTTGGACTAGCAGATCTTCAAGGCGTTCACTCTTTTGCGTGCGCGGCAATGCCCTGATAGGTAACGCATCAGAGTTTTCCGCAACGAGAGACTGTTTGGTCATGCTATATCGTCCGTTCCATGCGCCCATAGCTTGCCAACTGAAGGTTCCGAGAATGTCGATTTAACTTGTATGAACTTCGGGTATCGAATCAATATTCAGAGCGGCAATGCATATTCAAATTTTGAAAGATCAATGAGTACCCGGTAGGTATATAGTGTATAGCAAATGTTCGTGCTCGGAATTTGAACTCAATTTGGGCTATTCTCTAATATGCGAGTATACCTGGTGATTCGCTGTATTGTAGGCTCTAGCCCACAAACAATGACTAATGGAGGGTATGTCGACGATCGAAAGTCGTTTCGCACGCAAGATTGGGTAGCCGGGGTAAGTATGGATCTGTGGAGAGGGTCTTCAAATGATGATATCTCAAAAATAGTAACTATAAACTGCAAAACGTCCCCTTCAAGCTCCCCCTATTCAAGTTTGTAAAGGAGAGGGGATGTTAGGCTAGGTTAGAGGCTTGGGAACTAGGTAAATAGCGGCTAGAGACGGTAAAAAGGTGGTGGAGAGCCTACCAGAAGAGAATCAGAAAGAAAGAGTTTGTGGTTGGCTCAGTTAATAAACACGGGGAATCGTGTAGTGTCCCTCAGTTACTAACAAACACTTCAAAATCAACGTAAACTCGATCGCTCGTTCGGTCATATTACCATATCCGAAACAACCCCTTCATACACACAGATCATTATTTTCATTGGAGGCCACTCTTAGGGAATGGGCAAGAACGACTTCAGCCTTTCTC